>Ga0306920_100000184_pt1 | contig 73579 bp, 64 predicted proteins | sample flu12Cox44000170_FD_204666 | JGI IMG/M metagenome (GOLD analysis project Ga0306920, IMG submission 204666) | Lab enrichment of tropical soil microbial communities from Luquillo Experimental Forest, Puerto Rico - flux4day.12C.oxic.44.000.170 (v2)... | ecosystem: Environmental > Terrestrial >...
CCGACAACTTCGTTGATCAGGTCGAGTTTGATCACAACTGGCTCCGCTGTTTAGCTCGCCCGGAGAGAAACGGCTGAAACCCGGGCAATGAGCGATTCTACGCGATACCTGGCCCTTCGTCTAAGTCATACTTCGACTTCGGCTTAGGTGAGTGTCGGGCGGCATCGTAGTTCGACTGGCGCCCGTTGTCAACCAGAGCTGCGATTCCGTAAGATGGCGACACCGTTGTAAATCCCCGAATCGGTCCGGCCGAACGCGCCGAATCAAGGAGTCCCATGTCCATTAAGAGTGACCGTTGGATCCGAAAAATGGCCATCGAGCACGACATGATCAATCCTTTTTCAGAAAAGCAAATCCGCGATGGCGTTATTTCTTACGGTCTCTCTTCTTACGGCTACGATCTGCGGGTCGCCGACGAGTTCAAAATCTTTACCAATGTCAACAGCACGGTCGTCGACCCGAAAAAGTTTGATGAGCGCTCCTTCGTGAGCGTCGAGTCTGACGTCTGCGTCGTTCCCCCGAACTCATTCGCCCTGGCCCGCTCTATCGAATACTTCAAGATCCCACGCGATGTCCTCACCATCTGCGTCGGCAAGTCGACCTACGCCCGCTGTGGCATCATCGTCAACGTGACGCCCTTCGAGCCCGAGTGGGAAGGCTTTGTGACCCTCGAAATCTCCAACACCACTCCGCTGCCGGCTCGCATCTATGCCAACGAGGGCTTGTGCCAGATCCTGTTCTTCCAGTCCGACGAGCAGTGCGAAACCAGCTATCGCGACAAGAGCGGCAAATACCAAGGACAAACGGGAATCGTGCTGCCGAAGCTGTGACGACGGTCCGGGCGGTCAATAAATGGTGGATAGAGCACGTTTTTCAAGAATTGCCCTGGGGAACTGTGATCGTGACGCGAAAGCCGCGGCTCAGCCGCGCCGTTCACTCTGCGAGGGTACGCTGGTGACGAAAATTTTTCGAAAACAACCCCGCTTCCTTAGACAGATGACTTCCTCCGTCCCTCTACGGTACAACTATCCACAGACCACCCATCCCGACCGCCGATGATCACCGACTGCCACGTTCACATCCAGCCCGTCGAGATGTTCAAGCCGGAAGCCATGGCGCTGATGAAGAAGGCGCGCAAGGACTTCGCCTTGATCGAACAATATTGCCGGTCGCCGAAGGCCTTTCTCAGGCATCTCGACGCCATCGGAATCGATCGGGCCGTCCTCATCAACTACGTGGCGCCGGAGGTGATCGGCTTCACCAATGCGGTAAATGAATTCATTGCGAATTACGTGAAGGAAGATCCAAAGCGGCTAATCCCGTGTGGCAGCCTGCATCCCCGCCACACCAGCAATGTGCTGGCGGATATGGAGCACATCGTTCGCCTGGGCATCAGGCTCATCAAGATTCATCCGCCGCACCAGTTGCTCTATCCCAATGACTACGTCAATGGTGTGAAGGAGTTGGAGATCATCTATCGCGCTGCGGAAGCCAACGGCATCCCCCTGATGGTGCACACCGGAACGTCGATTTTCCCGGGAGCGCGTAACAAATACGGGGATCCGATCCACGTGGACGACGTGGCGGTCGACTTCCCGAATCTCAAAATCGTTTTAGCTCATGGCGGGCGCCCTTTGTGGATGACAACCGCGTTCTTCCTCGTGCGTCGCCACCAGAATGTTTACCTCGACATCAGCGGCATACCACCAAAGACGCTTCTCAGGTATTTTCCGCGACTGGAAGAAATCGCTGACAAGGTATTGTTCGGTACCGACTGGCCCGGACCCGGCGTTCCCGTGATCGAGAAGAACCTGGCGGAGTTTCGTGCGCTGCCCCTCAGCGAGGCTACAAAGCAGCAGATCCTCAGCAAGACCGCGCTGGACATCTGGCCGGCCTGATTGTCCGGCTGGGGGTCTTGCGGCAGCGAGTCCCGGCTTGTTTCGCGCCACGCTGTAGTCGCCGTCGCCGCACAGCCTCAGCAAAAGTTCGATTTACGGCTGCTGAGGGGAAAGATGTATTCAGCGACACCCGGTCATTGGAACCGGCCACTCACGCCGCCGGCTCCAGCTGCGCTGCCTGCCGGATCGCATGCCACAGCTCATCATGTCCAAGGTGAGCCTTGGCAGAGAAAGGGATGATTCGCTCCGGTGGAATTTGCAACTCTGTCGATAGCTTTTGGATCGAGCAGCGCAACTGGTTACCTGAAATACGGTCAGCCTTGGTCGCTACGACCACAAAGTTGCGCTTACGATCACGCAGCCACTCGAGCAATTGCATGTCGAGCGGCTGAGGGGGGATGCTCACATCAACAATCGAAAGGCATAGAGCCAGGGAGGCCCGCTTTTCCAGGTAGGGATTGATGAAGTGGGCCCATTGGGCGGCGATTTCTTTGGGCACCCGCGCGTAGCCGTAGCCAGGCAGGTCAACAAAGATGAAATCAGGATGAGGTTTGCCCGGCCGCCGCACCTGGAAAAAGTTGATCGTCTGCGTCCGACCGGGTGTGTTGCTGGTTTTCGCGATCTTGTTGCCCACCAAGGTATTAATGAGACTCGACTTGCCCACGTTGGAGCGGCCAAGGAAGGCGATCTCGGGTGCGCCCGGAGCAGGGAACTGCCTCGGGTCGGCAGCCGAGGTGACAAAGCGCGTCAACACCTTCATGCACTCAATATCCCTTCAGCGAGGGGAGGAATGCAAGAGCGCAACTGTGCCATCGCCGAAGCGGTGACCCGGGCAAATGCGCCATCGAGAGTCGTTGCCCGAAACATTGGAAGATCTGTGTAAGAAAGGCCCGCTAATACTGGCAGGCCTGGTCGTGACATTCTGGGGGTATCCCCTATTGATGTGCCGTCGGAGACTGGTCCGAGGTCGGCGGCGGCAGGGCCGCGATCCCCGGGGTCTCGTCCGCTACCTCGGGCAGGGGGCGCTCCAGCGAGAGGGCCAGCACCTCGTCCATGGTATTCACGAAATGCAGCTTCATCGCGTTGCGCAGGTTCTCAGGCACCTCGGCCGTATCCTTTTCATTCTCTGCCGGGAGAAGAACCTCGAAGATGCCCGCGCGGTGCGCCGCCAGCAACTTCTCTTTCAGGCCACCGATGGGCAGCACCTTGCCGCGCAACGTAATCTCGCCCGTCATGGCGATATCGCGTCGAACCGGGATCCCGCTGAGGGCGCTTGCTATGGCCGTTGCCATGGTGATTCCGGCAGACGGACCATCTTTAGGAATCGCTCCCTCGGGCACATGCACGTGAATGTCCAGGTTGCGGTAGAAGTCGCGAGGCAGTCCCAGGCGATGGGCGCGTGAGCGCACGTAAGACATCGCGGCCTGTGCGGACTCTTGCATCACATCGCCCAGTTTGCCCGTGAGGGTGAGTTTGCCTTTGCCATCGACGGTGGCGACCTCGGTGGTCAGAATCGAACCGCCGACTTCCGTCCACGCCAAGCCGGTAACCAGGCCGACCTCGCTGCGCTCGCTCGCGGCCATGTCGCGAAACTTCAATACCCCGAGATAGTCGGCTACATTGTCGGCGGTTAGCGTCACCGAATACTTCTCGCCTTCCTTTACCACCTTGCGCGCGACTTTACGGCAGATGTTGCCGATCTCGCGCTCCAGGTTGCGCACGCCTGCCTCGCGGGTGTAATTGCGGATGATCGCTGTCAACGCCTCGTCAGTGAAGATGACGTTCTTTTCCGTCAGTCCGGTCTGCAGGCGCTGCTTGCGCACCAGGTATTGCTTGGCAATCTCGACTTTCTCGGGTTCCGTATATCCGTGCAGCCGCAGAACTTCCATGCGGTCCTGCAGGGCGGGAGGGATGGTGTGCAGCACATTGGCCGTGGCGATAAAGAAGACTTGCGACAGGTCGTACTCCACGTCGAGATAGTGATCGACAAACATGTAATTCTGCTCGGGGTCGAGCACTTCGAGCAGCGCTGCCGAGGGGTCACCGCGGAAGTCCATCGACATCTTGTCGACTTCATCGAGCATGAAGACAGGGTTCTTGGTGCCGGCCTTCTTCATCATCTGGATAATCTGCCCCGGCAGGGCGCCAATGTACGTCCGGCGATGGCCGCGCACCTCGGCTTCGTCGCGGACCCCGCCCAGTGACATGCGCACAAACTTGCGGCCCGTCGCCCTGGCAATGCTCATGCCAAGCGAGGTCTTACCGACTCCAGGCGGCCCGACGAAACACAGGATCGAGCCCTTCGGGTTCTTTACCAGTTGCCGTACGGCGAGAAATTCGAGGATGCGCTCCTTGATCTTCTCGAGCCCGTAATGGTCTTCATTCAGCGTCTTCTCGGCAACTTCAATGTCACGAATTTCCTTGGACCGCTTCTTCCATGGCACCGCCAGAAGCCAGTCCAGGTAATTGCGCGACACCGTCGATTCCGCCGACATGGGCGGCATGGCTTCCAGCTTCTTCAGCTCTTGCAGTGCTTTCTCATGCGTCTCCCGCGGCATGCCGGCGCCATCGATCTTCTTCTTAAGCTCGTCGAACTCGCTCTTCTCGCCGCGGCCGAGTTCCTTCTGAATGGCCTTGATCTTCTCGTTGAGGTAGTACTCCTTCTGGGCGCGTTCCATCTGACGCTTCACGCGTGATTGGATAGTGCGGTCCATGTTGAGCTTCTCGATCTCGACCTCGAGCACATCGGCAATTCGATTCAGACGCTCAGCCGGATCGAAGATCTCGAGCAGTTCCTGCTTTTCCTCGATCGAGAGCTGCAGGTTAGCTGCGATGGTGTCGGTAAGCTTGGCGGGATCGTCGTTGCGGACCGCCGCGATCATGGTCTCGTAGTTCAGTGACTGGCAGAGCTTGACATATTGTTCGAACAGCCCCGTAACCCGCTGCATGGCGGCTTCGGCCTGCGGTGTGGGTTCGGCGGCATATTTCGCTGTGCGAACCGTTGCCTCAAAGAATCCGTCGGTGTCAACCACCTGAAGAATCTTCCCCCGCTCCAGACCTTCGACCAATACCTTGATGTTACCGTCGGGCAGTTTAAGACTCTGTACGATGTTAACAATCGTGCCGACCTGGAAAATCTCGTTGGGTTTGGGTTCGTCGATGCTTGCGTCGTGCTGGGTGGCCAGGAAGATCTTTTTGTCGCTGGCGAGGGCCTCTTCCAATGCGCGCACGCTGGACTCCCGGCCCACCACGAACGGTGTCATCATGTACGGGAAGATGACGACATCCCGGATGGGCATCATGGGGAGCTTCTTGGTCTCGAATTTCTCGCGCTGGGTCACTAATAACCGCCTTATCACACCAGGGCGTAAAGCCGCCCCGCGATGGAGAGTTCGTAACTGGTTATGCAACCAAGTCCTGCGTGCGCTGCAACGCAGTCACAACCCCGGTAATCAAAGGATATCACGCGAAGCAAGTCAGCAGACCCTGCGTCGAACGTGCAACTCTAGCCGGGACTCTAGGAGGGAACAATCCGAGCAGGAATGGGATATCTCTGAAATCTCGAGTGCAATACCTTTGGTTATCTTGGATGCGCCTGCGCGCAATTCGATTCCTGCCGCCGGCCCAACTCCGGTTTTCCCCCAACACCCGACCGACGACTACCTCGTCACCCCGCCTTCTCCAGGGGCGGCAAGCTAACGTTGCGGTTTTCGACCATTTCCCGGGTGACTTCAAAATCCCTGACCCGTTTCTGGCTCGGCAAGGTGTACATGAGGTCGAGCATCAGATCTTCCAGGATCATGCGTAATCCGCGGGCGCCGACTTTGCGCTGCATGGCTTCGCGCGAGATGGCACGCAAAGACTCTTCCGTGAACTTCAACTTCACGTTCTCGAACTCGAAGAGCCGCTGGTACTGCTTCACGATCGCATTCTTCGGCCGGGTCAGGATCTCGACCAGCGCTTCTTCGTCCAGATCACTCAGCACGCCGACGACAGGCAGACGGCCGACGAACTCGGGAATCAGTCCAAACTTGATCAAATCCTGTGGTTCCACCTGGGAGAGCAACTCCGTGTCGCGCTTATGGCTCTCGATGAATGCTGCTTCTTTCGATTCATCAGTACGGAAGCCCATGGCGCGCTTGCCCATTCGCCGTCCAATGATGCGTTCCAGGCCCACGAAGGCTCCGCCGCAAACGAAGAGAATGTTCGTGGTATCGACCGGCGTGAATTCCTGGTGCGGATGCTTCCGCCCACCTTGTGGCGGCACATTCGCCTCCGTACCCTCGAGAATCTTCAGCAGCGCCTGCTGTACTCCCTCGCCTGAAACGTCGCGCGTGATCGACGGGTTCTCGTCCTTGCGGCCGATTTTGTCCACTTCATCGATGTAGATGATTCCAGTTTGGGCCCGAGCCACATCTCCGTCAGCCGCCTGCAACAGCTTCAGGATGATGTTCTCCACATCCTCGCCAACGTAGCCCGCTTCGGTAAGGGTGGTGGCGTCGACGATGGCGAAGGGCACATCGAGCATCTTGGCCAGGGTCTGCGCCAGCAGCGTTTTGCCGGTGCCCGTGGGTCCGATGAGCATGATGTTCGACTTCGCCAGTTCCACTTCACCGCGCTGGCGGTTCATGTAGACGCGCTTGTAGTGGTTATAGACGGCGACTGCCAGCTTCTTCTTGGTCTGCTGCTGGCCGATAACGTACTCGTCCAGGAAAGATTTCACCTCCGCCGGCTTGGGCAGCTGGTTAGGCGTGGACGTGGCCTGGGTCTCCGAGCGGTCATCTTCCAGAATCGAGTTGCACACGGCAACGCATTCATCACAGATGTAGGCGCGCGGATAATCAGTAGGTGATGAGATTAGTTTTGCAACGGCGTCTTGGGACTTGTGGCAAAACGAGCAGCGCAATTGTTCGTCCGAACCGGTCCTGGTTCTCACGGAGAGCTCCTAGCACCCAGAGCACGTGTCAGGCGGGATTCCGAATCCCCGCGCTGCATTCCCGGTCCCCATACCGGAAGGAGCCGTGCCGCCCCCCTGAAGAAGCCCCGCCACCCTTGATGACTGGCCAGCCAACGGTGCTCCTCGCAATCGCAAAATTCAAGGTTCTCGGCATATTGAAACACAATTTCAACCGCCATGCCGCGCTGAGGACAGAATCTTTATTACAACTTTGGCACCAGCACCCGGCAAATATTTCCCGGGCCGTGCCGGCTACTGCCGCCCCAGCCAGCCCGAACCCTCGATCCGAACCTTGGACCCAGTACTATTTGTGCTTGTAGATAATGTCGTCGACAATACCGTATTCCTTGGCCTGCTGGGCGTTCATGATGAAATCGCGCTCCACGTCGCGCTCCACTTTCTCCAATATCTGGCCCGTGTGTTTCGCCAGCAGCTGATTGGTGATCTCGCGCATGCGCAGGATCTCCCGGGCATGGATATCGATGTCCGTCGCTTGACCCGACAGCCCCGACATAAGCGGTTGATGAATGAGTATCCGGGAGGTCGGCAACGCGAACCGTTTCTTCGGTGCGCCTGCGGTCAGCAGTGTGGCGGCCATGCTGGCTGCCTGGCCAATGCAGATCGTGGCCACGTCAGGCCGAATGAACTGCATCGTATCGTAAATCGCCATGCCCGCCGTTATCGATCCGCCAGGCGAGTTGATATAGAGGGAGATGTCCTTTTCCGGGTCCTCGGCCTCGAGGAACAGCATCTGGGCGATGATCAGGTTGGCAACATTGTCGTCAATAGGAGTACCAAGAAAGATAATGTTGTCCCGCAACAGCCGGGAATAAATGTCGTAGGCCCGCTCGCCCCGGCTGGTCTGCTCAATCACCATGGGTACAAGCATCGATTGTGGCTCCTTTCCGCGCCTGCCCACACTTTTCCCAGTGCTCAGGGTGGGGGAGGTGGAATGCGCTCCGCCCTATGCGGAGTTGCGGTATAGAAACTCCAAGGTCTTCTCGTTGCGAATGCGATGTCGAATTCTATCGAGGCCGCCATCCGGGGTCAAACGCTTGCGAACCTCTTCGACGCTCTGCCGTGACTGTGCTGCCAGCGCGGACAGTTCACGCTCAAACTCCTCATCGCTGACCTCGATCTTCTCTTCGTCGGCGATCTGCTCCAGGATAAGAGACGCCTTGACTTCACGGGCTGCTGCTTCATGCTGCCCGGCACGCAGCCGCCCAAAGTCCATGCGCTTCATGTCTTCCGTGCGCATGCCCTGGGCAGCCAGCGCCCGCAATCCGCGTTCGAGGCGGAGGTCGATCTGCTGGTCAACCATCGCTTCCGGAATCGGGAAGTCGTTACGCCGGACCAGTTCCTCGACCACTTTGTCCTTGCCCTGGTGTTCGGCTTCGTGATCCTTCTCCGCTTTCATGTTCTCACGCAGGCGATTCCGTAAGTCTGCGACCGAAGCGAATTGTTCGCCCAACTCCTTCGCGAACTCATCGTTCAATTCCGGAACGCTCTTGGTCTTTACGCCTTTCACATTCACTTCGTAGGTCATCGACTTGCCGGCCAGGCGCTTATCGGAAAAGTCGTCGGCGTATTTCACGTCGAAGGTCCGGGTCTCGCCAGCCTTGGCGCCGCGCAGGTTCTCGTTGAACTCGGGAATTGTATTGGAGCCGCCGATTTCGACCATCACCTCTTCGACCTCGACTGGCTTAGCCCCGGCGCTGTCCGCGGCCTCTTTCGGCGTGCCTTTGAAGCTGACGACGGCAAAGTCACCATCGGCGAGCGGCCGGTCTTCTTCCACGGCGTTGTAGGCTGCATGCTGCTGGCGGAGATTCTCCAGGGCCCGTTCCACATCTGCTTCCGTGACGGCGGTGTCGAACTTCTCGATGTGAATGTCTTTGTAGGGCCCGACCTTGAAATCCGGCAGAACCTCAAACGACGCCTTGAACCGCAGCGGTTCACCGGCATGCAGGTAGAGATCGGTAACCCGAGGCTGAGACACCGGCGCCAGGTTATGCTTCCGGGCCTCTTCGCGGAAGTACTTGGGCACTAGTTTCTCAACCACTTCGTTCTTGATTTCATCAGCAAAGCGCTGGCGCACTACGCCCGCCGGGGTCTTGCCCTTGCGGAAGCCGGGGATGCGGGCCAGCTTTTGGTACTGACCGACGATCCTGTCGGTCTCCCCGGTTACCACGTCGGCGGGAATCTCGATGGTGAGCTCTCGCCTGCACGGGTTGTCCGCGGGTGTAGGCGTCACAGCGCCCTGGTTGATGGTATCCGCGGAATTGGTCTCAGTGGTTGTGTTCTTTTCGGCTGTATTGGTTTCCGTCAAAGGAATGCCTTCAGAGATGAGTATGGACGTTACGGCCCCGCTCTTCAGGCCTCGCGTGAAGCCATCTAACTGGATTCGTCATTCCGACCGAGTCCGCCGCGGCGGACGAGGGGAGGACCGCGCTTATTCAGGTGAGATAGCTCTTGCCAGGCCGTCCAAATTTGTTTTGGGCCAGCTGCACGGCGCAAGGGTATAGTCCCATCGTGCCGCGACTTCTAAGTGTATGAGAGCGCTGCGGGCCGGTCAAACTAGGCAGCGACATTGAGAGTTGCGGATCGATGGAGGAATGCCACTCATGCGATTCGCGAAGATTGCAGCATACCTCATGGCCGTTTTCGCCGCCGCCCGTGGTGCCGGTCAATCAATTTCTGCCCAGACGCCTGCGCCGAAACGCATCGTGCTTGCCGCGAGCACCGTCCTCGATGGCAAAGGAAGCGTGTTGCAAGATACCCGGATCGTCATAGAAGGTTCAAGGATTGTCGCAATCGATCCCAAGGCGGCGCCAATAGACTACGATCTCCGCGGCCTGACCGTGCTGCCCGGCTGGATTGACGCGCACGTGCACATTACCTGGATCTTCGGCAAGGACAGCAAGAATGCGGGCACGGGAGGGACCACACAAGAAGACGCCTACCAGGCGGCGTCGAATGCGTGGGTCACGCTAATGGCTGGTTTCACGACGGTGCAAAGCGTGGGCGCACCCAACGATATTCCGCTTCGCGATGCCATCGCGAGAGGAATACTCCCCGGCCCACGTATCCTGACGGCGGTCGAGCCGCTCGAAGGGCGCGGCGAGGCAACGGGCACCCCCGATGAAATCCGCGCTTATGTGAGGAAGCAGAAGGAAGCCGGCGCCGACCTGATCAAGATCTTCGCCTCCAAGTCGATTCGCCAGGGTGGGGAAATGACTCTTTCGCAGGAGCAATTGAACGCAGCCTGCGATGAAGCCAAGAAACAGGGCCTGCGCACGCTGGTTCACGCTTACAAAGAGGCGGTTCGAGCCGCAAGCATCGCGGGATGCACGGAAGTGGAGCACGGGACGCTGGCCACAGACGCCGACCTTAAGTTGATGGCCGAGAAAGGCACCTATCTAGACCCGCAGGGTGGGCTGGCGATTGAAAACTACCTTCTGTACAAGGACAAGTATCTCGGCACTCCCGGCTACACTGCGGAAGGATTCGCAGCGATGGAGAAAATCCTGCCGATGGAACACGATCTCATACGACAGGCAGCAAAGACTGCTGGACTGAAAGTCGTCTTCGGCACCGACGCGGTGGCGGGTGCGCACGGACGCAATGCGGAGGAGTTCATTGACCGCGTGCGTGACTGCGGGGTCGACCCGATGGCGGCGATGGTCTCGGCTAACTCGCGGGGGGCGGAGGCGATTGACCTGGCTGACCAGGTCGGCTCGATCGCACCCGGATTGCAAGCTGACATCATTGCGCTCGATGGTGACCCGTTGCGAGACATCACCGCCGTTCGGCGGGTGGTGTTCGTAATGAAGGGCGGCATTGTTTACAAGGACGTTGCCCGCACCGCACTGCCCAGGTATGCGGGGGGGCAGCCATAGTTTCCAGGGTCACCTTTGAACAAACACCGGCGGGTGCTGCGCAAGCGACGACAATTGAGCTTACGTCACAACTTGTAACGTTGCTGCGCCTTGCCTTTACAATGGTTGCCCCGATCGCGTGAAGGTGTGCCGCGTGGCACCATGCAACATGCGGTCGAGAGCCGGTGGCAATGTTCGAACGCTATACAGAAAAAGCCAGGCGCGTAATTTTCTTCGCGCGCTATGAAGCCAGCCAGTTTGGTTCTCCGTACATCGAGACCGAGCATCTGCTGCTCGGCTTGCTGCGTGAAGACAAGTCCCTCACGGCCCGGTTTCTCCCGTCACCCGGCGCTGTGGAATCCATCCGCAAACAGATTGAGGACCATACAACGGTCCGGGAGAGTGTCCCCACCTCCGTCGACCTGCCCTTGAGTAACGAAGGTAAGCGCGTACTGGCCTACGCCGCCGAGGAAGCCGAGCGCCTCTCACATAAGCACATTGGTACCGAGCATCTTCTGTTGGGCCTGTTGCGCGAGGAGAAATGCTTCGCCGCAGAAATTCTGCAGGAACGCGGACTGCAGCTCTCGAACATCCGCGTGGAACTGGACCACACGAAACACGATTCCTTCACGCAGTTCTCTCCTGTCGCGCCACCCCAGGCAATCGTTACCATCAATTCGACTCCTGCGGGCGCTGACCTCGAGGTGGATGGCGAGTTCCTGGGAAACACTCCATCCGTTGTGCCCCTCGCTGTGGGCGAAAGGATGATACGGCTCACAAAGAAGGGCTACCAGTCCTGGGAACGAAAGCTGCGCGTTCTTTCCGGTGGCAAGCAGACGATCGTTGCGGACCTGGAGCAGTTGTCCTCATGAACAACCAGCCGGCGTAGCAGCATCCTGTTTTCCTCTCAAAAGGGGGAAGGGCGGCAACTTGCGTGACACGTCGCGACGCTTACAATGGTTGCGCCATCCAATCCGGTGGTTGACCACACAACCGCAGACATACGAAGGAGAACGTTATGTCCACATCGCTTCCGCAAAATTATCTCGACCTGTTCAGCAAGAAAGCGTTCGGCGTGCTGACCACCCTCATGCCCGACGGCAGTCCGCAGACGCAGCCCGTCTGGATCGATTACCAGAATGGCACCATCTGGGTTAACTCCGCCGAGGGCCGTCAGAAGGACAAGAATGTCCGGCGCGACCCGCGCGTTGCCGTGGCCATCATCGATCCTGACAACCCGTACCGCTACTTAGAAGTCCGTGGGAAGGTCGAAGAAATCACAAATGAAGGTGCGAGCGCACACATCGACAAGATGGCAAAGAAGTACCTCGGTCAGGACAAATATCCATATGCCCAGCCCGGCGAGAAGCGTGTGCTCTACAAAATCAAGCCCCAGAAAGTCCACACGATGGGATAGTGAGCCTGAACTGCCAAGTGCACTCTGGCGGGCTGATGCCCGCCTTTTTCTTTCAGGGGAGGACAAGAGGCAGAATTGCTGCGCCTTAGCCCGAGGCCGCCAGCGAGATGGCATGGCGGATGGCCTCGCAAGCGGACTCGAGTGACTTACATTAGAGGCGGTCAGACTGGGATGCGGTATCCCGTTCGTCTTGCTTGCCGTATCCATACGGACAGTGCCTGCATCCTGACTCACAACAATAGCCCCGTTCCCGCAGGTATTTGGCCGTAAAGACAAACAACCCGTTCTCCAGGTAGTAGTCGACGCCCTCGATGGGAGGCTCTGTCATCGCGCGGCCACCTCTTGCAGCTGGGTCGAGCGCTCTTCCGGATCAACAGGCACGCCATCGCGAAAGCGCAGGCTGCGTCCTGAAATAGCCGGGACCCGTTCACCGGGAACGATCAAGCCGACGAGATTCAGGGGATCGGCAGCAGAAACCGTGAGCTCCTCACCCTTGGCGGGAACGTTGCGCATAGCACGCAGCGATTCAACTGCTTCTGGTAGCGCAAACTGCTCGCCAAGAAAGCCGTTTACAAAACGCCCGCCGCGCGCCTCCCCGCGATCTTCCAGGCGACGAAAGGCGATTAGCAACTCGCGCCACTTTGGCAGGTTCGACTCGCGTGCCAGCAGCTCGCGGAACACTACACCGTAGCGACGGAGGAGAATCCAGCACGTAGCCTCGACTGCTTTGCTCCGGTCGGCGACGTCGACGGGATAGAGCAGTGACCAGCGCCCACCCGTGTGGCGCGGCCGGGTGAGCTTGGGCATTCCGGTGGCATTGCGGCGCCGCGGGTTGATCAATGATCTCAGGTTCTCGAAGCCATCAGCCGTGACCAGCCCGGCGGCGACAAGCTCCCACAGTGCCGTCTCGATTTCGGCCTTCAGCTTGCCGGTACCTCGCACCATGTCGGCGAAGAACGAGGCGCCATGCTGCCGCAGAAAATCCAGCACTATGCGTCCGGTTTCGCTCAGAGCCCGTTCGTAATGATCCTCACCCCCGGTTGCACGCGGCTGCATCCAGTCGGCATCCTCGCGGACGAAGAAGGTAATCGGCGCGACGCTGGTGGGAACGACGCGCCGCCGTCCATCGGCTGCATCGTCGAGCGTAGCCGGATGTGGCGACAGCCTGCCCCAGCCCACCGCGCCTGTGAGGCAGAGTTGGTCGAGATCGGAAGGCTCGTAATTGTGCAGTCGCGAGCGCAGGATGTGCCTTTCCCACGCATTGGCGGGAATCTCGAATCCCTGCAACTGTCGCAACACCTCGAGCAGTCCACGTACACCGCTTAACTGCGATTGCGGGGCCACGTGCTGCCAGAGCAGCAGCCAGCGCATATATTGCGCGGCCGTGACAGGCTCGACCTGCTTGCGCAGCGTAGCCACGGTGAGGTGATGAATGCGCGCCAACAGTCGTCGGTCGCACCACTCGACATTCTGCAGCCCAGAAGGCGACGCATCCTCATCATTCGGGTGTCCGGTCTTGGCTTCTCTTGCCGGGGAAGGGCCTTTCGATCGATTCTCCGGACCCCCTTGGTTATCCCCTCCGGTGAAAGTTCCCCGCAGGATCGACCCCGCCGCTTCCATCCGCAACAATGCCGTCTCGACATCTTGCGGCCGAACCCCAAGCCAATCACCAAGCACACTTGACGTGATCGGACCGCAGTGCATCATCCAGCCCGTCACCATGGCGAGCAGAGCGTCGTCTTGCGACGTCGTATTCGACGGCAACTCGGGCGGGACGACTTCGAAGCGCGCCCCAGGAAAGAGAAGAACGAAATCCTTTGCGCGCTCGGAAGCGACGTAGTATCGCCGGACGTCCGATTCACCAGGGCCTGTCCCATGTTGCCGGTCGTCGCCGGAAGAAGCCTGGGTGGGCCGCCCATGTCCCGCCACACTGGGGACAGGGCAGGAGCAGCGTACCACCCGCCAACTCTCCATCAACTCCGCGAAATATGGCTGCCAGCTCGCGATGGTTCGTTGCCAGTCTTCATCGCCGATGTACTCGGGAACGGCGACCAGTGTCTGCAGGGTGTCGTGTAATTCATCGGCATCGCGGACGTCGGGGCGCGCCTCCCCCAGCACGCGCGCGATAGCTGCCTGGTCAAGCCGTCCCACTTCTTTCAACACAGCTTCTGGCAACACGCGCCGCATCTGTACTGCGCGTGCACGCCGCTCTTCCAGTGGAGCGTCGTCGAGGTAGGCGTACGGATTGGCGTTCAGGATCTCGTGCGAAAACAGCGACGGCACCGGCGTGTCAACCGCGAGGGTACGAATTCCCCCGTCCCGAATTCCGTTGAGCACGTTGCGCAACCCATCGATGTCCATCGCCTCGGTGAGCACGTCCTTCATTACTTCCTGCACCAGCGGATGATCCGGAATCTGGATGTCACCGCCAATGTTCTCCTGGCACGCGGCCACATCGGGGAAGACTGATGCCAGGAGATCATCGCTGCGGATGCGCTGAATCTGCGGCGGCACCTTCTTGCCGCCCTGGAAGCGCAGCAGCGCGAGTGAACGATTTGCATCCCAACGCCAGCGCGTGCCGAAGATAGGAGAAGCGAATGCTGCCTGCTCCAGGAGGGCCTGCGCGGTTTCCGGCTGCAGGTAGTGGAAAACGTCGCTCAGCGGAAAACTGTGCTGCTCGGCTAGGGCGATGTTCAATCCATTGTCGGTCGCAGAAGCCTGCAACTCGAAATTGAAGGAGCGGCAGAAACGTTTGCGCAGCGCCAGTCCCCAGGCCTTGTTGATGCGAGCGCCGAAGGGAGCGTGGATGATGAGCTGCATGCCGCCAGCCTCGTCGAAAAAGCGCTCAGCAATGACCGTCTTCAACGTCGGCACCTCGCTCAGCACGGCACGGCCAGTCACGATGTACTCGACCAGTTGCTCGGCGCCGGAATCGTCGAGCCCACACTCCTGTTTCAGCCACGTGACAGCGTTCTGTACCTCTGGACTGGACGGGATTCCGCGCAGCCGAATCCGGGGTGCTGCCCGATCTGTGGCTGGCGAGTCCTGGTGAAGCGGACCTTCAGGTCCGCTTCCAGTCTGCGCAACCATTGCCGGGGCTTCGGCTCCCATGCCCATCTCGTCCGGATTCGCCAGTACGGGTAGCGGAGCCGTATTGGGCAATCGTTTGGCCAATTCCTCCCGCAACTCGGCTACCTGGTGGGACAGCTCATCGGTGCGCGAGGGCGCCTCGCCGCGCCAGAAGGGAATGGTTGGGGCAGCGCCGTGCGCGTCCTCCACCAGCACGCGTCCCGAGTTACTCTCTACGCGAGCAATGCGCCATGAAGTATTGCCCAGCAGCATGATGTCTCCGGCATTGCTCTCGACAGCGAAATCTTCGTCGAGCGTGCCGACTACGATCTCGTCCGGTTGCGCCACCACCGTGAACAGGGCTGTGTCGGGAATTGCACCGCCACTGGTGATAGCCGCCAGGCGCGCGCCGCGGCGGCCCCGCAGGCGGCGGTTCACCATGTCGCGAAACAGGTACGCCCCATAGCGTCCGCGCTTGGCTGCAATACCTTGTGAGAGCATCTCCAGGATGCGTTGGTAGTCTTCGCGCTGAAGCTCGCGATAGGGATAAGCCTGGCGCACGCAATCGAAGAGGGCATCCTCGTCCCAGTCTTCGGCGCTGCACATGGCGACGATCTGCTGCGCCAGGATGTCAAGTGGCGCATCGGGAATTTGCAGCCGGTCTAGATCACCCTGCCCGATAGCGCGTACCGTGGCTGCACACTCCAGCAGGTCGTCGCGCGTGGTCGCAAAAAGACGGCCCTTAGGGATCGCCCCGCGCCAGTGACCAGCCCGGCCCACGCGCTGCAAGGTCACCGCCAGGGAGCGGGGTGAGTTGATCTGGCACACCAGGTCGACGAAGCCGATGTCGATGCCCAGTTCCAGCGAAGCGGTTGCGACCAGCAGGCGAATCTCGCCGTTCTTCAGCTTTCTCTCGGCGGCCAGTCGCAGCTTGCGTGCGAGTGAGCCGTGATGCGCTGCGACCAGATCTTCGCCGATACGCTCCCCGAGATGCAGGGCCACTCGCTCGGCCAGCCGGCGCGTGTTGACGAACACCAGCGTCGAGCGATGCTCCTGGGCCAGCTCGGCAATGCGGTCGTAGATCTCACCCCACATCTCGTTGGTGGCGATCGGCCCCAGCTCCGACGGAGGAACTTCGACTGCCAGGTCGAGTCTGCGGCGATGCCCGATATTGACGATCGAGGGTGCCGGCCTGCCAGATCCGGTAAGGAAGTGCGCGACAGCCTCGATTGGCTTCTGCGTGGCCGAGAGCCCGATTCGGGTTGGACGGTTCGCCAGCAGGTCGAGCCGCTCCAGCGAAATAGCCAGGTGGGCTCCGCGCTTGTCATCAGCCACGGCGTGAATCTCGTCGACGATCACGGTTTCAATATTGCGCAGGATTTCGCGGCTCTTGCCGGCCGTCAGCAGAATGTAGAGCGACTCGGGAGTCGTGACCAGGATGTGAGGCGGACGCCTGAGCATCTCACGACGCTCTTTCATCAAGGTGTCGCCGGTGCGCACAGCGGTGCGAATTTCGGGCATCAGCAATCCGCGCGCGCCGGCCAGTCCGAGAATTTCACCCAGCGGGCCTTCCAGGTTTTTCTGAATGTCATTGCCCAGCGCCTTCAGCGGCGAAACATAAAGGACTTCGACCCGGTCGTAGAGGTCGCCCGCCAGTGCCTTGCGCACCAGGCGGTCGATACAGATCAGAAATGCGGCGAGGGTTTTGCCCGACCCGGTAGGTGCCGAGATTAGCGTCGTGCGACCCGCGAGGATCTCCGGCCAGCCCTGCTCCTGCGGCTCGGTGGGTGAGCCGAAGCGGGCGATGAACCACTCCGCAACCAGCGGATGCGCCCATGCCAGCGAGACGGGAACTTTCCCCTCGGCCATGAATGTATTTTACCAGAGTTTCGCTAATTCTTCGCCCAAGGTTGCTGCTTCGGAAAGACCTCTTGAACGATTCGGTGGATCTGTCATTCGGTTTCTTGCAGAAGAGCTTGTTGTGCTGAGTGACGGCTACGGCAGCTCTCCGGCTTGCGGAGAATGCAACGCCAACGAACTCTCGTTTGCGATCCGGAGGCAGTAACGAACCTTTTCGATCGCGGCTTCGGTCCCGCGTGTTTTAGCAATGCGCTGAATCTCTGCTGATGGATACCAATCTCGACGCACTCCAGCTAGTTCATCCGAGAACGCCTTCACGCCATCGTGCAGATAAGTTTGGATGAGATGCTGCAACTCGGTGAGTGCTGAGTTCCGCGCATTGATCAGGTCCTTGGCTGCGCGCTCGTCACCGCGAAACGAGCCATCTGCAAACTGGACGAGCGCCAGTCGGATTTCTGCCTTGGGTTCGGAGGGAGGTTGCAGCGGGTCGGTGTGGGGTTGGGATGTTCGGGAGCTTGGTTCAGTTTCCTCCCAAATGGGTACTACCTGTTCAGGCTCAATACGCTTCTGCGACCAGAAGTTCTCAAAGGTAGCTGTTGTCCCGGCACACCAACTGTGGGAACCACGTGCTTCCAATGTCAGGACAAGGGCGAGGATTGGTTTTTGGGAGATGTTTCTCGCCGACGCCTGTCTCATGCACCAGGAAATGAGTTCATTCCCGAGGAACTGTTCCGAGATTGAGACTGTGCCGGAGAACTGAAGGGTCGATTCGATTTCTGAGCGGTCCACGATGGGGATAACCTGGGTCGATTGGCCCATGGCGAGGGCTGTAAGAAAGGCGATGGTAAGCGAGGCACTGACTCTCATGACAACCTCCAAGCGTCAGCTTCATTGGCACCTCATTGTGTGACGATCCGCGACAAAGGGCGTGGGATGTACTGCCGATCGAGAGGGCTCCACCCGGAGGCCCGCCCCTTTTGGCCAGTGTTAGTTGACTTTCGGTAGCGGCGAGTCGAGGAAGCTGACGACCACCGCTGCGAGCGCTGGCATCGAGAAGATGTTGTAATGGGTTACGCCCGGCAAAATGGCAAGCCGGGCCCCGGACATTCCAGATCCGTCCCAGCCGGCATCCTTCTTGCCTCCGCCAAGAAGTTCAAAAAATTCCACGGCATGTGCGGTACGAACGGCGTCGGCGTCGCCAAACACCAGCAGCGTCGGGGCCTTGATCGCAGCTACCTCGCTCGACCAGTCATAGTCTTTTCGGAGCAGGTCGCCGAGCTTGGTGAACAGGACGGGCCAGTCCTGCGGCCTTGGAGCAATGCGGGCATAGACCTCATACATCGGGCTCTGCTTCGCCTGCTCAGCGGTTAGGGGGCTGGATTGCGCCATTGCCGCAACGATCTCCGGATACCATCCGTCACGCTTGAATACGGCTGACACGACTACCAGCTTCCTAACGAGATCGGGATGCTGGATCGCCGTACGCAACGCTACGCCGCCACCGAGCGAATACCCCATCACTTCGGCCTTCTGGATCCCGAGATAGTGGATCAGCGCAGCGATGTCATCGGCCATCGCCTCGTAGCTCAGTGGCCGGTCGATGTCGGCGGTACGCCCGTGGGCCTGCAAATCCACCGCAATCACGCGGTGGTTGCCGGAGAGCGAGGGCAGGATGTCGTTGAACATTTCGGTCGCACCTACCCCGCCATGCAACAGGATCAGCGGTTCGCCGCTGCCGTGAATCTCGTAGTACATCTTGAGGCCGTTTACGGGCGCGTATCCCGACTTGACGGAATTGGTTGGGTCAGCCTGGGCGAGCGCAAGCGAAGATGTTGCCAGGATGATTCCGGCAGCGGAAGTTGCGACGAGTCTTTTCCTCGGCATCATGGTTTGGAATAGCTCCTCTACCTAAACGGCGAATGGTTAATCCCAGGCGCAGCTTTCGGCCGCGCCATCCGGGCTGTCAAAAACTGCCGCTAGGGCTGGTCGTAAGCCTCTTGCAAACGCTGAACGTCAATCTTGTCCATCTGCAGCATCGCTTTCATGACCCGGCTTGATTTCCTGGGGTCGGGATCACTCATCATCTTACCGAGAACGGTGGGAATGATTTGCCATGACAGGCCGTACTTGTCCTGCAACCAACCACATCTGTCCTCGCGTCCCCCTGCGGAGAGCTTTTTCCAGAGTTCATCCACTTCTTGTTGCGTTTCGCAGTTCACCAAGAGCGATATAGCTGGCGTGAACTTGTAGAGTGGTCCACCGTTCAGGGCAGTGAAACTCTGTCCGTCGAGCACGAATGTGACGACCATGACTTGTCCCTTTGGGCCGGGTCCTGCATCTCCGTAGCGGCTCACGGTTTGAATCTTTGCGTTCTTGAAAATAGAGACATAGAAATTCGCTGCCTCTTCGGCCTTGTCGTCAAACCACAGGAATGGCGTGATCTTCTGCATGATGGATCTCCTCATAGTTTTATTGGAGGGGTGACCTGAAAAAGGACCTTGTCCCCTGATCTCTCTGTGACACGCGGACCCCTTGGCATCGTTCGGGACACATCGCTAAGACCAATGTCCCTTGAACACTAGGACTCAGCAATTCATCGGCTGCTCAAGCGTTGGGCAGGCAACTCTCATACACCTCGCGAATCTCGATCACGCCGCACTCGGGTAGCGGACACCGGTTGGCCCACTCGATCGCCTCCTCCTTGGATCGCACTTCAATGATCCAGAAGCCGGCAATGACCTCCTTGGCTTCGCTAAAGGGGCCGTCGGTTATGATTCGCTTGCCTCCAGAGACCCGAATCCGTGTTCCTCTGGAGGGAGGCTGCAGCCCCTCGGCCGCGAGAAGCACGCCGGCCTTCGTCATCTCTTCGTTGTATTTGTGCATTGCGCCTACCAGCTCCATGTCGGGATGAGGAACCGCCGTTTCCAGGACCTCCGCAGGGGCAGGCAGCAACATCATGAATCGCATGGCATGGCTCCTTATTGGCTGCGATCAAGACCGGTTTTCGGGCCAGTCGTGACCAGCTGACTCCTACTGATACGTCGAATCTGAAGGATTGCGATCGACAGCTTCATTATTTTTTATGTGAGTGGAAGGGAATCCCGAGAGCGGTCGCCATCCTGCCCTGCGCGTCGGCCGACGAGTATAGCTCCTTCCCCGGCCGCCGGTTATGGTCGTCCTGTCCCTTCCTGCAGTGATTTCCTCTGCCGCGAAATATGCAGGAATAAGTGAAGGAAACACTCTCTTTACGATGCGTTGGATTTGTCAAGAGTCGGGTTTGATGGGGATTTTAGAATCATCTCTGAGCATAGATAAGTTGTTGATCAGGGCCTGTCTTAGTCAATGCAACCAATGCTATTCCAGACTCATCTAGATAATACTTGACTATTCAAGATAAGAGTTCCAGAATAGTAGGGCTTTAGATAGTAGGGGAACAGCATGTCGGTCACCGCCACCAAGAAGATTGCGCCTGAGATCGATGCCAAGCTCTGGGAGGAGTTGACTGCTGTAGCGGAGCAGAACGGCCAGACGCAGCGACATGTACTGGAGAAGGCGATAGCGCATTATCTGCACAATGTAGTTCCGTCGCAGCACCTGGTGCGGCCTGAGGTGATGCAGGCATTTGAGGATTCGGTGCGGAAGAACAGCAAGCTGTTAGAACTTCTCGCCAAGTAAATGGCGACGGAGTATCTGACGATAGCGGAGGTGTACCGGATGCAGCACCTCCTGATTCAACGATACGGCGGTTCACATGGCGTTCGTGACAAGAACGCCACTGAGGCCGCCGTATTTCGTCCTCAGAACGGCTATTACAACTCGCTGGAAGAGGAAGCAGCCGCGCTGATGGAGTCGCTCGCCAACAATAATGGTTTCATTGACGGCAACAAGCGGATTGCGTTTACCGCGACCGATGTCTTTCTCCGGCGCAATGGTTCCTACCTAGCCATCGATGCGGAGGAGGCGAACGAGTGGATCCAGGGTGCGATGGATCGGGGGGAGTTCCGTTTTCCCAGGATACTGGAGTGGATCCGCCAGCACATCAAGTCATAAAAGCGTGAAACCGTCAGTGCCCATCAGGATCGTGGTGAACTCGCCGTCCAGTCGCTGGTAGTACAGGTGACCGTTGTCGGTGATGTAGCCGTAGAACGTCTTGCGCCAGAAGTCGGTCTGGCGATCGGCTGTGACGATGAGTGCCGAGCCTTCGCGCCGCCAATGATGTGGCTGGTTCAGCCAGGTTCCATCGGGGAAGGTCCCTGCGGACCTGGCTTCCTGCGCGATGGCGTCCGGAACAGCCAGCGCGATCATGGTTGCAGTGGCGCCACGCAGAAAGCTTCGACGGCAGGCAAGAAGATCATCGGGCATGCGGCTATCCGCCCCAGGGAGTAAGTTCGAGAGCACGCTCGTACGCAGCGCGGTTGTGCACCGGCTCGCCATGCGAGACGATCACGTGTTCGAAAGGAAGCTCAAGCAGCGCCCGAAGTGCAGGGAGGGTCCGCTCTTTATGCCACGGCGTTGACCACACGCGCAGTTCGCCATCCTGCGCGGTCATCGCATCGGCGAAGACGAGGGTATGCTGTTCGGGCAGCCACATCGGCGTCTGTTGCGGCCCCTTCCGTCGTAGAGGGCGACGAGCCCTCCCGGGAGCCGGCTGCCTGGCTCGATCCATTCCAGGTCCGCCTCGGGAATGTCATCGCGAAGAAAGAGACGCGGCCCGAACGCGCGGGCACCGTAGCGGCGGACAAAGAGATCTACATCGCGAACATGGTCCGGCTTGAGGATGACGATGGCGGTTGGCGGGTGCGTGTCCAGCCGCTTCCATACCTCGGTCTCCCTGGCTGGAGGCCCAAGAGGTTCCAGCACCAGCACCTGGCCGCCCGATTCGACACATGTACATGCGACGAGTTGCTCCCAACCCTGGCCGGGTTTCCACACCGGGTGTTCGAGTCGCCATATCCACAAACCTGGCGCCACGTCGCGAAGCTCCAGAGGCGAATTCGGGCCATGCGCCACGGCGTGCCACCTTACAAGTTCAGACGAGGAGCCGAGCCCTGGTACTATCCGATACAACTGGTGGGCAAGCGGGTAGATGAAATTGCCAGCAGTTTACTGCTGAATGCTGCCACTGAACCGTGCATACATATAAAGTCAATCCGGGAAGAAGTCGGTGCACGTTGCCACTCTATTCGTGCCGGCCTTATGCTTCGCGCATCCGCCGCCGGGTGCAGGCACCAACGAGCCAGCCCAGGCTACGCTGCACGGTTAGCAACATGTGGATCGAGCGCGTCCAATTGTGTCCCACCTGCGACTGATCTGTCTATGCCTTTTGACCCTTGCGAATATCTGAAGGTTGGAAACAGCGTAACGGCCGCGAAACCAGGTACGTACCTGATCCCGAATACACGAAGAACGCACGAAAGAGAACAATACGAGGGACTCTGTTGCTGCCATCGCGGTAAACAGGCCGGCGGCGTTGATGCAGTTAAGATCCTCCGTCGACTCGATCCGGGACTCGACCAGGACGCAATTCGATGCCGTGAAGCAGGTCGAGGTCGCTTTCACTCCCGTTCCGGGTATCGATGCCATCAAGTGATTACAACTGAGCACTTCTTCTAACAGATGCGCCAGGGCAATTTCTTTCTCCGGCCTGCAAATCTGTCCCAATCCACGGCCGAAGTTTTCCGCCCCGGCTTGCTACACTCGTGCCCATGAGCGATGAACGCGCGGCCAGGATCAAGCTGATCATCTTCGACGTTGACGGAGTGATGACGGATGGCACCATCTTTCTGTTTCCCGCGCCGGCCGGAGCAGCGAGCCATGATACGCATGTGCGGCGCGAGCAGATGGCCGACGCCGGGGGATTCGGCATCGCGTCCAGCGACGTCGTCGAGGCGAAGGGTTTCAACGCGCATGACGGCACGGGATTTTCGCTGGCCCGGCTGGGCGGGCTGAAGACGGCGATCATCACCAAGCGCATCTCGGAGACAGTGCAGTTGCGGGCGCGTGACCTCAAGATTGAGCAGGTTTACCAGGGACAGCACCATAAGCTCGAAGCCTTTCGCGACATCCTGCAGAAAGAAGGGCTCGTGCCCGAGCAGGCATGCTATGTCGGCGACGACGTTATCGACTTGCCAGTCATGCGCATTTGCGGGCTGGCAATCGCGGTAAAAAACGCCCGCGAAGAAGTGTTGCGTGAATCGCATTACGTCACGCCGCATCGAGGAGGGCACGGCGCGGTGCGCGATGCGATCGAATACATTCTCCGGGCGCAAGGGTCGCTGGAGCGCGTAATCGAACAATACGTCCGCGAGCGAAGCTAGGCTACCTTGAGGCACGCTTACACGGGTGCCAGTGAGGGAAAATGCAGTGCGTTTGGCGGTAGCGAGGACTGACGATCGTTCGCAGGCCCGGCCGGATCCTGCGACGTTTCGGCATCGGGCAGCGCTCGTGGCAGAAAAAATGCCCCTCCGAAGGACAGGGGCGAGTTGCACTCCGGAAGGGCTAGCCGTTGTTACACGACCATTCTCAGGGTTGTTAGGTGTCGAAACACATACCCGAAGCCGAAGTTGCGTGGGTGCTGAGGAATTCGCAGGAAGTCGACAAACCGCCGGTGGGCAAGCGTAAGAGGCGAAATCCCCACTTCAAAGTTGGGGATTTGGCAATCCCGCTTCGCAGTACCAAAACCGGATATCCGAACCAGGGAATCAGCATTGTCACGCGGTACCGGCGGAGAACTGTGGTAGTAATCGACTGGGAATGGACTGTGGTTGCGCACCCGAGCCGGTGGCCTGCAGCACTGTCCTAGCTCACGGCATCTGCTTTGGTTGTGAACGCTGTTCGATACGAAGGGAGGAGTTTCCGGTTGAATTGCATCCGGAAACTTCCTACTATAGGTTCAACGGTTGCAGAGAACATCAAAGCGCTCAGATTGATGTTCGGGAGTGCATTTCTCCGGCGCCACAATTTTTGGGATGAGTTCTCCACAGGGTTCACATGAATAAGCACTCCGTCCTCGCGTCGCTGGCAGTCTTTGTTGTGCTGCTGATGCCGCCCGCTGTTTTAGCGGCGACGATCGCCACTGCCACCAGCCATCACAACCACACCAGGTCCCGCAAGGTGACGGAAACTGCCAGTGCGCAGAAGAAGATGGCGCGCTTGAAGCACAGTAGCAAGACAGTGGCGACGCGCAATCGCTCCGCACATGTCGCGACCCTTTACACCCGGCATCACCGTTATTATGAACGCTTCAGAGCCAGCTCCTTCGCCAACGACCAGGTGGAAGGCGACATCACCGCCGGCGAGGATCCTGTCGTGCGCGCAGCTGCCGTGGAAGCGCTGGGCGATATGAATGGAACGGTGGTGGCGATCGATCCCGATAATGGCCGCATTATGGCGTTGGTGAACCAGAAAATGGCGCTGTCGGCAGGCGGGCAGCCTTGCTCGACGATCAAGGTGGCCGTGGCGCTGGCGGCACTCAGCGAAAATGTCATTACCGAGTACACGCTGGTTCCTCTCGGCAAGTATTACCGCGTGGATTTGACCAGTGCGCTGGCGCACTCCAACAACGCCTACTTTGAAGCCGTGGGGCGCAAGCTGGGTTTTGAAAAGGTCAGCTATTACGCGCACCAGTTCGGCCTGGGGGAGCTCGCGGGCTGGCAGATCCCGGGCGAACACCTGGGCATCTTCCCACAGGAGGAACTGGATGCCAGGCTAGGTGGAATCGGGCGGATGTGCTCCTTCGGCGAGAGTATCTCCATAACCCCACTACAGCTTGGCGCTTTGATGGCGGCGATTGCCAATGGTGGCACGCTTTATTACTTGCAGCATCCGACAACGCCGGAGGAAGCCACGAACTTCGAGCCCAAGGTGAAACGCCAGCTGGATATCGGTCCGTTGATTCCGGAAATCTCCGACGGCATGTCCGGAGCTGTTGAGTACGGGACGGCCCGCCAGCTGCGCACCAGCTTCATTGAAGAACCAATCCTGGGTAAAACCGGGACCTGCTCGAAAGATGGCACACGCTTTGGCTGGTTCGCCTCCTACGCCAATACGCAGTTCGGCCGGATCGTGACGGTCATCTTCCTCGAAGGCGGGCGACCGACGTTTGGTCCGAAGGCTGCAGAACTCGCTGGTCACATGTATCGAAACCTCTACGATCACGACTTCTTTGCCGTAAAGCCCTATGTCACGCCAGTGCGGACGGCGGGTCCGCCAGCGGTCGTCGTGCAGCAGCAATAGAACAACAGGTCCCTGGACGATGCAAAGGTCTCCTGCGGGAGGCCTTTGCCATTTTCTGCAAAGTTTCCAGGCGGAGAGCTCCTGTGCCTTGCATACTATAGACGGCATGGCAGCCAAGAGGCGGGATTTCCTGAAAGCGGCTGGCCTGGGTCTGGCATCGCTGGCATGTTGGGGATTTCCTCGAGCAGCCGAAGCAAAGGCCCGGCAGGCGGCGAAAAACTGGGTGTGGATACCCAATCAGCTGTCCACTCTTTCCGGGGATGAATGGAAGACGCGTCTCGGTTTGATGCGGCAATCGGGGATTCACGCGATTATTCCGGAAGTCTATGACGGCCGCAATGCCTATTTCGCCAGTACACGCTTGCCCGTGAAGACGGACTGGCTGGGGGCGCTATTGCCGCAGGCCCGCGCCGAAGGCCTGGAGGTGCACGCATGGATGTGGTCGATGCCATGCATGGTCCCGGAGATCATGCAAGCCCACCCCGACTGGTACAACGTAAACGCGCTGGGAGAGTCCGCGGTGGACAAGCCCGCCTACATCGAGTCCTACCATTTTCTCGATCCAGGACGACCTGAAGTGCGCCAATGGGTGCAAGGAACAGTTAAGGAACTCTGCAACATTCCCGAACTGACGGGTGTTCACCTCGACTACATTCGCCACCCTGACGCAATTCTTCCCAAGGGACTGTGGAGCAAATACAACATCGTCCAGAACCATGTCTTTCCGCAGTACGACTATGGCTATTCCGCCTACGAGCGCCACCAGTTCAGGAACAAATACGGCAAGGATCCGCTCGAGGTCGTCAGCTCGAAAGATGCGAGCCTGCAGCAAAAATGGTTGCAGTATCGCTTCGACATGGTGACGGGATTGGTGAACGGATACCTGGTTCCCGCTGCGCATGCCAGGAGCAAGATGATCACCGCAGCTGTCTTTCCCGGACCCACGATGGCGCGGGAGCACGTGCGGCAGGACTGGGGCAAGTGGCATCTGGATGCGTTCCTGCCGATGCTGTATGCCAACTTTTACGACGAGGGGCCGGCATGGGTTGGCCGGCAGACGCGCGAGGGTGTCCACGCGGTTAAGAAGCCCGTCTATAGCGGCCTGTTCGTGGGGAATATGAACGAAAAAGAGCTCTCCCGGACTGTGCAGGCTGCGATGAAGGCGGGAGCAGCTGGCGTGTCGATGTTCTCCGAGATGTCGATGGACAGCGAGAAATGGGCGATGTTCAAGCGGGTCATGGAAGCGAGGCGCTGAGTTGCCATGCATAGGCGCACGAATAGGACAATCTGGTTGCCATCTGTGGTCGAACCTATCTATTCCCACGGTCCGAGAAACGGGATGTAACGCCGCTCTTCCCAGGCGGCACCTTGCTCCTCCGGGCTAACTTAAAGCTAAACGAGTCCATGATGTCGGCTGCGCGGACATACGGCTGCTGATTGTTGGCCAGGATTGCCGCCAACCCCTTGAGGCGCGCCACCGTTCAACCTTGACTTATGCATCCGCAACGTTGAGACAATCGTCGACGCTGGCGCAGGTCGTGAAATCAAAGTCATGGTTCTCGCGGGGCTGGGAAGCCTTGCAGCTTTCGATTATGGGCAGCACCATTCCCGCTTGGCCTGGCGGGGAATTTGTCGAGGAGACGGTCCGCAGTTGATGCGATGCTTCGGCACAAGTTTGCCCGATCTTCGTCGGACTGGGTAAGGGCAACGTGGTGGTGGAGATCGCGTCGGATCGTCCTGATGATCGGTACGAAATATGCGACGTTGCACAGCCGGTTGGCGGCCGCATCTACGGCTTGGGAACAGGCGGTGTCTCCAACTCGCCGATCGCCTGCTGGTAGACAACCTTTGCTGCCGAATCCTGAGCTTTGGCCAGGCTGTCGTTTAGCCATTTCAATGTCGCAGCCTTCGACGGACGCGGGTAGTTAGGCTCGACCTCTGTAATGCGCCATTCCCCGCCCGTCTGGGCGACGGTAAACACTACGTCTTCGTTCGAATTGGCCGCATCCTTGGAGTAGCCCTCTCCCACGTTGAAACGCCCCAGCAAGCGGTAATGAACTCCGACCGCATACCTTCCGTGCTCGAATACCGGATCCTGATCAATAGTGAAGCGCGAGATCACGTTGACGAGCGGATAGTCGGGATTTGTTCTCCACGTGACCAGGGTCCCGATCTTCGGCCAATCCTGCGTGCCGAGCCGTGCGCCCTCATAATCGAGACGGCAGTATTTTGCGACCAGTTCGCGGATGTGCGCAGGCTGTGCCCGGGATTCATCACGATCGAGCGGAACACCAAATTGCGCAGGAGCAGAGGGGGCGAGCAGAAGGACCGCAAGCATGAACAGCAGGGCCGGATGTCGCGACATGATGGAAGCTCGGCGCAGCAAGGAATCGGTATAGCTGGCAGAGTACATCCTTTTGCGCCCAAAACGAAGCGCCCATCCGGTCCTAGGCGCATAGTTACTGCAGGAAATGAACAACGCGCGGATTGCTACTACGCTCGCGCCGTCTTCTGATCGCTGAAGACCTGGCCGTCCTTGATGTGAATGACGCGATGCGCGTACTCGGCAATGTCATGCTCGTGCGTTACCAGTACGATGGTGTTGCCCTCCTGATGCAGGCGGTCGAACAGCGCCATGATCTCGACACCGGTCTGCGAGTCAAGGTTGCCGGTTGGCTCGTCCGCCAGGATGATCGAAGGATTGTTGACGAGCGCACGAGCTATCGCCACCCGTTGGCGCTGCCCACCAGAAAGCTCGTTGGGCTTATGGTTCATGCGCGAGTCCATGCCCACGGCGGCCAGCGTCTGCTTGGCGCGCTCGATCCGCTCTTCCGCGGGAAGCCCGGCATAGATTAGCGGCAGCTCTACATTGTGCAGCGAAGTCGCGCGCGCCAGAAGGTTGAAGGTCTGGAAGACAAAGCCGATTTCCTTGTTGCGAATGCGGGCCAGTTCGTCATCATCGAGTTCGCTGACAAGCTGGGTGTTCAGCCAGTACTTTCCCTGGCTGGGCGAGTCGAGGCAGCCGATGAGGTTCATCAGCGTGGATTTACCCGAGCCGGACGGGCCCATGATGGCAACGTACTCCCCGCGCTCTATGCGAAGGCTGACGCCGCGCAATGCGTGCACTTGCTGCTCGGAACCCATGTCATATGTCTTCCACAGGTCTTCCGTGCAGATTATGCACTGATCGGGCAGTGCAACCACGCGCGGCTCTTCCAGGCTTACGAATTGCGTCGCCATCCGTTTCTCCTCACTTGGGAACTGCTGCGGCTTAGCCATCGATGTCGAGTGTGCCTTCCTGCCCGTAGGCGGTTCGCTCTCGCTCGCTTTTAGGACTCGTCTTTCTTGGAACCAGAGGTGTTATCCACTTTGACGTTGACGCCGTTACGCAGGGTGCGCAGAACTTTGTAGCTGCCGGTTACAATCTCATCACCCTCTCTTAGCCCGTTGATCACCTCGATGTCCGTTGTTCCGCTGATTCCCGTAGCCACAGGTACGAATTCTGCGTCCCTTTTGTTTCGTAGAACAAAAACGCCCTGCAGTTCCTCCTTGGGGTTCGGTCCCGCGGAAGTTGCCGCGTGAGCCGTGTCTTTTCTCGATTTCCTGTCCTTGTCAGAGACCAGGTCCGCCCGCTGCCGGATGGTCAGAGCCTGGATCGGAATGGCCAACACACCGGGGCGGGACGCCGTCGTAATGCGAGCCGTGGTAGACAATCCGGGAAGTAGATTGGGCGGCGGATTCTCGATCGTTACGACCACTTTAAAGTCCTTGGCTTCCTGGCCGCCGGAGGTAGTTTGGGCAGTGGAAACGCCCGTGGATCGTAGCACCGCGTTGTTGCCGATCTCGGTAACCACGCCCTTGAACCGTTGCTTCGGGAGTGCGTCGATGGAAACCTCGGCAGGCTGCCCGAGCTTTACGTTCACGATATCGGTTTCGTCGACCTTGACCTCCGCCGTGATGACAGAGGTATCGGCAATGGTCATCAGGGTGCTGCCAGGCGAGTTCTGGATGCCGACTACGACGGTTTCCCCCTCGCGCACCGGCAAGTTGGTGATCACCCCATCGAACGGGGCGACGTATTCCGTCTTGCCAAGCACGTCAGTAACCCGGCGAAGATTGGCGGCATTCTGTTTGATCCGAACCTGGGCAGACACCAGTTGAGCCTTGGCCTGCGCCAGCTTGGCCCTGGCCTGTCCGATCTGGGCCTGGGCAGTGGCGAAAGCCGCATTCTTGGTATCGTAGTCGGCCTTCGCGATTAACTGGTTGTCGTAAAGGTTCTTACAGCGTTCGTAATCCAGTTTGGCCCGCTCGAATTCAGCTTCCGACTGCTTCAGTTCGGCTTCCGCGGTGTTGACATTTGCCTGCGATGCCTGCATGTCGGTCTGGGACACGTTCAGGGCCGCCTGGTTGGCAGCGACGTCTGCGGCTGACTGAATGTTGTCGAGCGTCGCCACCAGCTGCCCCTTTTGGACGTGATCGCCTTCCTTCACGTACAAACGCGTGATCTTGGCGAACGCGTTCGCGCCTATGTTGACATAGACCTTGGGCTTGATTTCGCCCGACGCGGTGACAACCGAAGTCAGGTCCTCACGGAGTACTTTGCCAGTTTGGACGGTGACGACGCCCTTGCGGCTTTGTTCAACGGTGAAACCAACGATGGCCAGCAAGACAACGATACCGCCACTGACGAGCGCAAGCTTCTTCCACTTTTTCATTGGTCCTCGACCGAGGGAAGCGGCTGCTGCGGGCGCACTTCGATCCGCCTTGTAATACGAACTCGGACGGACAATGGTTCCTTGGGCGAGCGCAGAAATCCGGCGCCTCACGGCCGTCTGGCGCAGGATCTGGCACGCATTCGGTCCGCGCCGCCCAGGCGTGAGAGACTTTCCCTGATAGGGAGATTATAGCTGTTTCAGGGGCAGGATCCGGACATCCGGATGGGTGTAAGCGAACCCGGGGCGGGTCGCAGGATTGGCGGCTGAAATCGGCGGTGCAGAAGGCGATTTTAAATATGCGACTTTGCGTGAGTTGCGGGGTTTGGTAAAGCGGTTCCGGTTGTGACGAATTGCATCCTTTAATGCGCCGTAAACCTTGCTTTCAACGGAGAGAGAACTTAAAATTTATGGGCGCCAGGTGTTTCTCCAGGAGCCTGTTGAAATACATGAAGTCTTCGCTGTTTCGCCCTATTTTTGTGCTGCTCGTCACAGCTAGCCTCTTCGCGGGCCCGTTGCTGGCTCAAACGCCGAATTCGACTGGCGACAGCAAGCCCACAAAGCCTGCGGATGCAGCCTCCTCCCCGACGCAGCTCGACAAATCAGCGGCTCCCGCAGACCAGGGTAAGCAAGCTGCCTCCTCGTCTGCAGACACCGACCAGGCCGCCGACCCCTTGAAGCGATCGGTCAGCGAAAAGCAGAAGAAGGAAAACTCCAAGAAGCTGAAGCAGGAGTTGAGCGGGACCTACAAGAAGTGGCTCAACCAGGATGTCCGCTACATCATCACCCCGGAAGAAGAAGCTACATTCAAGAGGCTCTCCAACGACGAGGAGCGCGATCAATTCATCGAACAGTTCTGGCTGCGGCGGGATCCCACTCCTGACACTCCGGAGAACGAATTCAAGGAAGAGCATTATCGCCGCATCGCGTATGCAAACGAGCACTTCGCCGCAGGTATCCCAGGCTGGAGGAGCGACCGGGGCCGAATCTACATCATCTGGGGACCGCCAGACGAAATAGACTCGCATCCTTCCGGCGGCACCTTTGACCGGCCGATGGAAGAAGGCGGCGGTACGACGTCGACGTATCCGTTCGAGGATTGGCGCTATCGCTACATCGAAGGAATCGGGAACGAAGTCATCCTGGAATTCGTCGACAGCTGCCAATGCGGCGACTATCACCTGACGGTCGATCCCAACGAAAAGGACGCGCTGCTGCACGTACCGGGCGCGGGTCTGACCCTCGCCGAGCAGCAAGGGTTGGCGAATAAGTCGACCCGAATGATGGGCAACCTCGTCAACGTTGGGCCGAGCGGCGTGATGGACAATAGCAAGCAGTTCGACAAGCTTGAACTGTTGGCGAAGATCAACACGCCACCAAAGGTCAAGTTCAAGGACTTGGAAGAAGTCGTCAACCATAAGATCAACTACAACCTGATGCCCTTCGAAATCCGCACCGATTTCGTCAAGGTCACGGATGACACCGTGCTGGTTCCCGTAGTGGTGCAGGTGAAGAACAAGGACATCACCTTTGTCAGCAAAGAAGGGATTCAGCGTGGCACGGTAAACATCTTCGGGCGCGTAACCGGATTGACAGGTCGCATAGCCCAGACCTTCGAAGATACGGTGCAGGTCGATGTTCCCAACGAGTTGCTGGAAAAGGAGCAGGAGCATTCTTCGCAATATTGGAAGGCGATCCCGCTGCGGCCTGGCCGTTATCGGCTCGACGTTGTGGTGAAAGACGTCAACGGCGACCGCGTAGGATCGTGGAGCCACGGCATCATGGTTCCGGAGTACAACGAAGACAAACTGGCTTCTTCATCGCTTATCCTCTCCGACGGGCTGGAAAAGGTTGCGACCAAGAGTGTGGGCGCAGGAAACTTCGTGATCGGGCAGACCAAGTTTGTGCATCCGAAGGTGGCGCCCGCCGACGGCAAGCCGGCGAGCTACCACCAGAACCAGCGCATGAGCTTCTGGATGCAGGTCTATAACCTCCAGGTGGACGAGAAGACCAAGAAGCCATCAGCCAGGATCGAGTATGAAATTGTGAACCTGGCCGACAACAAGCCGGTGCTGCACTCCAGCGAGACCACCGAGGCCATGGGCAATATTGGCGACCAGGTGACGCTGGAGAAGGCTCTGCCACTTGCCGGCTTCCATCCTGGGGTTTACAAGCTGACGGTAAAGGTGGACGACAACGTCTCGAAGCAACAGATTACGCCCTCGGTGAACTTTGCTGTCGAGTAGAAAAGGCGCGGTGAATTGGTAATTTACGGCTCTCCATGCCGACCGGGTTACGGGAATCAGATTCCGGAAGCCTCTGTGGTGGGGGTGAAACGATGACCCGAACGATAGGATGGTTGACGGTGGTGCTAGTGCTGTGCGGTATGGCAACAGCACGAGTTACCACGGGCTCGATCTCGGGATACGTCAAAAACTCAACGGGCAATCCTCAAATGGGTGCCACCGTGGAACTGCTTGGACTTGTGGGTGGCGACCGGGTGACTGCCTATACCGATGCAAAAGGATTCTTCAGTTTAACCGGCCTTACAGCAGGCACGTACGATGTAAGAGTCTCGGCCCCGGCTTTTCTGCCGACCCTCCGGGAAGACGTGGCGCTCGCTGCCGGCGCCTCCAAGGTCCTTAACATCACGTTGAACACCCTGTTTGAAGCAGTGCGCATGTTGCCTGCGGGCAAGGATGTGAACAACGAAGACGACAGCTGGAAGTGGACTCTGCGTTCGACGGCCAATCGTCCCATTCTGCGCTTCGACGGTGACAACGCGGTCGTCGTGGAATCGGGTCAAAACGACAGATCCTTGAGAGGAACCGTTGCCTTGATGGCCGGGGGCATTAACGAAGGGTATGGCAGCGCCTCGGACATGGGCACTGCATTCAAAGTCGAACAGTCAATCTTCACCACGGGAAGAATTGCGCTGGACGGAAATCTCGGCTATGCAACCGGCACGCCCGACGGTGTGTTGCGTGCTTCTTACAAGAGAGACAGCGAAAACGGATCCACGCCGATGGTCGCCTTTACCGTGCGGCGCGTCTCAGGGCCCGACATACTGGTCCACCACAGTGATTTGCAGGCGTTGTCGCTGTCGTTCGCCAATAGCTTCTCGATGGGCGACCTGCTGGAGTTTCAATACGGTGGCGAAGCCGAGACGATACAGTTCCTGGGCCGCGCCAACGCGGTTCGCCCCTATGGCTCAATGGATCTACACCTTACGCCGAACACGATCCTCGAACTGCGTTATGCCACCACCGAGCCTGACAACCTCGCCGGCAAGGGCTTTGATTCGTCCCAGGCTGATTTCAGCTACAGCGGGCCACGCATGACCTTGATTAATGGCTCACCCGAACTGGAGAATGCACATCACTACGAAGCCTCGCTCTCACAACGATTCGGCGGCAGCAATAAGGTGCAGGTGGCCTACTTCAACGACCGTGTAAAAGATCCTGCCCTGCTAGGCGTAGGGATGATTGGTGTGGATACCGGGGACATCCTTCCCGATATGTACTCCGGAACGTTCAGTTTCAATGGCGGGGAACTACGGGCGGAAGGCGCACGCCTGGTTGTGCAGCACAAGTTTAATGATGAGTTGTACGGAACTGTCGACTACGCGTACGGCGGGGTCATGGGCATAGAACAGCCGAACGTGCCCTGGTATGAGGTGCGCAGCAGTCTGCAACGGGAGTGGCGGCACACAGCGGCGTTCAAGGTCAATGGCACCTTTGGCCATACCAAGGCGCACTGGATGGCGTCTTACCGTTGGACCAGCGGCGAAGCTCTTACCCCGGTTGATCTCTTCAATGCTTCAGCGGGCCAGGCCGATCCCGGCTTCAGCTTTTTCCTGCGCCAACCCATTCCCCATTTACACTTCATGCCTGGACGCATGGAAGCACTTGTCGACCTGCGTAACCTGCTCGCAGAAGGCTACGTACCTGTGTATGGCCCGGATGGAAAGACGGTGTACCTGGTTCAGTCGGCACGCAGCGTGCGGGGCGGGTTGGCCTTCACCTTCTAAGAATCCCGACCAGCATAAAGCCCGCTCCAATGAGCGGGCTTTTGCACGGCGCGACACCTGCAGCTTGACTGCTTACAGGGCACCACCCGAAGGACCGATGCGGATGCTGCCGTTCACATTGCTCAACTCAATGCGTGTGCCCCCATTACCGAGGGTGCCTGACAGGCTCTTGCCGACCATCTGACCCTTCACCTGCAATGGAAAGTCAGTTCGAATGCTGCCGCTGACTGTTTCGGCGTGGACTTCAGCATTGGGCGAAGCAGGCAGCGCGAGATCGATGCTCCCGTTTACCGACTTCAAACGGATCTCGGCGGCATTGTTAAGGGAATTGTAAGCTGCGTGCAGTGAGCCGTTGACGGTAGACAACTCGGCGCGCCCCCCCAGGTCTCTTGCGTGCAGGCTACCGTTTACCAGGTTGGCGTCAACCTCTCCATTGACCTGATCCAGGTTGAGCGACCCATTGACCAGATCAATCCGATCGAGACGCGCTGCACGGGGCACATGCAGTTCATAACGGACCGATGCCATGCGATGATTGTGCTGGCCTTCCGGATAGCGGGTGCGGATGCGGACGGAATCATTCGCAACATCGAGTTCAATTCGGGCTTCGTTCAGGCGGTCCTGATCGGCCGCCGACTTCACTGCGTCGATCTGCACCTCGCTGCGGTCCCAGCCCGATATCTGCACATTGCCGTTAATATTCTCCAGTGCGACCCTGCCATCAGGGGTAATGGGAACAGTGCGATGAAATTCTTCGGTTACCTGTGCCCTGGCGCTGGTGGAAACGGCCAGGACGAGCACCAGCATCCCCCCTCCCACAGTCGCAAAACGGTTGTTACGCTGCATATCGCCTCCTGTCGCCGTTTAGACGAGAGGCTGCGGCAAGGGTTAGGGAGTTCCCCGCCCAACGAGGGAATTAAGAGTTGCTAGCGAGCGGTATACCTTGACGGGGCGAAGAGGCGCTTTTTCATGTTCCCGATAGCGTGACCACGTGGTTTCGTCCAGGATAAGGGGCCTTCAGGCGCGCGTTTCGGTGCGGTTTCCGGGATGCCTGCGCTTCGCCAATACGTTGATTTTCGAACCAGGCTAATCTTTGAACCTGTAGCGGAGCAGGTGATAAAACGCCACGATGCCATCGGTCCAGTCAATCTTCTTGCCTTCGGCGTATGTGCGGCCGTGATACGCGATGGGCACCTCGTAGACGCGCGCGCCCAACTTCGCTACCTTGACCGACATTTCGGTTTCGATACTGAAGCGGTCGGAGCGCAGATTCATCCGCTCCAGCAGTTCGCGACGGAACACCTTGTAGCAGGCCGTGACGTCCTGAACGTACAACCCGGTGAGCATATTGCATGCCGTCGAAAACACCCGGTTCAGTAGATAGCGCCAGTAGCGTGGCACGCGATGTGGGCCATTGTGAAATCGATTTCCGAACACAGCATCCGCATGACCCTCGAGGATCGGTGTGATCAGCAGAGGATAGTCTCGCGGATCATACTCGAGATCGGCATCCTGGATGAGCACCAGCTCACCACTGGCGCGTTCCAGTCCGGTGCGAACGCCAGCGCCCTTGCCCGTGTTCCTCTCCTGCAGAACCAGTTTGACGGTATTGGCTCCATTGCCGCCGAGTATCTTCTCCAGGTCGGTTTGCTGCAGGAACTCGCGCGTGCCGTCGGTGGAAAAGTCATCGACGATGATCAGCTCCTTATGCAGGCTGAGGGGCTGGCGCGCCACCTGCTGCAGCAGTGTCATTACTGTGCTGCGCTCGTTATAGACAGGAATGATGACAGACAGCGTATGGAACTGCGAAACCGTGTCGCTTGGAGACGGTTCTGTAACCTCTCCGGTGCGGGATGCGCCTTTCACGCGCGGACGGGCCTCGGAAATCAAATACACTCCCAGGATCAGCAGCTCCGGATCGATCAGATGCCGGTATCGCGGAAGCGGAAAGCTAACATAGTAAACCAGGGGGTAGAAGAGGATCAGGCTGGCGAACAGGAAGACTCCGTGCACACGACGCTTCACCGCCAGCAACAATCCCCAGATCGAGATCACGGACGACGCCAGGAAGAGCGAGTTCTTGGTTTCCTCCAGGCCTCGCAGTTTCGACAGCCGGGGCAATCCGTTCCAGAAATAAATGAACCTGCGGAAGGTCAGAACAAGAAAGCGTGTAGGGTTTTCTTCGATCCACTGTCTCGCCAGGCGGCCCTGTAACGCGCAAAAGTCCGCTTCGCCCATTTGTTTGTATTGTTCAAACAGGACGACACTCTGGCTGGGATGATAGGCGCCGACCCACGTGCCCTCGGCAACAGGATTGTTGCCGCACCGGACTTCTACGCCGGCGTTGTCACGCACAAACACGGGCCTGTGAAACACCTCGTAGTTGCGTACAAGCCACGGCATCATTGTCATCCAGAACACCACGGCGCCGAGGACGGCGGGAATGATGAAACCTTTGCTGCGTTGATACAGTTGGTAGGCGAGCCAGCCACCGGAGAAGGGAAGAAAGCTGAGCGCCGAAGGATTGGCTAAGGCGATGACGCCCCAGAGGAGACCGTAGCCGAACCACGACGACAGGCGGTCATCACCTTCCATCTCGATGGTCAACATGAACAGCAGGCTGAGCAAAAACGCTGAAAGACTGGTCTCCCAAACAAAGCGCACCGACCAGTAGATGATGTAGGGCAGCAGGGCCCAGACCCACCCTGACCACACCGCAACTTTTTCATTCAACACACGGCGGGCAATACGATAAATGGGCCAGCAGGTGAGCGCGGCGAAGATGCTGTTGAACGTCAGCAGGGCGAACGCGGCGGCGTGTGCGTAGACACCGAAGAGACGAAACGCCAGCGCAACTATGTACGGATAGATAGGCGCGTTCCAGGCCGAGGGTCCGGTGTCGCCGCCGAAAGGAGAGCTGAAACCATGGCCGGTTGCTATCGCGCAGGCAACCCGGCCGATCTCCCAGCCAAAGCTGAAGTTAGCATCGGTGGTGCGGAACCGATACGAGTGCGCGATCAGGATATAGAGAATGCGCACCAGGAATCCGGCGAGAACCATCCACCATGGCGAGTGCTTGATGTACTCCCAGTAGGTCTTCGGCGCAGGTTCAGCTGGGGCTGGAATGGGCGCTGGCTGCGCCGGTTGGATCTTCAGGTGCATGCAGACTAACGGAAATTGTACCTTAGGGGTGCACTGCGCAACCCTGGAGGGCTCTTGAACCCATTGACCAGACGGCTTAAACTGAATGTATTGCGTTCCTGTGACGCTCATCACAGCCTGGGCGTGCAGTGGTAGGCGAAGATGGAAGATCTCAAACCTCCGGCAGAGAGGGCTTTCGATGGGTTGGATCGATAACCGCTTTGAAAAAAACTTCCTGGTGACCACGGTCGACTACGTCTTCAACTGGGCGCGGAAATCTGCGATTTGGCCCATGACGTTCGGCCTCGCCTGCTGTGCGATCGAGATGATTGCTGCCTCGACGGCGCGCTTCGACATCGCACGCTTTGGCTCGGAAGTGTTCCGTCCCAGTCCACGACAGAGCGATCTGATGATCGTGGCCGGCACGGTTACGCTGAAGATGGCCCCGGTGGTCAAGCGGATTTACGATCAGATGCCCGATCCGAAGTGGGTGATCTCGATGGGCGCCTGCTCGTCCGTTGGAGGACCGTTCAATACCTACGCTGTGCTGCAGGGCGTTGATCGCATCGTCCCGGTGGACGTTTACATCGTGGGCTGCCCGCCAAGGCCAGAAAATCTCTTCTATGGACTGCTGCGGCTGCAGGACAAGATCGACCAGATGAGCATCGCCAAGAAACCTACCGAAGTTCGGTTGCATGAAAACATGGTTGACGACTTCAAGCAGCAGATCCGCATCGCACAAGCCAACTTCGCCAACCCGGAACAACTCGTGCAGCCGGTGGAGAACGGCATCGTAGCGGGCCGAAGCTAGAAGATCACCGGACACAGCGAACCAGAAACCTCTCCGGGCCGGATTGCCCTCCGACCCGCTCGAGAATTGCCGCAAAGTGCCTCTCCGTGCAGATTCCAAGCTGCTTTCCATCACATGCTCGGGCTACAATTCACTCCTCAATGATCCCCGAGTTTCGTAGGGTCACAAGCCTCGGACAATTGCCGGGCGAAGGCCTTGCCCGGGAGTTCACCCTTGACGGCAGAATCATCTGCATCGCCAAAGTGAACGACGAATATTGCGCCCTCGACAATGTTTGTCCGCATCGCGGAGGTCCGCTCGGTCAGGGGTTGGTGGACGGCACTAAAATCACTTGCCCGTGGCACGGTTGGCAAGTCGAGGCGAAAACCGGCGAAGTCAACGGGCAACCAGCGGTCGCGGTGTACGATTTGCGCATCGAAGGGGACGATGTGCTGGTAAAGATCTAACGAAGCCTGTCGGGGTCCAGTCAGGACCTCGGCGGCTAAAGCCGGCGTGCTTTTGCCCCATTTGCGAACGGCCTGAAGGCCGTTCCTTTCCAGCAATACCGTCGATCAGGACTTCCCTAACCAGGGAGGCGGGTTTTCAGGCAAAATACCAACATGTACATCTATTTCTTGCGGCACGCCAATGCCGGCGTGCCGAAAGCGAACGCTGCCAAAGACGAGAAGCGGCCTCTTGATGAACGGGGAATCAAGCAGGGCCATGACGTAGGCCGCGCGCTCGCGGCGATGAATGTCACCCTGGACGTCATCGTCTCGAGTCCCTTGCTTCGCGCGCTGCAAACCGCGGAGATCGTGGCCAGGGAAATGCGCCATCGGAGCAAGGTTGTGACCGATGCGGCGCTGCGGCCGGGGGCGAGCTATGAGGAATTCCAGCAGTTGCTGGACCGCCATAGCCGCACGGAAGCAATCATGGTGGTAGGTCATAACCCGAATCTTTCACAGTTTCTGAACAAGCTTCTGCCGGGCGGCAACGGTGCCACTCCGATCGAATTGAAGAAGGGATCGATTGCCAAGGTCGAAAAGGAAGGCCGCAATCCGGCGATCCTGAAGTGGTATATGACGCCAAAGGTCGTCAGCGCAATTCAGCACGGCTCGGCTACCAGTGCACGTCCAAAGACAGTACGGAAGTAATCTCTTTCCTGCTCCACCGCCCAAACTTCAAGATCGATGCCTTCGGAGTTGGGCTTGATCATCAGGCGGACGCGTGCATCTTGATGCACCCGGATCTGCAGGTGGCGGACTGCGCCGCGGCGTCCCTGGTCGAGTGCGCGTGCCAGGCGCAGCAGCGCGACCGCCTTCGGCGCCAGGGATTGGTCCGTTGCCGGCAGGAGACGAAGCAGGCGGTCGCCAGGCGAGGGCAGCGATTTGCCAACGTACCGGGCAATCGTCGCAATGATGCGCCGTTGTGTCGGGGTGTAACCGAAGATTTCCGAGTTGGCGACGATGTAATAGGTGTGACGGCGGCGTCCAGAGCGATTGATGAAGGACCCGACCTCATGCAGAGTGGCGGCCGCCTCCAGCCACTCCGCGTATTGCGGTGGAAGCTGGTGCACAGACTGAAGGCGATGAAACAGCTGCATGGTGAGATCGCGAATCCGTTGTGCGAAAACCAGATCGCTGCCGTAGTGTTTCGCGGCGGCCAGGAGGGCGTCATGCCGCTCTGACTCCACGCGTTCTCTCATCGTGGAGCTGGCGTTGTAGTCAGCCATCATCTGGGCTAACAAGCCGTCACGCAAGCCCAGCGGCAGGTAGCGGAAGCTTCGCAGCCGGCAGAGATCCATCAACTCGGCAAACACCATGGCGCCGGCAGTGATGATCTCGGCACGCCGCGGCCCGATGCCCGGCAAGGCCTGACGTTGCGCCAGGTTCCGCCGGCTGAGGTCCTTGAGCAGCTTTGAAACCGCAGCATGCGGGACGGTGTGCGGCTTGGTCTCATCATAGCCGCGCAGCTTCGCCGCATAGAGCCCGGAAAGAGCGGCGGACGTTCCCGAGGTTGCAATCGTCATCTGCACCCGGGCCGCGAGAATGCGCTTCTGAATGCGCGAGATTTCCCGATGAATGAGGCTTCGCATCTGTTCCAGTTCAGTCTTCTTGGGAGGATCGTGCTGCAGGAAGGTCTGCGTCATACGCACGGCGCCAATCGGAAGGCTGATCATGTCCTCGATGTGGCCGGAGATAGAGAGCGTCAATTCACAGCTGCCACCCCCCAGATCGACCAGCAATGCCCGGCTATGAGCGATGCGAGCGTTCGACAGGATGCCGAGATGAATCAGCCGGCCTTCTTCCAGCCCGGAAATCACTTCTGCCTTCCAGCCTGCGGCGGACCGCACCCAGTCGAGAAAGGCGCGGCTGTTCCGCGCATCGCGGAGGGCACTCGTCGCAACTACGCGGACGCGATCGGCGGCAAAGGTCTGGGTGGCGCGATGAAAGCGCCGCAGCACGCGCATGGTGAGTGACATGGCCTGGGGATCGAGTACGCCACTGGCAAAAACGCTCTGGCCCAATCGCGTAACTTCGCGGTCTTCGTGCAGCGTCTCGAGGCGACCGCGCACCGCTCGCGCGATCTTCAAGCGCACCGAGTTCGAACCGATGTCAACCGCGGCAAATGTAGGCATTCATGAAGAATTCGCTGCCTGCCTCGCAGCGCAATTCTTTGTTACTACATTAGAACAAGATTGTTACGACCTGATGAAGTATTCTGAGACCTGGTATCGCTCGAAGGCCGCAAGACCTTCCTGCCGCCCAGAACGCCGTCACCATCCAAGCTAGCTCATATGGCCCGAAGCTCTTTGCCCTCTGAGATGGAGTCATTGCGCTCCAGCGTGGAGGAGGAAAAACAGGAATTTGCCGCGCCAGCTTCCGAACGCTCGAGGCTGGCGATTGCTGTCCGCGCTTTGCGGCACCGCAACTTCCAGTTATTTTTCGCCGGCCAACTCATCTCGCTGATTGGGACCTGGATGCAAACGGTGGCGCAGTCATGGCTGGTTTATCGCCTCACGGGTTCGGCACTTCTACTGGGAGCTGTAGGGTTTGCCAGTCAAATCCCGGTTTTCGTTGCAGCACCCATCGGCGGAATCGTCGCCGACCGAGCGAACCGGCGCCGCGTCGTGATTGCAACGCAGACTGCTTCCATGATGCTGGCGTTCATCCTCGCGCTGCTAACGCTCACACATCGTATTCAGGTCTGGCAGATCATGGTCCTGGCGGCCGGGCTTGGCGTCGTAAATGGATTCGATATTCCGGCCCGGCAGGCGTTCCTCGTCGACATGGTGGGAAAAGAGGATCTCATGAACGCCATCGCCCTGAACTCGTCGATGTTCAACGGGGCGAGAATCATTGGGCCGGCGGTCGCGGGTATCCTGGTCGCTTCCATCGGCGAAGGCTGGTGCTTCTTTGCCAACGGCGTAAGCTACATCGCGGTGATCGTTGGGTTGCTGTTGATGCGAATCGAGCACGCCGCGAGGTTGGAGCAGCAGGGTTCGCCGCTGGAAAACATCATTGAAGGCTTCGAGTTCGTACGCAACACCGCGCCGATCCGCTCAATCTTGTTGCTGCTCGGCCTGGTGAGTTTTGTGGGTATGCCGTATGCGGTGTTAATGCCGGTCTTCGCTGACCAGATTCTGCATGGCGGTGCGCGGGGATTGGGCATCCTGATGGGCGCCACAGGGGTTGGTGCTCTGCTGGGCGCAGCTAGTCTGGCCGCTCGGGTTGGCGTCAGGGGCTTGGGAAAGCTGATCGCGATTTGCGCCGGCGGCTTCGGCGCAAGCCTCATCCTGTTCGCGTTCTCCAAGATTTTCTGGTTGTCGACACTGCTTCTCGTGCCGGTCGGTTTCAGCATGATGGTACAGATGGCGTCGTCGAACACCCTCATCCAGGCGATGGTTCCCGATCAGCTTCGTGGGCGGGTGATGGCCGTGTATTCGATGATGTTTATGGGTATGGCTCCCTTCGGGTCCTTCTGCGCGGGCGCGATTGCTCACCGGCTCGGCGCCCCATGGACGGTAGCCATTGGCGGAGCAGCCTGTATTGCTGGGGCTATTGTGTTTCGCGTGCATCTGCCGACCCTGCGGGCCGAGATGCGGGAGTTAGTGCTCGCCCAGGGCATGACTGGTGGAAGTCCTGCTCCAAGCATGACAGGCCGGGGGTTATCGTGAGTTGCGCGGCCACCCAGGAGAGCCTCAGGGTCCGCGAAGCTGGCAGAGCCGGGATTGGCCTGCGCTGCGCGCCTTCAATGAAACAATTTTCAAAAACGCGCTGTCACCTGCTTTAGTGCGTCCGCTTGGGAGCACTGCCCGCCGAGCCTGTCGTGACCCCCAGGCGGCGCAAGCGATCGCGTGCCTGCGACGCCTCGATCGAGCGGGGGTAACGCGCGATCAGACTGTTCAGCTCCCGCACCCCGGCGTCCTTCTGACCCAGTTCCAGTAAGGCGTAGCCCTTCTTCAATTGCGCCGCTGCTGCCTTGTTGCCGCCAGGATATTGTTCCAGGACCTTATCGTAGTCGTGAACCGCGGCCTCGAAGTTACCTTGCCGATACTCGATGTCGGCCAGATAGAACTGGGCATTGCCCGCCAGGTCGGTGGTCGGATAATACTTCAAGTAATCGTTGAACTCCCCGGAAGCCAGGTCATATTTCCCGGCATTGTAGTCGCGCAGGGCATTGTTGTAGAGAACGTCCGGCGGGGGCGCAGCCGATGCGGCGGCTCCGGGAGGTGCGCCTGTGGCGGCAGGTGCGCCTCCTGCGGGAGCGGCCGAGATGGGGGCACCGGCGTTCAGATTCTGTCCCGACTGCTGCAAGTCATCAAGCTGCTTGCTGACTTTCGCCAGGCGCGATTTCAGCTCGTCAACCGTGTCGTGCAGTGACTGGATCTGGCCCGACACCTGCTCGAGCCGGCCGTTCGCGTCGCTGCCTTGGGCCGACAGCTTCTGCTGTAGATCATTAACGGTGGCATTCATCTTGTTGACGCTGTCGGCGCTCTGCTCGACCAGGTTTTTCATGACACCCATGTTCATGTCGATGGACTGCTGCAGACGTGCGACTTGATCCTGCAGCGACTGCACCTGGGTTTGCAGCTGGATCATGTCCTTGTTGGCGCCAAATACCGGGGTAAGAGTCAGCAGGATGGCGGCCGTCGCCAGCCAGGGTCGGTTGTTCAAGAGTCGCATAAATCTTTGTTCCTGTTCAGAAAGGGCTACGGTTGAAGACACTATCGTAATCCGCGATAAGGGCTTCAGGCGAATTGCGCGGGGCAGGGCAGCGACTCTCTCGGCAGGAAAAGTAACTGCCGCCCGGCCCCGAACACGTGCTACTTCTGGTAGACAAAGTGAGCCCGCCTGTTCTGCTGCCAGCATTGCTCTGTGCTCTCGGTACAGAATGGTTTTTCCTTGCCGTAGCTGATGGTGCGAATGCGATCGGGCGTAATCCCCGATTGCAGGAGCGCCTGTTTTGCAGCCGTGGCACGGTTGGAGCCGAGCGCCAGGTTGTATTCGGTCGATCCCCGTTCGTCACAGTGACCCTCAATCAGGAACTTGATGTTGGGATGTTGGGTCAGAAACTGGGCATCTGACTGAAGCACCGCTTGATACTGCTGCGAAATATCGTACGAGTCGTAATCGTAGAAGACATCCTTGACGTTTTGGGCGAACAGCTGTTCCTCGGTATTTGCCGGCTGCGCCGGTGGCGGCGGGGGTGCCGGATTAACGGTGACACGCGTGGTAGCTTCCTGCGTGCCGGTGTCGTTCTTGGCTACCAGGCGATAGGTGGTCGATAGTTGAGGCGTCACCGTCCTGGATCCGCTGGGATCAACTTTTCCGATCCCAACCAACTCCACGTCGGTCGCGTAGTCGGTCTTCCACATCAGGTTTACAGACTGGCCTGCGGTGATCGTGTTGGGAACGGCCGTCAATGTAGCGGTGGGCGCCGGGGGTGGTGGCGGCGGTGGCGGCGGTGGCGGCGCCGCCTTCTTCTTGCCGCAGGCGCCGACCGTCAAAATCAAGGCCAGCGCGACGACAATGTGAATCCACTGCTTCGTTGTTAGCTGCTTCAACTCAATTCTCCTCTGCCGCGAGAGCACTCGCATCAGTTCGTGGGAGGGCCGAAGTGTGCTCCTTCCGTCGCCCTGCAACAATCATAAAGGGCCCAAAATCATGACGAATTCCTATTTGAAGCTCCAGTTCGGCTGGGAATTTTCTCCCTCTGTACTCAGCTGGTGTGCCTGGCTGCCATCAGCCAGCATTGTCCAGATCTGGGTGCGGCCGCTGCGGTTTGACTGAAACACGATGTGCCGTCCATCCGGTGACCATGATGGAAAATCGTTGCGTCCGCCGTCATGGGTCAGCTGCACCCACTGCTTGCTGGCGATGTCCATGATGTAGATATCCGATGCGCCCGGCGCTCCCGGTCCATAATGCCGTACCCAGGCGAACGCCAGCAGTTGCCCGTTGGGTGACCATGATGGCGAAACCGCGTAGCCCTGATCGGTCATACGCACCACATTCGTACCATCGGATGCCATGGTGTAGATCTGGGGCAGCCCGCTTCGTCCGCTCACCCAGGCGATTTGCGCGTTGGTCTTAGGATTCCAGGTCGGTGAAACATCCGGCCCCCGGGTGTTGGTCAACCGGTGCAGATTGTTTCCGGTGGCGTCTACTGTGTAGATCTCCGGATCTCCGGTCCGCGACGAGGAAAAAGCAAGCGTGCGGGCATCCGACGACCATGCGGGCGAGATATTCATGCCTCCGAAACTCGGAAACGATACCGGGCGGCCGAGTTCCAGGGAGTACATCATGATCTGCCAGTCGGCCCGGCTTACGGCTGAAAATGCGATGCGGGAGCCATCTGGCGAGGGGTGCGGCGAGAGCGCCATTGAGCCCAGGTGGGTGAGTTGCTTCTGGTTCGCGCCGTCGTAATCCATCTGCCAGATTTCTTTTGACCCGCTGCGGTTGCTTACGAAATAGACCTTGGTTTCGGCAACCCCCGCGACGCCCCCGCCAAGACGCAGGATGATCTCATCAGCAAAGCGGTGCGCTACCAGGCGTGCATTGGCTTCCGTGGCTTGTTCGCGGTACTGCTTGCCAAGCACCTGCGGCGATTGCTGGTTCTTCACGTCATACAGCCAGCCTTGGACCACGATGGAACCGCTCTCCGTCGCAACGTTGCCGAAGGCCAACATGCTCGCGTTCGGCGGGGGGCTGCTCCAGTCGTTGAGTCTCACCTCTTGCGGCAGGCCGGGCACGGCGACCGGATAGTAGCTCTTCGAGACCATGTCGAAAATGCCGGCGGACAGCAGGTCGCTCCAGAGCGTCGCGTTGAATACATTCGTGAGGTTCTGGGTTGCCGTGTCGGCGACGGCTTGCCGGAAATCAGGTACGGCGAGACGGATTTTTTCGACGCCGAGGCCGGTGCCAGTGCGAATCCAATCCTGTGCGAATACAACCGTGGAGTTGAGAAAGATCAGGAGTGAAATCATTGCGGCGTTTCGTTTCATGCGCATCGGTATCTGAAAGGGCGCGGTTTCTCAGCCGGCCCGACCAGCACGTCCCCCCCAAAGTTCTTGTTATCCCTGCCGGGGAGTTTCGTCCGAGCGGAGGGAGCTGCCTTCCTGTAGTCCCGCGGGACGCAGTTCCGTTGGGAATTCACCTTGTTATCACGAGCCGGCATGAGCCGGAGAGATATCTTCTGCCCATTGGGGTTCAGATGTCCCGACATGACAATGCGACGACCCGAATATGCCCTCACCGCCGATAGTCGAACCAAAACTCCACCGATACGTAATTTCCCGCGTACTGCGGAGGCAACGGTCCAAAGGTGTCAATGCGTTGCAGCGCCCTGAGCGCCGACTGATCAAGCGAGGGAATCCCGCTCGATTGTTCCACGCGAATGCTCGTTGGCTGGCCCGAACGGTTGATCTCGAAATAGATGTAAACCCTATTGGCCTGGCTGATCCGGGGATCGACCTCGTACTTCATCCAGTTCTCTGAGACCTTGCGCCGCACGCCATCAACATACCAGGCGAACCGGCTGCCGAAGTCGCCCGCACCGCCAGTGAAACCGAACCCGCCCTTCGCGCCGCCGGCGGTGAACGAACCGTACGGCCCGCTCACCGGGCCTCCTTCCCCGAAGGGAATCCGGTTATCCTCTTCGGCTTTCGCGATCTGCTGTGGTGGAGGCTTCTTCTGCGCGGTTTCGTGGGGTCCCTTCTTCTGAGCTTCACGAGCCGGGATCGGGATCGCTTGCGGTTCTTCCTGGGGAGTCTCCTTAGGCGGGGACTGAGCGAGGCCCTTGGATTGGTTGGCCAGCACATTCTGCACTTCGGTGGGCGGATTCGGCAGCGGAATGCTGCTCACCAGCGTCGCGCTCATGGCATCGCCGCCAGAGGAAGTACCACCCCAATTCTCGCCGCGTCCACTGGGAAGCAGATATCCGAACAGGGCGAGTGCGAACAAGGCGCCGTGAAGCGCCAGCGAGCCCACGAAGGAGCCGCGAAGGCTTTCTGCGCGCGGAAAGATGTCAGCGCTAGCGGCCATTCTTCTCTAGCGGTTGCGTCACGATACTGACGTTGGTGATGCCGGCCTGCTTCACGGCATCCATCACCGTCGCAAACGCGCCGAAGGGAACATTCTCATCGGCGCGCACGAAAACCGACTGCCCCTGCGGATCACGGATCTTCTCCCGCAAGCGGGTCCCGATCTGGTTGATGTTAATGGGGTCGTTGCCCAGAAAAATGCGCTGGTCGCGGTCGATGGTGATCACCAGGCGCTCTTCGGTGATCTCCTTCACCGTCCTGGTGTGCGGTACGGCCACCTCGATGCCCGACTGCAACACCGGCGCGGTCACCATGAAGATGATCAGCAGCACCAGCACCACGTCAACCAGCGGCGTGACGTTGATGTCGGAGAGCGAAGTCTGCGTGCGTCCCTGTGCGTTGGTGAAGGCCATTACCGCCGCTCCACGCTTTCGGGGACCGACCGAACGCCTCCACTCTGGGCGCGTTCGACTTCGTTCATCAGCTCCAGGCCGAAATCATCCATGCGCGCGCCGAACTCGCGAATCTGCTGGGTGAAGAGGTTATAGCCAATCACTGCCGGGATGGCGGCGAAGAGTCCAGCCGCAGTGGTAATGAGGGCTTCCGAGATGCCCGGTGCGACCGCGCGTAAGGTCGCGGCTCCCGCGGTGCCGAGGCCGTGGAAGGCGTCGATAATGCCCCACACGGTTCCGAAGAGGCCGATGAAGGGCGTCACCGCGCCCGTGATCGCAAGCCACGGCAGGCGGCTCTCCAGGTGTGTGAGCTCTTCGGAGGCGGCGATCTGGGTCGCGCGCTGCAACGCTGTCATGCGAATCGTGTACGGTGCCTGCTTGCGCAGTTCGTCGTAGGCGCCTTCGAAGACGCCGATCAGTGGGCTGGGCTTGAACTGCTCGGCGACAGCGGCGACGTCCTGCAAGCGCTCGGACTTGCGGAAAGCGCGCATGAAGCGATTGCTTTGCACGCGGGCCCGCCGAAAGAGTCCCCACTTGGCGAAGATGATGGCCCAGGAAGCAAGGCTGAACAACAACAGAATGATCAAGACAGATTTGGCGAGGAAGCCGCTGGATTGGATGAGCCCGGTGATTTCACTGCCGATGGCAGCAGCAAGCAAGCTGGAATACGCGTTCATCGATGGATTCAGCCTCTGTTTTCACTACTTCGCATTATAAGCATTTGACGAGAAAACAACTGTATTGCGGAACCATGTGCCAGAGGAGTAAACGTAAATTGAACCAGGAAGGTGAGATGCTCGATATTCGTGCGAGGTTAGCGGAAGCAAGGGGTGCTTCGAAGGCGTTTGGCAAGAAAAAGCTGTCACCACGGAAGCGGTGAGAACACGAAGCTGTTCTTAATCTCTGAAGCTATATCGTAAGCCTTTATAGGCAGATAAGCCTGTCTTGTGCCTGTCGTATTTAGCAAGTCACCACCCTCCCACGATCCACTAGGCACAGTTCATTGATCTGGTACACTGCGTCTAACTTCGGCCGTCGAGATCTTACGTGCTGCTGGAACTGCGAGTCGAAAACTACGCGGTCATCGACAACGTTACCGTTGAATTCGCTCCCGGACTTAACCTGCTCACTGGCGAAACCGGTGCCGGCAAATCCATCCTCATTGATGCGCTCGCTCTTCTTCTGGGTGACAAGGCCTCCAGCGACGTCATTCGCCATGGCACAGACAAAGCAGTAGTCTCAGCCGTATTTGAAGCCGATTCAAAGGGCGTCGATACTGTGCTGGAGGCCAACGGCATCGACAGCGAAGATGCACAGATCATCCTGCGCCGTGAAGTTGCTGCCGCCGGCAAGGGCCGTGTCTTCATCAACAACCAACCGGCAACCGTAGCGGTGCTCAGGCAACTCGCGCCTTACCTGGCTGTCGTTCACGCCCAGAACGAGGCGGTACTGGCCTTCGATGCCGGTTCACGACTCGGGCTCCTGGATACCTTCGCCGGAATCGACGTATCCCCTTCTTCTGCTGCGTTTGAGCACTGGAGCCAGGTTCGGCGTCACATCGCTGATCTTGAACGCGGTGAGCACGACCGGCTGCGTCTGCTGGATCTGTGGGGCTTCCAGCGGAAAGAAATTTCCGATGCCCGGTTGCAACCCGAGGAAGATGTAAAGCTTGAGGCCGAGAAGCGTGTGCTGGCAAATGCTGAGCGAATCCAGGCGGCGGCGATGGCAGCTTATGACGCCCTCTACGAGGGCGACAGTTCAGCCGCAGCCTCGATTCAAGCGGCTGCAAGACAGATTGAAAAACTGTCGCGGTTCGATGACAGCTTTCGCGATTCCGTGCCACAGCTGGAGTCTGCGCGCATCACGGTGGAAGACATCGGGGCCACCCTGCGACATTACGCCGATCACATTGATGCATCTCCCGGGCGCCTGGCCGAGGTGGAGGAACGGTTGGCAGTGCTCGATCGGCTCAGGCGAAAGTATGGCCCAAGGCTCGAAGACGTGATTGCAGTGGGTGAAGAGCTGGAACACAAACTGAACGAGATGGAGAACAAGGACGAAGTTCTCCATCGGCTGCGCGCGGACCTGGCAAAGGCGGCAGAGCAATACCTGGCGGCGGCCCGAGCCTTGTCGCGCCTCCGCTACGAGGCAGCCCGCAAGCTGGAGAAGCGCGTCGAGAGCGAAATTAACGAGCTGGCGATGAAGGCTCGCTTCAAGGTCGAGGTGAACGGATCGGACGAGGAAGGGAACTGGACCACGAAGGGCTTTGACGAGGTGCACTACCTCATTTCAGCGAACCCGGGAGAACCGTTAGGCCCAGTGGAAGAGATCGCGTCCGGCGGAGAACTGTCGCGCGTCATGCTGGCGCTGAAGACGTCGATCGAAAGCGGTCCCGGCAGTGATGCCCGCCAAAATGGCGCCAGCGGTGGAGCGGGGCAGCGGACCCTGGTTTTCGACGAAATCGATTCCGGCATCGGTGGTCGCGCTGCGGAAGCGGTCGGCAAGAAGCTCAAGCAACTCTCCCGCACCAAGCAGGTACTCTGCATCACGCACCTGCCACAGATCGCATCCTTTGCCGACCAGCATTACCTGATTGACAAAAAAGAGTCGGGCGGAAGAACAAAGACCCTTGTGCGACCTCTTGATGCCGAAGAGCGCACCCGCGAGATCGCTCGCATGATGAGCGGAGCCAGGCTGACGGATACATCGCTGAAACATGCCGAGCAGATGCTGAAGGCGAATCGCTAGTATCCAGGAGCTCCGCTGGAGCCGATGGCCTCTATCGCAGGGTGAGTTGGGATTTTCGACAAATCGCCGGATCGCTTCCTCGCCCGGGCCACCGATTCTGCGTCACCGACGAATACATACGTAGCCACGTCCCACCCGGGGCCGAACATCCCGGGTAACCGGGTTCGGATCATTTCCAGCAAGGGCTTCGCCGCTAACTGCCGGATTTGCGCCGTTGCGGTGCTAAATCCTGCACTTTCTTGCCGTTACATTGCTGGTTCTGGCGCTGCTACAATAGGGTAACGGTGAAGATAACGGGGTTTATAAAGTTATACTCGACCATAGGATTCCATGACTCAAAACAAGGCTAAGACTCTACTCCTATTGAAGCCAAGAGGCTTCTGCGCGGGGGTGGTGCGCGCCATTGATATTGTCCGCATCGCCCTGGAAACCTTCGGCGCACCCATTTACGTGCGTAAGGAGATCGTGCACAACCGCTACGTGGTCGACGAACTTTCGGCCAAGGGGGCGATCTTCGTTGACAGCGTCGAGGAAGTGCCGGCAGGGGAGCGAGTGATCTACAGCGCCCACGGGGTGGCTCCCGAGGTGCGCGAAGCCAGCAAGTTACGTGAATTGCGAGTCATCGATGCCACCTGTCCGCTGGTCACCAAGGTGCACGTCGAGGCGGTGAAGTTTGCCCGCGAAGGTTACTCGCTGATTCTGATTGGCCACCGCGATCACGATGAGGTGATTGGCACACTGGGCGAAGCGCCCGCCGTGACGCAGGTCGTAGATTCGCCAGAAGATGTTGATAGCCTACACGTTCCTGATCCCGACCGGGTTGCGTACCTGACCCAGACAACGCTCAGCCTGGATGAAACCCGTCACGTGATTGAAGCGCTGCGCAAGAGGTTCCCCAACATCAAGGGCCCGCATGCCCAGGACATCTGTTACGCGACCGAGAACCGGCAGACTGCGGTGAAGGACGTAGCCGGCGAATGTGACCTGCTGCTGGTGGTGGGCTCGGACAATAGCTCGAATTCGAACCGCCTGGTGGAGGTAGCGCGCAACCTGGGTTCGCAGGCACATCTTATCGAGACCTACCGCTCGATTGAGCCCGAGTGGCTGGTAGGGGTTGACACGGTCGGTCTGACCGCTGGCGCGTCAGCCCCCGAAATCCTGGTCCAGGAAGCCGTGACATTTCTCGAAGAACAGGGTTTCACCAACATGCGAGAAGTCGAAGTGATGCCGGAAAACGTACGCTTTGGCTTGCCGCCGGAGATTGTCGAGGCCATCGGCTCTGCGCCGGCCATGGCAAATTAAATATGGCAGAAACATCTTCCCCCAACTCTGCAGAGATGCGCTTCGGCAAAATCGATGACATCAAGAGCCGGGTAGCTGCAGCCGCCGACGCTGCACGTCGTTACCTGTTCACCATCCAACACCGCGAAGAAGGCTACTGGTGCGGCGAACTGGGTGCCGATACTACGCTGGTGTCGGACTACATCCTGCTGCATCGCCTGCTGGGCACCGAGGATCCGGTGCGCACCCGGAAGTGCGCCGTTGAGATTCTGAACCGGCAAAACGCCGACGGCGGATGGCCTATCTACAACGACGGTCCATCGCATGTCAGCGCGTCGGTGAAAGCGTATTTTGCATTGAAGATGGCCGGCTACAGGCCCGATCATCCGCAACTGGTGACGGCACGCGAATGCATTCTGGCCATGGGCGGCGTGACCGAGGTCAACACCTTCACCAAGATCTACCTGTGTTTCCTCGGCCAGTACGATTACGACGCAGTACCGGCGATTCCCCCGGAGATCGTGCTGTTTCCCAACTGGTTCTGGTTCAACATTTACGAGATTTCTTCCTGGTCTCGGGCAATCCTGGTCCCGCTGTCGATCGCCTACGCCAAGAAACCTTTCAAGAAGATTCCGCTGGAGCAGGGAATCGACGAGCTGTTTGTTGGCGGCCGCTCGCGGAGCAGGTTGCGGTTGCACTGGACAAAGAAGCTGATTAGCTGGCGGAATTTCTTCCTCGTACTTGATCGCCTGGTGCACTTCTTCGAGAAAGTCCACATCCGGCCGCTGCGCTCGCGGGCGCTGAAGGTCGCGGAAAAGTGGATGCTCGACCGCATGGAGATGAGCGATGGGCTGGGCGCCATCTATCCGGGCATCATGAACTCGATCATTGCGTTGCGCTGCCTTGGCTATTCGCTCGATGATCCCCAGCTCATCCGCGCGATGGATGAATTCGAGAAGCTTGGCATCGAGGAAGAGCAAACGTTCCGCATGCAGCCGTGCATGTCTCCGGTGTGGGATACGGCGTACGCGGTCTACGCCCTGGCTGAGAGTGGCGTTTCAGCGCGCGATCCGCGCCTTGTCCAGCCGTGCGAGTGGATGCTGAAGAAACAGGTGACACGCGGGGGCGACTGGTGCGCGAAGAATCCGAAAGCTGCTCCGGCAGGATGGTATTTCGAATTCAACAACGAATTCTATCCTGACGTCGATGACAGCGCGCAGGTCCTATTGGCGTTCAGCCGGGTGAAGACCAGCAACGAGAGCTATCAGAGCAGGTCGGTGCAGCGAGCGCTGGACTGGGTTCTCTCGATGCAGTGTAAGAATGGCGGATGGGCTTCGTTCGACAAAGACAATAACCGCATGGTGTTCCAGAACATTCCATTCGCCGATCACAATGCAATGCTCGACCCGGCGACGGTGGACATCACCGGGCGCGTGCTGGAATGCCTGGGCGCGTATGGGTACTCGCTGAAGGACATGCCGGTCCGCCGCGCAGTCGAGTTCATCAAGCGTGAGCAGGAACCCGATGGCTCCTGGTTCGGGCGCTGGGGGGTAAATTACATCTACGGCACGATGCTGGTGTTGCGCGGCCTCGAAGCCATCGGCATCGATCATCACGAGCCCTACGTGCAACAGGCTGTCGAATGGCTGCGCATGATGCAAAACCCTGATGGCGGCTGGGGTGAGACTTGTGGGTCATATGACGATCCGACTCAAAAGGGTGTCGGCCCAAGCACGGCCTCACAAACAGCATGGGCTGTGATGGGACTGTTGGCTGGCAGTGACACGCGCAGCGACTCTCTGCAGCGGGGCATTGCCTACCTGCTAAGGACGCAGCGAAGCGACGGCTCGTGGCATGAGACGCTCTACACCGGTACAGGGTTCCCGCGGGTGTTCTACCTGGAGTATCACATGTACCGGCAGTACTTTCCTCTACTGGCCCTGACAAGCTACGCGAAGGCTTCCTTGGTTTCGCAGGAAGAACAGGTGCGGCTGGCCCGCAGCATCGAGCGCTCGCGTTAGGGGGATTACGCAGTTCCTATTCCCGTAGCCGGTCAGAGAGAGCAGGCATTCAGGCCCGGGTCTGACCGTTAAGAGTAAAGATTACTTCAGCCGCTGATGTCACCGAGGTCAGCTGCCGAAGCCTGAAGTGTGTAACAGTTTCGCAGCCGGGCCTGAAGACCCGCACCAGCGGGCACACCTATCAAAGAGATGAAGTGTTTTGTAACCGGCGCGACAGGTTTCGTGGGAAGTCATGTCGCCCGTCGATTGCTGGCTCGCGGAGCAGATTTGCGATTGCTGGTTCGCGCCACGAGCTCGACGGAAAATATCGACGATCTCCAGGCCGAGCGTGTCACTGGCGACCTGCGCGAGCCCGACTCGCTCAGAAGCGGGATGGCAGGCTGTGAGTTCGTTTTCCACGTGGCTGCCGACTATCGGTTGTGGGTGCCCAAAGGCCAGGAACTGTACGACTCCAACGTGCAAGGTACGCAGAACGTGCTCGAGGCAGCAAGAGAAGCTGGTGTGCGGCGGGTTATTTACACCAGCAGTGTTGCCACCATGGGATTTGGGAATAACGGGCGCCTCACTGACGAGAATACGCCGGTGACGCTCTCGAACATGATCGGTGACTACAAGCGCAGCAAGTTCATGGCGGAGCGCCTGGTGATCCAGGCCGGCAAAGCCGGCCAGGACGTGGTAATGGTGAATCCGACCACGCCCATCGGTGAACGTGACATCAAACCAACTCCAACGGGACAGATCGTGGTGGACTTCCTGCGGCGGAAGTTCCCGGCGTACGTCGATACGGGACTCAACCTGGTTGATGTGGCGGACTGCGCCGAAGGTCATCTGCTGGCAATGGAAAAAGCGGTGCCCGGGGAACGGTACATCCTGGGCGGGGAGAATCTGACCCTGAAGCAGATCCTTGACAAGCTGGCTGCCATCACGGGTCTGCCCTCGCCCAAAGTCAAGATGCCCTATGCAATTGCATTTGCGACCGGGGCGGTCGATACGCTGGTGACCGGCAAGATGAGGAAGCGCGAGCCGCGCGTGACGCTGGATGCCGTGCGCATGGGGCGCAAAAAGATGTTTGTGACCAGCGCGAAGGCGGAGCGCGAGCTGGGATGGAACCCTGGTCCAGTCGAGGAAGCACTGAGGCGCGCTGTGGAGTGGTTCAGAGCGAATGGATATGCCGCATAAGCTGGTTGCGATCGTTGCCGCCATGCACGTGGAACTCGGGCCGCTGCTCGGAAAACTCCGCCCACGGCAGGTGAACAGCGTCGAGTTGTTCGAGTTGGAGGGTGCCGCGATTGCGGTGGGGGGTATCGGAGAGAAGCGGGCTCGGGTCGCCGCCAAAATCATCGCCGACTCGGCACAGCCCAGGTTCCTGGTTTCGGCAGGGATCGCTGGCGCGGTTTCGCCCAGGTTGAAGATTGGGGATGTGGGCCGTATTCGCGAGGTGGTAGACGTAGCGACCGGCGAGCGGTACCAGACGCAAGGAGGCGAGTGGGTACTGGCGACCTCTCAAGCGGTGAGTGACCCAGCTGGAAAACAGGAGCTGCTGACGAAGTACGGAGCGGATGTGGTCGACATGGAAGCGGCCGCGGTGGCGCAGGTCGCGAAGGAAAATGGCCTAGCCTTCGCCGCTGTCAAGTCAGTCTCCGATGATGCCACGTTTCCAATGCCTCCCATGATGGAATTCATTGGCCGGGATGGAAAGTTCGCCACCGGCCGTTTCCTGGTCTACATGGCACTACATCCCAAGTGGTGGGGTACGTTGGAGAAGATCAAGTCCAATAGCAGGGTAGCGTCGGTGAACCTGTGCCGCGAAATTGAACATCTAATTCAGGAGTACGCGAGCCCCCATCGACAGGAGAGCCCTTCTTTGCCCTGAACCATTCGGGCAAATTTCAGAATGTCTGTTGCGACACAACTCGGCACTCTCAGGCAGCATGCGATTCCCTCTACCATGCAGGCTGCCGTTTATCGCGGGGCCAATGACGTTCGCCTTGAGACAGTACCGGTGCCTCAGATTGGCCCGGGTGAGCTACTGGTCCAGGTTCACACCTGCGGTATCTGCGGGACTGACTTGAAAAAGATCACAACCGGCTCCCATTCTGCGCCGCGCATATTTGGCCATGAAACCGCCGGCGCTGTGGTTGCCGCCGGGGAAGGCGTCACCGACTATCGGGTGGGCGACCGCGTGATGTTTTTTCATCACATTCCCTGCGGAGACTGTTACTACTGCCGGCATAAGGTGTTCGCGCAGTGTCCGACCTACAAAAAGGTTGGCGCTACCGCAGGGTTCGAACCGAGCGGAGGAGGCTTTTCCGAATACGTCCGGGTAATGGACTGGATCGTCCAGAAGGGCGTTGTGCGGATTCCGGAGGGTGTCTCATGCGAACAGGCTTGCTTCATCGAACCCATCAATACTTGCCTGAAAGGCATTGAAACACTTTCACTTAAACCTGGCGAAACAGTGCTCGTAATGGGTCAGGGGCCCATCGGCATCATCCTGGCGGTGTTGTCGAGGAGGTGTGGCGCGCGAGTCATTACTTCCGATTTGTTTCCGCAGAGGCATACAATAGCTAAGACGTTCGGCCTGGTCGAGAACATCGACGCCTCCACCTGCGACGCCGTGCGGACAACGAAGGAAACGACGGAGGGTCGTGGGGCAGACGCAGTCATCCTTGCAGTAGCTGGAAACGGCCTGATTCGTCCTGCGATGGACGCTGCGCGTCCCGGCGGGCGAGTTCTCCTGTTCGCGCAAACGCAACATGGCGAAGCCACTATTGATCCGGCCGCGGTGTGCGTCGATGAAAAAACCCTGTTGGGCTCCTACAGCGCCTCGGTTGATTTACAGGAAGAGTCCGCAAAGTTTGTACTTAGCCGTGAGATGGATCTGGAGCGGCTGATCAGTCACCGTTTTCCGCTGACGCAATCAATCGAGGCATTAAAGTTGGCTGCCCATCCCCAGCCGGATTCGATGAAAGTGGTCATTCAGCCACGTAGTGCATGGAAGGACCAGTAGAGTGAAGGGACAAATGACCGCAGCCGTCCTCTACGGCAAAGAGGACATCAAGATCGAACAGGTGCCGATTCCCAAGTTGGACGAAGGGGAAGTGCTGGTCAAGGTCAACGTAGCCCTGACCTGCGGCACCGACTTGAAGGTATACCAGCGCGGCTATCATGCGCGCATGATCGTGCCTCCTGCGCTGTTCGGCCATGAATTAGCGGGCATTGTCGAAGAGGTTGGTCCGAATGTACGGGGCTTCAAGAAGGGCATGCGCGTAGTCGCGCTGAACTCCGCTCCCTGTGGCATGTGCTTCTACTGCTCGAAGCACCAGGAGAACCTCTGCGAGGATCTGCTCTTTAACAACGGCGCGTATGCCGAGTACATCCGTATTCCACGGCGCATCGTCGAAACGAACGTGTTGGCAATTCCACGGCACGTCACCTTCGAAGAGGCGGCCATGACCGAGCCGCTGGCTTGTGTTCTGCGTGGCCTGCACGAGACCAACATGGAGATTGGCGACTCGATCGCCGTAATCGGGGCTGGACCGATTGGGCTGATGTTCGTACAAGTCGCCAAGCTCGCAGGTTGTAACGTCACCTCGGTTGTGAAACGCGACTCGCAGGTGGCGGCGGCCCGTAAGGTGGGCGCCGATCACGTCGTGCAGATTACAAAAGTCAGTGACCCGGTGAAGGCTGTGAGGAGACTCACCCATGACAGCCGGGGTTGCGACGTGGTGATTGAAGCCGTCGGGCGTCCGCAGGCATGGGAGTGGTCGATCGATATGGTGCGCAAAGGTGGCACCGTGAACTTTTTTGGTGGCTGTGCCAGCGGTACCACGGTGGCGCTCGACACGCAACGCCTGCACTACAATGAATTGACGCTCAAGGCAACCTTCCATCACACGCCGGAAACGGTTCGCAAAGCGTTCGCGCTGATTTCGGAAAAGAAGATCAAAGGCGCCGACTATATTACCGGTGAGGCGCCGCTGTCGCGGTTGCAGCAGGTGCTGCATCACATGCTGAATCGCAACAGCGATATCAAGACGGCCATCATTCCGGGGATGTGAGGCTGGCGACCCAGAGATGCCGTTATTCAGGGCGAACTGATCTATTCCGGCGGCGAAACGCGGGGTGGAACGCAAATTAGAGCACTGAGGCCCGTAGGGACGACACACCTTCCGCATGTCTTCTACTCCAACCGAGAACCGCTTACTCTCAAAGGAGTCAGCTTCCGCTTCGGGCTGGCGCTTTCTGCCCTCGGAGTACGCCATTTCCGAGCGCGCTCCCTCACTCGAAGAGGCGCAACAGTACTGCGCCCGCCTGGCCCACTCACATTACGAGAACTTTTCGGTCGTTACCTGGTTCCTGCCAAAACATCTCCACCAGCACTTCTACAACGTATATGCTTACTGCCGGATTTCGGATGACCTGGGTGATGAAGTTGGTGATACCCGGCAGTCGTTGGAGTTGCTCGACGCCTGGGAGTCTGAGCTGAATGCGACCTACCTGAGCCTGGTAGAGGGTGAACCAAAAAATATCCGGCAGGATGTGGAAAAACTGCAGCCCGGCCCTCCTGCGCACTGCCAGGTGACGCCGCGTCATCCAGTCTTTATCGCACTGCGGGAAACGATTCGCCAGTTCGACATTCCCCGTCACGAATTCGCGGACCTGTTGACGGCGTTCCGGCAGGATCAAACGGTTACCCGTTACCCCAGCTTCGAGGATCTGCTTGGCTATTGCAAGAACTCGGCCAATCCGGTCGGCCACCTCGTCCTGTATCTGTGCGGGTATCGTGATACGGATCGCCAGAAACTTTCCGATTACACCTGCACCGGGCTGCAACTGGCAAACTTCTGGCAAGACGTCGCGGTGGATTACGCCAAGGGCCGGATTTATCTGCCCCGGGAGGATTTCGAGAAACATGCTGTGTCCGAAGATGACCTTGCCCAGCGACGCGCAACAGAGCAGTTTCGCACCATGATGAAGTTTGAAGTGGCTCGCGCCCGCGAATGGTTTGCCCGGGGACTGCCTTTGGCAGGAAGAGTCGACAAGCATTTGGCAATCGACATCGATCTGTTTAGCCGGGGCGGCCTCGAGATCCTGGACGCCATCGAGCGCCAGGGTTACGACGTCCTTACCCGCCGGCCTGTGATCTCCAAGCCGCGCAAATTGTGGCTGGTGGCGCGCGCGGCAGCAGGAAAGATGCTGTGAACGAACACCCGCTGCAGTTGCGGGCTGCCTACGGGGTCTGCCGGCACATCGCTCGCTCGGCCGCCAAGAACTTCTACTACGGCTTCCTCGTTCTTCCCGGGCGCAAGCGCGACGCCATCTCGGCTGTATACGCTTTCATGCGGCGGGCCGATGACATCTCCGACGACACCTCGGTGCCGCCGGAGCAGCGCCGCGACAAACTGGCTCAGTGGATTCGCGCGTTGCGCCACGTTGTTGACGGCGAGCGCACCGACGATCCTGTCCTGTTTGCCCTGGCAGATTCCCAGAAGCGCTTCAAAATTCCACTCGATTTGCTGGAAAAGCTGGTGCAGGGAACGGCGATGGACGTTCCCAAGACCGCAGTGGTCAAGACATCCGGCACCGAAGTTCCCAGGACTTGCTATGAGACGTTTCAGCAGCTCTACGATTACTGTTACCACGTGGCGTCGGTTGTAGGCCTGGTTTGCATTCACATCTTTGGCTACCGCGATCCGCGTGCGGAGAAGCTGGCCGAGGAAACAGGCGTCGCATTTCAGCTCACTAACATCATCCGCGACGTGAAAGAAGATGCGCAGATGGGACGCGTGTATCTGCCGCAAGAAGACCTGGTTCGCTTCGGCCTGGAACCGCGCTCGCTGGCCAATGGCGCCGGTCCTGCGTCCTTCCGCTTGGTGCTGGAGTTCGAGGCCCAGCGGGCACGGGAATTTTTCAAATCAGCCGACGAGCTGATGCCTCTCATCGACGACGACAGCCAGCCGGCACTATGGACCCTGGTCGAAATCTACCGGCGTTTGCTGGAGAAGATTGCGGCAAGGAATTACGACGTCTTCTCGGAGCGGGTTCACGTGGGCGCGGCCGAAAAAGTGAAGGTGCTGGGGAAGGGATTCCTGCGCCGATTCACATGAGTTACGGCACGGAAAACCCAAAGTCTCCAGCCGTTGCGATCATCGGCGGCGGTCTGGCGGGAATTGCCGCAGGCTGCGCGCTGGCCGACGCGGGATACAGCGTCGAGTTGTTCGAACGACGACCCTATCTCGGCGGCCGCGCGTCTTCCTACGAACTCCCCGGGACCGGCGAGGTGGTTGATAACTGCCAGCACGTACTGCTTGGTTGTTGTACCAACCTGATCGGCTTCTACCGGCGGCTTGGTGTCGAGCAGCAAATTCGCTGGTACGACGAAATCACCTTTCTTCTTCCCGGCGGCAAGCCGTCGATCCTCAAGCCCAGCAATCTGCCTGCACCCTTGCACGTAGGTCCGTCTTTTCTGGCGTCTTCCGTGCTTAAACTCAGGGACAAGCTGGCTATCGTGCGGGCCATGCTGGCGCTCATGCCCGCCCTTCCCGCGGATCGTGGCGAGGATTTCCTGGCTTGGCTGCGGCGACATGGACAAACGCAGCGCGCCATCGATCGCTTTTGGACTCCGGTGCTGATCAGCGCCCTGAATGAAGATCTCGATCGGGTGTCAGTACGTTACGCGGCGATGGTGTTTCGTGATTCATTCCTGAAGTCGGCTGGAGCAGGACGAATGGGAGTTCCCGCCGTTCCGCTCTCGCAGTTGTACGGTACGGCCGCTCAATACATTGAAGCGCGCGGCGGTCGTGTCCACTTTCGCGCAGCGGTGGAAGCCGTCCGAAATGAGGGCGGCGGTGTGCGTGTGTGCGCCGGCGGCGAAGAATTTCCCGCCGGGGGCGCGATCCTGGCGACACCGTTCAACGCAGTCGAAAAGCTGTTGCCCGCGACCATGGAGTTCGAGCCGCAAAGGCGGCAAGCGCAGTCGCTGACCAGCTCGCCAATCACCGGCATTCACCTGTGGTTTGACCGGGAGATCACACCGCTGGAGCACGCTGTTCTGCTCGACCGCACCATCCAGTGGATGTTCCAAAAGTCCAAGATTCTGGCGACACGCAAGGATTCTGGCGATAGCGGCAGTTATGTTGAACTGGTGGTCAGCGCTTCGAAGACGCTGGTTGAGAAGCAGCGCGGAGAGATCATCGATCTGGCCGTACGCGAGCTTGCCGACTTTTTCCCCGCGGTTCGCACAGCCAAACTCGTCAAGGCGACCGTGATCAAAGAGATTCACGCGAGCTTCTCGCCGGCTCCCGGCAGCGATGCATTCCGTCCGTCTCACACCACAGCTTCGCCTCGACTGTTTCTCGCGGGAGACTGGACGGCGACCGGTTGGCCTGCAACCATGGAAGGCGCCGTGCGCAGCGGGTACGCTGCGGCGGAAGCGCTCACAGCTTCAATCGGCCGAAGAAAGGAATTTCTGGTGCCCGATCTCGCGCGGAGCGGCCTGATGCGGTGGTTCCGGCCCTGAATACACAGATCGCGTCTCAACCGGGATTGGTTTCCCACTGCTTCACAGGGCAAACAGCGCCAGCTGCTCGTCCTCAGCTTGCTGGTGCTGGGCCAGCGACCTGCGATCTGTCACTTCTTTCGTGATTCCATGCTTCCTTCGCAGCTTGCTCATCAGTTCGGATAACCGCTTGCGATAAGCCTTGCTGACGAAGGCCCGGCCGGCATAGCGCATGCGATAGTCCGCGACGAGCTTAGGGAACTCCTTCTCGAGGAACGGGAGGAATACCGTGGCCGAGCATGGCTTCAGGAACAGCGGATTCGCGTAAATGTATTTCCCGCCAACCTCCTTCGTTGCGGCCACGAGTTTGTCGAGTGCCGCCGCTGAATCGGTGATGCCCGGCAGGACCGGCGCGCAAATTACGCCGGCCGTGATGCCGGCTTCGTTGAGCTTCCGCACAGCGCCCAGGCGCAGGTCGGGACGTGGCGCCCGAGGCTCAAGGATGCGGGCGAGCCTGGCATCGAGTGTAGTGATCGTGAGATTCACATAAAGCCGATTATGTTCAGCGACCCTTTGCAGCACGTCGATATCTCGCGCGACCAGGTCCGACTTGGTGACGATGCCGAGATCGAGCCCGTGATGTTGCGCCAGCTCCTCGAGAATGCCGCGCGTGACCTCGAAGCGCTTCTCCGCAGGCTGGTACGGATCGGTAGCCGTACCAATCGCGATCTGCTCGCCGTGCTTGACCTTCTTGAGGTCTTGTCTGAGCAACCACGCAGCTTGCTGCTTGACGTAGATCTTGCGCTCGAAGTCGACGCCCTCGCGCATCTCCATGAACTCGTGGGTGTAGCGTGCATAACAATACTTGCAGGCAAACTCGCAGCCGCGATACGGATTGATCGTCCACTCGAAGGGTACGCGAGTTGAAGTGCAGCGGTTGAGCAGCGCGCGTGAGGGGAGGGTGAAATACTCGACCAGGTGTGCTTGACGGATCGATTCGCCTTGCGCGGCAAGCCTGGCAATTCCGACCAGCGGCGAAGCCGTTTCCGAGTCCTCGATCTGGAGCAGGGAGCTATGCACAGGGAGCAAGTTGCCTTCGCTTTTTGTTCGCCATCCAAGATAGCGCCAGAGCGGCTCAAGAGTCAAGTGTGGACCGCGGACAGGTTGTAGCGGCAGATGGGTTTGCCTGGAAGAAGGAAAGCATGGGGGAACAGGCAAAGTTCTACCTATCGGTGGGGCTAAAGACATGCCCCTTCAACGATGTGATGCTTGTTTCCGGATGACCTGCGAGGTCACGGCTGATCCTGTCCTCCTCCCGGCGGCCCTGAGCCCATGAGCGACGCCGGCGGCGGGGGAATCGAAATATCCAGGTTCTGCACCGCACCGACGGTGTTGAGCGGCTTGTCGAACTCGGTATCGTTGCCGACCACGAGGACGGCCATACGATCTTTGTGCACGTACTTGTTGGCCACGCGCGTGACATCCTCGGCTGTCACTTTCTCGATCTCGGCGCGATAGCGCTCAAGAAAATCGAGCGGGTAATGGTAGAACTCGTATGACATTTTCTCGCGCAACACCTTCTCGGGCGTATCGAAGTTGAAGATGAAGCCGTTCAGGATATTGTCCTTGGCGCGCTTCAGCTCTACCGGCGTGGCCGCGTTCGCATGCAGGCCGTCAATCTCCTCGTCGAGCGCACGAATGCCTTCCACGGTGCTGGTGCTCTTGGTCTGCATCTCGATATTTGTCAGCCCGGGATGATCCCAGGATGATCCAACGCCTCCGCCAACGTTGTAGGCGAGTCCCTTCGTCGCGCGGACATTGTTGAACAGGCGCGAGGAGAAGCCGCCACCAAACACCTCGTTCATGACGGTCACCGCGAAGTAGTCGGGATTGTTGCGCTCGATGCCAAGGTCCAGCATGGCGATGCTGCTCTGGTTTACGTCCGTCTTGCGGGCAAAGTAGACGCCTGGCTTGGGATCTGTGAACTTGATATCAGGAGCTTTCGCCTCGGGGCCTTGCTGCCAGGACCCGAACGCCTGCTGCAACCTGGCTTCCATGGTTTTCGTATCGAAGTCGCCGACGATGCCGAAGATGATGTTGTTGGGATGAACATACTTCGCGTGCCAGTTCACCAGGTCGTCGCGCACAACCGCTGCGACCGTAGTGAACTCGGGCGTGCGTGCATAGGGATTGTCCTTGCCGTAAGCGATGATGAGGCTTTGCCGATGAACGATCGAGTCGACATCGTCATTGCGCCGTGCGATGCCCGCGTACATCGCTTGCTTGGCCAGCTCGAGCTTGTCCGGACGGAACTCAGGATTGTGCAGCAGGTCAAGAAACATCTCGAAGACGGTGTCGAAGTCGTTCTTCAGGCAGTTGAGCGAGATCGTCGTCGATTCTGCCTGATTGCCGGTTTCGATCTTGGCGGCGCGAGCTTCCAGCAAATCGTCCATCTGGTCGCCGGTCTTAGTCCTGGTTCCTCCCGTGCGCCAGACTTCTCCGTAGAGACCGGCCAAACCCGTCTTGTTGGCGGGCTCATAGATCGATCCACCGCGAATGCGAGCGGTGGCCGTGATCAGAGGCAGCTCGTGGTCTTCCTGGAGGAACAACACCATGCCGTTGGGCAGTTGAACCCGCACAGGTTCGACGGGCTTGAACGCGGGCAGTGGGGGCGGTTGGACCTGGTTCCAGGGAACGATCTGTTGGGCAGCCCCGAGCGTCACCGTGAACAGGGCGAAACACGACAGCAGAAGGGCCGTGTGAAGGCGAACCCGTAGACGGGCCCGGTCTGATAGGTGCGACCTTGAATCAGATCTCATCGTGGGCAGAGCTCCGGCGCGATTTTTCCTACCCGTGGCTATTGCGGCTTTCACCCGGTCATGCGTCTGCGCTGCGCCTGGTTGTGGCCGTGCAGGTCGGGCGGCCGCGCAGTCGACGGATCTGCTGTTGCCCGGGGTGACAGCGAGCCGGGACTGCGTAAACGCAGATCCCTCGACTAATAAAGCCAGGTCATTGGTACATTCTTCGGCAGGCTCGGGGTTGGCTCTCAAGGCATGCCGCCCATTCAACGACAAACTGAAAGCAAGCGTAAAAGGCACCCTCATGCTCCGTCGCATCATTCCCCTCCTTTTGTAGCTGCGGCCGGCTGGCCGGCCGCCGGAGGAGCTTCGGTCTCGATAATTCCGACCGTGCGGTTGCTGTCCTGGAAGGCTTGATTGGCCACACGGCGTATATCGGCCTTGGTCACTTTGTCGACGCGATCGAGGTAGCGGAACAACTCGCGCCAATCGCCATAGCGCGTCTGATAGGTCGCAAGATTCTGCGCCAGACCTTCGTTACTGGCCAGGCTTCGGATCAGGTCAGCTTTCGATCGTGTCTTGAACATCTGCAACTCTTCGTCAGTCACATCCTGCGTTTTCAGCCTGGCGATTTCTTCAGCGGTGGCCTTCTGCATTTCCTGATTGGTATGGCCGGGCAGGGGGACCGCGTAGAAGGCGAAAAGGTGCGCATACTTATCGCCCGGCAGACCAGAGAAGCCGGCGGCATAGGCAGCGATTTTCTTGTCACGCACCAGTGAGCGGTACATGCGCGAGGTGCGTCCATTCGACATGATGTCGGTGATCGCGTCATACACCACGTCGTCAGGATCGAGATAGCTGGGCCGGTGATAGCCTTCGAGATAGAACGGCTGCGAGGGATCGTTCAGCTTCACCTCCCGGACAGAGTTCTGGGGAGGCTCTGCCGTGACCAGCTCCTGCGGTTTGGGCCCGGTCGGCAACTGACCGAAGTAGCGTTCGACGATCGGCATGACTTTGTCGGGATCGAGATCGCCCACCAAGGCGATCACCATGTTCTTGGGAACGTAATAGTCCTTGAAAAAGGCGGCGGCGTCGGTCGCCGAAAACGACTGGAGGTCGGACGCAAAGCCAATCGTGGGCCGGTGATACGGATTCGCCATGAAGGCCGTGCCGAGGAACTGCTCGACCAGCCTTCCGGTCGGGCTGCTGTCGGTGCGCATACGGCGCTCTTCCATCACCACGTTGCGCTCCTTGTAGAACTCGCGCATCACGGGATGAAGAAAGCGGTCCGACTCGAGCGCCGCCCAGAGCTCGATCATGTTGGAGGGCATCGAGTAAATGTATCCGGTTTCGTCGTAGGTGGTGAAGGCATTCATGCCGACGCCGCCGTGGCTTTCCACGACCTCGCCAAACTGGTTGCGCTTAACGTATTTGTCAGCATCCGCGATCGCGTCTTGCCAGGCTTTCTGAAGCTGCGCCAGCCTTTGCGGATCGCGCCCGACTCGCTTGATGCGCTCGGCTTCGTAGGCAGCGTAGGTCTCCTCGACCTTTGCCAGGGCGACCTTCTCCGCCGCATAGTCTGTCGTGCCGATGTCCGGAGTTCCCTTGAAGGCCATGTGCTCCATCATGTGAGCGAGCCCGGTCTTGTTTAGCGGGTCCTGAGCCGAACCAGCGTCAACCATGGTGAAGAAAGAAAAGACGGGAGCTTCAGGGCGCCGGCAGATGATGACCGTCAAGCCATTGGGGAGAGTCTTGACTGTGACCTGCTTCTCGAAGGAGGCCAAGTCCTGGGCGGCCAGGGGCAGGCTGAAAGCGATCAGCAGCAACAGAAAACGGGCAGTGAAGTCCCCCGGCCCAGCCTTGGCTGCCAGCCGGAATGGATTGCCCATTTCGTGTCCACCGTGAGTAGAGCCGTACTTGGTATTGCGCCAGATGGGTTGCGGCGGCGCATTCTTCCGCAAGCGATTCATTGCACCTCCAGGAAGGTAATGTCGGGTGGCATAGGTTTGAAAGGTACTTAGCGTAGGACGGGAAAGTCAATCCAAGGCGAGCAGATGCGCCACCCGTTCACCGCCGGGTTAAAGGACGCCCTTGAACATTTCCCGGTAACGTCCACAGCCCATGAGACTTACAGGCGAGGTATTCAAAATTAACGACTTACGCGCCGCCCTCTTCGGACCACGGATTTCAGCTGGAAGTGAAGTTTGACAGACGCGGCATTGCCCGAGCATCAAGTACAGCTCCGATCGATCCGGAGTGCCGCTCACCAAGGGAAAACGTCGGAACAACATTGTAGCGGGCCTGCAACCCAGGCTGTCGCCGTTGCCTGACGGGGTGTCGCTAAACCTCGAACACGCGGTAGGTCCGGGGTGGCTTTTGCGCTTGCAGAATCGCCAGCGCAACGTTGTGTACGGGGCATCCCGCGGTGGTTTTGCCGTCGAGACTGCCACTGTGCGCGTGGCCGTGCAGGACGAGATCTGCGCCATGGCGATCGATGACCTCGGCGAGGCGTGAACTTCTGAGATAGGGATAGATTTCTGGTGGCTCGCCGCGAATGGTGTCTCCGATAGGAGCGTAGTGGATGACAACGACCCGCTTGCGTGTGCGAAGCTGCGACAGGCCGCGCTCCAGCTTCAGAGCTTCATCGATGCCGGCCTGAACGAAAGCTTTCACCTCCGGTTCGCCAAAAGCAGTGAGCATGCCCCGCCCAAAGCCGCCCAGAAAACCCTTGGTTCCAGCGAAGCCAACGCCGTCGCGCTCATAGGCGGTGCCGTCCAGCACCTTCACACCGGCGTCGGTCATCAGTTTCATCAGTTCGTTGGCGTGGCCGCTTTCGTAGTCGTGGTTCCCAAGAACGGCGACGACCGGCAGACGCAAGCGGACGATGGCGTTCATCAGTGACTCCATCTCCTCCGGGCGCCCAAAGTTGGTGAGGTCACCGGCCAGTACCAGCAGGTCGGATTCGTCGCGCACGCGGTTCAGGGAGTCGCGGATGCGATCGTAGTTTTGCGGCGTAAAGTGCAGGTCGGCGACGGCTGCTATTCGCATAACTAAGTTCTGCTGCTGGTTTTGCGAAGTAAGAACACCTTTAAGGTTTCGTCACCCCGAACACCTCCCGTGGCGTCGGACGAGTGGAGGAATTTTCTTTTTGCTTCCTGGGGCGACGTGCACTGGCGCAAACAACAGCGTCTCCGTTCGACAAGCTCCCGGAGTGCTTTTCGCCGGTGCTCGAGTTGTTAGCCATCACTCTTCGAGCAGCGGAACTGCCAAAACCAGGCTCGGGTGATGCATAACCCATGAGATCTATGTCAGGTCTCGCTAATCTTGGGCTCGCGGTGATCGCGATATTCTTGCAACAGGTTTTCCAGGCCCCATTCCTGCACGTCGATCGCGAACATCCTGTCGTCGATCAGGCTGCCGCGAAAAGGCGATGAACCAGGGGGCGATTGCAGCTCGCGGCAGAGTCGCGACAAAAGATCCAGCCAGACATCCCTGGGGACATAGTCTTTGGCGGCCGGATACACGTAGTGAAACAGCACGAGCTCCCACAACAGGATCTCCCAGTGATACCCGGCGAGCTGACGCAAGCGATGCCAATCCAGGTTGCCTACTGTGCCATGGATGATATGAGCGATGTCGGCGCCGTCGAAGCGCTCGCGAAAGTTGACGAACAGCTTCGACGCAATAAGCTCCTCGGCACGAAGCACCCGTGTCGGAACACCGAGCACGACGGTGTCGGAACCGCGTTCGACCCACGACTCGTCGACGGTGATGATAGCGTTGCTCATGCCGGTGATCAGGTCGACGTAATAGCCGTCGCGGTGGGCCTTTGCAAGCCATACCGGATCGCAGATCCCGACCTCGAAGCCGCAGTCTTTCAGGTGCCGCAGTGCCTCGGGCACCGCGGCTGCCGGAAGAAAGAGGTCCAGGTCCTTGGTGTCCCGCCAAAATGCCGGTGTGGTGCTGCAAGGCAAAGGCGCCGGACACCACATACGGTATATTGGCCCGGTTCATTTGCTTGAGCACTTCACGGAACAGTTGTCGCTGCTCCGGCGGGAAGTCCGGCGGGACAGAAGTGCTGACCGGCAGAGATTGATCAGTCGCCACAGCGTACGATTGGATGGCGGCAGGCAGCCAAGCGTTGTTGAGGCCGCATGAAAAAAGGTCGGAATTTCTGCCGCAATGCCATGAATCGGAAGACGCCTAATGTGCATACTTCGGCCGGCGGGTTGCATCCCTGCCAGTTGAGATTCGAGAGGAAAAATGGCAAAGGACACGGTTGTCGATATCGAGGGCAGGCACCTGAAGCTGTCGAATCTCGACAAGGTGCTCTATCCCGCGGTGGGCTTCACGAAAGGACACGTGATTGACTACTTTGTGCGCATAGCCCCCGTACTGTTGCCCCATCTGCGGGCCCGCCCACTGACCATGAAGCGCTATCCGAATGGCGTGAATGGAATGCATTTCTACGAGAAGAACTGCCCGGAGCATCGCCCTGAGTGGGTAAAGACCGTGCCGGTGTGGAGCGGGGGCAACAACAAGTGGATGCAGTACTGCCTGGTGGAGGACCTGGCGACGCTGGTTTGGGCGGCGAATCTCGCCGATCTCGAATTGCATACGAGCCTGTCACTGGGCAAAGACATTTTGCGGCCGACGTTCTGCGTGTTTGATCTCGACCCTGGTGCCCCGGCGGATATCGTGCAGTGCTGCCAGGTGGGGGGATGGGTGCGAGATATCTTCGCCGCACTCGGACTAAAGAGTTTCGCAAAGACCTCGGGGTCGAAGGGTCTGCAGATTTATGTACCGCTGAACACGCCCGTCACCTACTACGAGACCAAGCCGTTCGCGCACGCACTGGCGCGACTGCTGGAACGGCGTAATCCAAAGCTGGTCGTCTCGGAGATGAAGAAGTCGTTGCGCACCGGCAAGATCTTCGTCGACTGGAGCCAGAACGACGACCACAAGACGACGATCTGTGTCTATTCGTTGCGCGCAAAGGAGGGTCCGACCGTCTCCGCGCCCGTAAGCTGGGATGAGGTGGAAAATTGCATGCAAAAAGGCGACGCCAGTCTGTTGGTGTTCGACTCCGACCAGGTGTTGGCGCGAGTGGCCAAACAGGGCGACCTTTTCGAGCCGGTGCTGAAGCTGAAGCAGAAGCTGCCGCCAGTTGGGGTACTCGAAGGTGTGGACACGAGCACGCCGCAACAACGTTCGAAGGAGGCAAGGCCAACACGGACCGGAACCAGTACACCCGGCGAAGCGAGGCAGCCGGAGAAGATTCGAACGACCAAGAGATCGCACTAGCTTCCGTCAATGCCGCTTGGCGAGGAATTGCCTCGCTAGCTGCGGTTTGGCAGAATAATCGGGCATGAGCGAGCATCTGTTTTTGTACGGTACCCTGTTACCAGAACACGCACCGGCGGAGCTCGCTCGAGTGGTCTCAAGACTCCACCCTGTGGGTGGGGGCAGCATCGGGGGCGTGCTTTACGATTTGGGCAATTATCCTGGAGCTGTCTTGAATTCTTGGTCGAGGAAGAGAATTTACGGAACCGTCTTCCGATTGCCAGATGACCCGGCTGTTCTGAATGAACTCGATGTGTACGAGGGCTTCGAACCGACTTTCCCGGAAAGGAGTCTTTTCAAACGCAGGCGTTGCTGCGCAAGGCTCTCATCTGGCCGAACGCTTGTTTGCTGGATCTATGAGTACAACCGGCGGCATCAGCACGCGGCGATACTGTCAGGTGGTCGGTATCGGACCAAAGCCGCCCGGTCAACAGCTGATGCAGGGCAAGGCGCCCGATGACGGCGCCTGAGCGCGCTCCGAATGGCAAAACTGCCCGGGTGAGGTCGGTGCGTGCGAAGGCTCCGGCACGTGAATTCAAGCCGCTGGAGGCCCCCGGCGTGCCGATCTTCGTGGGCACCTCGGGATGGGCCTACTCGATCTGGAAACCAGATTTTTACCCCGACGATCTTGCCGCCAAGAGCTTTCTGAAGTACTACGCCACGCAATTGAATGCGGTCGAGGTGAACTACACGTTCCGGCGCATGCTGTCGGCCAAGGCAGCAGAGAGCTGGATGGCCGATACCGGCCCTGGCTTCCGCTTCGCCATCAAGATGCACCAGCAGATCACGCACTTCAAGAGGCTGAAGAACGCCGAGGAGCCGCTGCGGTTCTTTCTCACGAACCTGGAGACGATCCACAAGGCTGGACAGCTTGGGCCGGTGCTGGTGCAGCTGCCCCCGAATCTCAAGGCAGACACGGGCTTGCTGCGCGACTTCCTAGCGTTGTTGCCAAGGGTGGTGAAGTTCGCCTTCGAGTTCCGCCACCAGTCATGGTTCGCGGAAGACACTTACGAGACGCTGCGGCAGCACAGTGCGTCCTTGTGCGTCGCTGAGACCGAGGACGTCACCACTCCGGAGGTGCTTACGGCGAAGTTCATCTACTTCCGCTTCCGACGTCCAAGCTACACGTTTGCCGAAGTCGGAGAGTTGGCGCATCGGGTACGAAGGTACACGGCCGAAGGCATCGAGACATTTGTGTTCTTCAAGCACGAGGAGGACCCGCGCAGCCCGCTGAACGCGGTGAAACTCTTGAGCGACGTGGCGCGGAGTTGATTAGCAGCAGCCATGCCGCCGGCGCAGCAGCTGCGTATTGTTGATCTCGCGGGACACAGGGATCAGATAGACGTTGTCTCCGAATTACTGCGAGCGGGCTTTGAAGGGCAATCTCCCGCATGGCCCGATCACGCCTCCGCGTTGGAGGAGGTGCTGACCTCTCTCGAAAATGGAAAGATCAGTCGCGTCGCGCTGGGAGCGGATGGGCAACCCGTCGGCTGGGTGGCTGCGGCGCCAATGTACACGGGCAATGTATGGGAGCTGCATCCGCTCGTCGTCAGCACGGGGAACCGGTCAAAGGGGATCGGCCGTGCCCTGGTGCTGGATGTATAGAGCAACCGGTGATGGTGCACGGAGGGACGGTTCTGTTTGTGGGAACCGACGACGAAGATGAAAGAACAAACCTCTCCGGGCTGGATCTGTTCCCCGACGTCCTGCGCCATCTGTCGGGCCTGGCAAATCTTCGGGGTCATCCCTTCGGTTTTTATCAGCGAATGGGCTTCTCCATCGTCGGGGTGGTTCCCGATGCGAACGGCTTCGGCCGTCCCGACATCCTGATGGCGAAGAGGGTGGCAACTTACTAGGGCCGTGCCGGGAAGCCAACGTCACGTACCTAGCCCGTTATTCCCAGCGCTTCATGCACACAGCATACTTCTCTCGTGCAGAGCGCCGATCCCAATCTGCGGCTGCTAAACTGCTTCCTCGACTACCTCAAGGTCGAGAAGGGACTCGCACCGCTGACGGTGTCGGCGTACCGCTTGGACCTCGAGCAGTACGCTGGATTCCTGTTGAAGCGCAAGCGCGGACTACGTGAGGCGCGACGCCAGGATATCCGTGACTTCCTGAATTCCTTGTTGTTGAATGCCGTCGATGGACGCAGCGTAGCCCGCAAGCTTTCGGCACTGCGGCATTTCTATAAGTACTTGCTGCTCGATCGCTACATCACAACCGACCCCACGCTGAATATCGACACGCCTCGGCAATGGAAAATCTTGCCGAAGTCGCTGGCGGCCGATGAGATCGAGAGCGTCCTCGAGGGTCCGCGGCGCACGGGCGACAATCACTTTTCGCAGGCGCTGGCAACCCGCGACCGGGCGATGCTGGAAGTTCTCTATGCTGGAGCGCTGCGGGTATCGGAGATCATCAACCTCCGGCTGGAAGACCTGAAACTTGAGCTGGGTTACGTGCTGGTACATGGCAAGGGCGACAAAGAACGGATCGTCCCACTGGGGCGTGCCGCCCAGGACGTGATTGGACAGTATATGCGTGATGCAAGGCCGGTTCTGTCGGCGGGGAAGTCGTCGCCGATTCTCTTCATTGCGCGCGGAGGGCGCGCGATCACGCGACAGCGCGTCTGGCAGATGGTCAACACAAGCTCGGTGCATACCGGGCGGCATGCCAGCCCGCACATGTTGCGTCACAGTTGCGCGACCCACATGGTGGAGAACGGCGCCGATTTGCGCACGGTGCAGACGATCCTTGGCCATGCCGACATCTCAACCACGCAGGTCTACACGCATTTGGCGCTCGACCGGCTGAACAAGGTGTACCGGCAGCATCATCCGAGGAGCAAGAGGCGTGGAACAGGCTCTAAAGAGTAGGGCCTGGGCCCCGGTCCGGATGCCGCCGGACTGAAGTCCGGCTCTGATTTGAGAAAGCGCGGGGAGCTGCTCTACCAGGTGCAGGACTCCGTTACTGGATGCGGTCGAGGTGAAAACGTGAAACCACATTCCGCCACCATCATCGAGAAGGCCATCGCGAAGTTCGTTCGCGCCCTGGAAGAGCGAAACGCCTCACGTCATACGATCAAGGCGTACCGTACGGACCTTGCCGAATTCGCGGAGTACGTTGGCCCACAAGGCTGGAGCGACATCGATCATGTTCTGATCCGCGGATATCTGTCGAACCTGTTCGAACGGGGACTGAGTAAGACTTCGATCGCCCGTTCGCTGGCGGCGTTGCGGTCGCTGTACAAGTGGCTGGCGCAGGAAGGAACAGTCGAGCAGAATCCAGCGGCGCTGGTGGCTACTCCCAGGCTGCCGAAGAAGCTGCCGCGGGTTCCGACGATTGAAGAAGTCAGCACGGTCCTCGATGCCGATATGCCGGAATGTTCGGCTTTCAGGGAGCGCGACCAGGCGATGCTGGAGCTGCTCTACGGATGCGGCATTCGCAACTCGGAGCTGGTCGGTATCAACGTGAACGACATTCACTGGTCCAACGAGGTCATCCTGGTCCGGGGCAAAGGACGCAAGGAGCGCTACGTACCGTTCGGCGATTCCGCGGCGGCTGCGGTAAGGGCATATCTTCCAGCACGCCAAACAGTTTTGGGGGGAACGAATCATACCAATGAGCGGGCGCTACTGATCAACCTTCGCGGCACACGGCTGACAACCCGCAGCGTCGGACGCATTGTGAAGCAGATCGCCGTCGCCCGTGGCCTGTCACCGGAGGTGCATCCTCATACCCTGCGGCACGCCTTCGGCACGCACATGCTGGAGGAAGGCGCCGACCTGCGAGCGATCCAGGAGATGCTTGGACACGAGCGTCTCTCGACCACGCAGCGCTACACGCAGCTCACCGTCAAGCACGTAATGGAGGTGTACGACCGCACCCATCCGCACGCGAAGAAGGCAGCAACAGGCGATTAGGAGCTGGCAATAATCAACTCTTCTAGCGACTCAAGGGTTCATCGCACGATTCGGCAGGGATGTCGGGCGGCAAAATTTCGACTTGTTGGTAAATGGGTATGCCGGCGCCAGCATCTTTCCACAGGTCGAGCAGGTGTTGGTACTTGGTGCGTACTACCTCCATCTTGCCCTACAGCACATATGCGCGCCCCACGAGTGCAAGGTGAGATGATCGAGTATCTGGTGGTCCGCATTCTGTGCAGTGGGTTATGAACGCGCAGGCCCTGCACTCGGCTTCGCTGCGGCCGGGGTGACAAAGCGAATGCTGCAAATCGCCGCCTCGGGACACAGCAACCAGCAGCCAGCGACTGGCCAAATACTGTGATAGAGCCGCGGTACATTCTGGTGGGCCGTGCCCCGAGGGGTTAAAGGAGCTTTCATGTTCGCCTCTATCGCTGATAGCTGCCCTTCTGCGACCGCCACCAGTGGTGGGCATCGAATGTGTTAGGCTTTTCAAAGGGTGAAATGCGCCTGCGGCAAGTGCTCCCGGTCCAATGACGCGCGCTCAGGAACTTTTCGCAAGGACTGACCGTTGATCAACAAGGCTATCGCAAAGGTTTTTGGCACCAGTAACGAGCGTGAGATCAAGCGACTCATGCCGCGGGTGGGCCGCATCAATGCGTTCGAGCCCGAGATGAAGCAGCTGAGCGATGAGCAGCTCCGCGGAAAGACGGACCAGTTTCGCCGGCAGGTTCGCGAGCGCGTGGATGGCATCGAGGATCCTGACGAAAAGGACCAGGCGCTGAAGGAAGCGCTGGATGACATTCTCCCCGAAGCCTTCGCCGTGGCACGCGAGGCCGGCTGGCGCGTGCTGAAGATGCGGCACTTCGACGTGCAGCTGATTGGCGGTATCGTGCTGCACCAGGGGAAAATCTCCGAAATGAAGACCGGCGAAGGCAAAACGCTGGTCGCTACGCTGCCGGTGTACCTCAATGCGCTCTCCGGTC
>Ga0306920_100000185_pt1 | contig 73236 bp, 60 predicted proteins | sample flu12Cox44000170_FD_204666 | JGI IMG/M metagenome (GOLD analysis project Ga0306920, IMG submission 204666) | Lab enrichment of tropical soil microbial communities from Luquillo Experimental Forest, Puerto Rico - flux4day.12C.oxic.44.000.170 (v2)... | ecosystem: Environmental > Terrestrial >...
CCAAGGTTGCAAAGACCGTATCGAAGTCGCGTTCGCTGCTCGCATGCAGGACATGCAACTTCAGTCCAAGCGTGCGGGCCGCTGCCTCCCCGTCTCTCGATTGGGGCTCGGCAAGAACGGGATTGGTAGGATTGACAAGTAGGGCAATGACGGTTGCTGTGGGGACTACCTCGTGCAGCAGCTCCAGCCGCTTCGGCCCTAGCGTACCGCCCAGTTGGGTCACGCCTGTAAGGTTGCCGCCAGGTCGGTTGAGGCTTGCGACAAGTCCAGCCTCGACAGGGTCGACCGCTGTGACAAAAACGATCGGAATTGTCGTGGTTGCTCTCTTTGCCGGCAGTGCTGCAGGGCTGTTTGCAGCGATCACGGCTACCGATCGACGAACAAGATCGGACGCCAGCGCCGGTAATTGATCATAGTTGTTCTCCGCCCAGCGATATTCGATCTCTACGTTCCGACCCTCGACATAGCCAATTTCATTCAGACCCTCACGGAAGGCAGCAACCAGATGCGAATATTCCCCAGCCGATGAGCCGTTGAGAAACCCTATTACGGGCGTCGTCGGCTGCTGCCCCCGCGCCGCGAGCGGCCATGCCGCCGCCGCGCCGCCGAGGAGCGTGATGAACTGCCGCCGTTGCATCTGGCCCAGGACCATCGCTTGCCCCGTCGCGGCGAACGATACCGGTGATTTCCAACAGGATAACCGGCTCACGTCGGCCGTCGCGGCGCTCCGGGACGCCGCAGGCAGGCCCGCAGCATCGAGTATGCCCGCGGGCGCGGCCCAAGTCCTTAAGCAGACCTGAATCGTTCTGAGTGGGCTGAGGGATGGGGCAGCGGCGCCGGCCGAAGCTGCCCAAAATGCAAAGACCTAGAGCGCATCTGCATAAGTGGAAACAGTGCAGGCGGCGAACTCGGTTTGTGCCCTCTCCCCGCCGTCGCGGGGAGAGGGTGGCGAGCGCCACGGCGCGAGCCGGGTGAGGGGCAGTTCGCGTCACCTGAAAGGCCCCTCACCCGGCCCTCGCCATAGCGCGTTGAAGGCGCGTGTGAACGCGCTCAAGGCTCGGGCCACCCTCTCCCCGCTCTCGCGGGGAGAGGGTCTCGCATCGCACGTCAATACCCGCGCGCGCGATCGACCACGTGCTCGAGCGGTAGCCCTGCCTCGAAGCGCTCGATCTGGCGCAGCACGTTGGCGACGAGCGCGCGCGGGTCGGAGGCGGCGGCGTTGTGCGGCGTGATGGTGACCTTGGGGTGGCGCCAGAGCGGGCTCGCCGGAGCGAGCGGCTCGCTCGCGAAGACGTCGAGCGTTGCGCCCGCGAGCGAGCCCTCCTCGAGCGCCGCCACGATATCGGCGTCGACCTGCAGCGCGCCGCGCGCGGCATTGATGAGGTAAGCGCCACCGGCGGCGCCATCGCGCTTGAGCTTGCGGATGAGCTCGAGCTTGAGCATGCCGTGCGTCGCCGGCGTCGCCGGCAGCAGGCAGACGAGGATCTCCGTGCGCCGCAGAAACGCGTCGAGCCCGCCATCGCCGTGAAAGGTCTCGACGTCGGCAAGCGTCTTCGGCGTCCGGCTCCAGCCGGCGACGCGGAAGCCGAGGCTGCGCAGCGCCAAGGCCGCGGCGCGGCCGAGCACGCCCAGCCCCATCACGCCGACCGCGACCGCGCTCGCCGGAACTTGCTCGTGCTCATGCCACACGCGCGCGCGCTGCTGGGTATCGTAGAGGCGATGGCGCCGGTGATGCATCAACACGTGCAACACCACGTACTCCGTCATGCGCATGGTGAGATCGGGATCGACGATGCGCACGACCGGCACGTCGGGCAGATCCGGATCGGCGAAGACGTGATCGACGCCGGCGCCCAACGAAAAGATCGCCTGCAGACGGGGCAAGCGGGCAAACAGCCCGCGCGGCGCGTGCCAGGCGCAGGCATAGGCGATGTCGGCGGGATCGCCGAGGTGCGGCGGCCACAGCCGAATGTCGCGCCGCGGCGCCAGCGCGCGCAAGCGCTCTTCCCACGGCTGCGGATCGAGTCCGGTGACGGCGAGCAGGATCGCGCGCATCAGAACAGGGTTTGGTTCGCTCAATCCCGCCGCAGCGGACTCGGACAGCCTCTCAGTCGCGTTCCCAAGGTGACTTTTCCCCGAGACGTTGATTGCAGACGGTACAATAGTGCATCGAGCGGTGTCGGGGCCCCGGCTCCGCGCGGGCGCTCACGAAGCCTCGCGTATGGCCTTCCGCACATTGCCTGAACGAAAACCGTCGAGGATCGCCACCGCGCGCGTCATGGAAAACTCGCGCGCCCGCGCGTCGTAGGCCTTGGGCATTCCCTGCATCATGTAGCCGTGCTGCACGCCCGGAAAGATATGCAGCTCCACATTGTTCTTTCTTGTTGCCAGGGCGCGATAAGCACTCAACACGTCCTCCGGAGCGCGGTGGTCCCGATCGCCCCATAGGATGCAAACGGGCGCGGAGACGCCCTCGAATTCGTGCAGGTAATCGAGCATCTGGGTGCCGTGGCACGACACGCCGGCAGCGTAGCCGAGGCGTTTCGGCCCGAGGACGGCGTAGGGGCCTCCATAGCAAAAGCCCATCGCCACCGCGCTCCCGTTGAATTGCGGCAGTTCGCCGAGCCGCGCCAGCGTATCGGCCATATCGGCCTCGCCTTGTTTGATCTTCTCGAGCCGCGGCTGCGAACGCTGCTGGGCGCGCCCATCCTCATGGGAGAGCGGGCCCGGAACCGTGCGCCAGAACAGGTCCGGCGCGGCCGCGATGACGTCATGTGCGGCGAACTCGTCGGCGATCGCGACAATGTCGGCATCGACGCCATGAACCGCGCAAGCAAGCACAACGGCCGGAACCTGGCTGCCGGTCTTGGGAACGTTGAGATAGCAATCGAAGTCGCCGCCCTCGCTCGAGCGGACCTTGATCCACTTCCCTGACATCGCATGCCTCCTGTTCGCTGCGTCCCTAGGACCTTGTGATGGACCGCGTGACCCGGTCGGTCAATATGCGTTCGGCGTCTTGCGCAATGCGGCTGACGATCTCGGCAGCAGGCGCGATATCGTGAATGAGCCCGGCATCTTGCCCCATCGACAGGACGGCTTCCTCGACGTCGCCATTCTTGCGTGCCGCTTGCAATGCTGCCTTCGCTCCCGCTTGGTGCTGACGCAACGCCCATTCCCGCCCCGCCCATCGCTCGATGAACCGGTTGCGCCGCGAGCGTGACATCGCCCCGGGCCAGACCAGCCCCGCCACGACATCCGGTATCTCGGAGAGCAGCGTGTCGTGCCCGTTGCTCTCGAGAATGGCCTGCTTGAAATTGGGATGCAGCGACGATTCCCGGCTGGCCAGGAATCTGGTTCCGAGCAGTACGCCGTCGGCGCCGAGCATGATTGCCGCCGCTAGTCCGCGCCCGTCGGCAATTCCACCTGCGGCGAGCACCGGAATGGGCGCGACGGCGTCCACCACCGTCGGCACCAGCGTCATGGTCGTTTGCCAGCCGACATGTCCCCCGCCCTCCGTGCCTTGCGCAATGATCACGTCGGCCCCGGCCTGCACGGCTCGCACGGCCTCGGGTACGCCGCCCGCCATGAACGTGACCTTGCAGCCCGCGGCATGGGCGCGCTCCACATAGGGCTCCACGTCCTGCTCCGGCCTCGGCCAGGCAAAGGCGATCACGGAGGGCCGCAGCGCGAGCGCCGATGCGAAAGAATCGTCCTCGATATCGAACAGCAGGAAGTTCAAGGCAAACGGCCGATTTGTAAGTTCGCGAATCGCGGCCGTCCCGGCATGAACCTGCTCGGGCGTCAAGTAATGGCAGCCCAAGGCGCCCAGACCGCCCGCGCCGGACACGGCTGCCACGAGTTGAGGCGCGTACACGGAACCCATGCCGCCAAGCGCGATGGGATGATCGATTTGCAAGAGGTCGCATACCGGCGTTCGGATCATGGCGTCGCCCTTCGGCTCTGAAGATGACTCACATTTTCAACACGTGTGAATGTTGCAGCCCCGCAAGAGGAATAAGGGCACGGAGCACGCGGTGGAAGTGGAGGTCCGTACACCAATTCATGATTGCGGATGTCAGCGCGAGATCGCGCCCGCGCGCGCGATGTCGGCGAGGCGGCCGCGGTTGAGCGCGAGCCAACCGGGATTGCCTTTACTGCGCGACCACGCCCTCGGGCGCCGTCTCCAGGTTGAAGGCGGCGGCTAAGAGCGCGCGCGTATAGTCGCTCTTGGGACGGGCGAAAACCTCGGCCGCGGGCCCCTCCTCCACCACCTTGCCGTGACGCATGACGAGGAGGCGGCAGGCGAGCGCGGCGACCACCCTCAGGTCGTGGGAGATGAACATGTAGGTGAGATTGCGCCGCTTCTGCAGCGCGCGCAAAAGCTCGACGATCTGTGCCTGGATGAGCATGTCGAGCGCGCTCGTCGGCTCGTCGAGCACGACGAAGGTCGGCTCCAGCACGATGGCGCGGGCGACCGCGATGCGCTGGCGCTGACCGCCGGAGAATTCGTGCGGATAGCGAAAGCGCGTGTCGGGATCGAGCCCGACGTCACGCAGCGCGCGGATCACGCGCGCCTCGCGTTCCGCTTTGGTCAGTTCGGGGTCATGCACCCACAAGCCTTCCTCGATGATGTCGGAGACCGACATGCGCGGCGAGAGCGAGCCGTAAGGATCCTGGAACACGATCTGCATGTGGTGGCGGAACGGCCGCATTTTTTTGAACGTCAGTCCGGCGATCTTGCTGCCGAGAAATACGATCGGCCCGTCCGACGAGACGAGCCGCAGAATGGCCAAGCCCAGCGTCGTCTTGCCGGAACCCGATTCGCCCACCACCCCCAGCGTCTCGCCTTGGCGGATCGCGATGCTGACGCCGTCGACGGCCTTGATGTAGCCGACGGCGCGGCGCATGACGCCGCGCTTGATGGGGAACCAGACCTTGAGATCCTTGGTCTCGATCACGACCGGGGCGTCGGCGCATAGCGGCGCCGGATCGGGCTTCGGCTCGGCGGCGAGCAGCGCGCGCGTGTAGGCGTGCTGAGGCGCGGTGAAGACGCGTTCGACCGGCCCCTGCTCGACGATCTTGCCCTCCTTCATCACGCACACCCTATCGGCGAGCTTGCGCACGATGCCGAGGTCATGGGTGATGAACAGCACCGCCATGCCGAGACGGGTTTGAAGCTCTTTCAGCAGGTTGAGAATTTGCGCCTGCACGGTCACGTCGAGCGCGGTCGTCGGCTCGTCGGCGATGAGCAGGTCGGGCTCGTTGGCGAGCGCCATGGCGATCATCACGCGCTGGCGCTGGCCGCCGGAGAGCTGGTGCGGATAGCTCTTGAGCCGCGTCTCGGGATCGGGAATGCCGACCTGGACCAGGAGCTCGATCGTGCGCTTGCGCGCCGCTTGCCCGGTGAGGCCCCGATGCAGCAACAGGATCTCGCCGATCTGCTTCTCGATGGTGTGCAGCGGATTGAGCGAGGTCATCGGCTCCTGGAAGATGATGGTGATGTCGTTGCCGCGCACGCGGCGGATCTCGGCCTCCGTCAGGCGCAGATGGTCCTCCCCCTTGAAGCGGATCGAGCCGGAGGGATGGTGCGCCGCCGGGTAAGGCAAGAGCTTCAGCACCGACAACGCTGTGACCGACTTGCCGGATCCCGATTCGCCCACCAGCGCGACGGTCTCGCCCTTCTTGATCTCGAACGAGACGTGATCGACCGCGAGCGTCTCGCGCTGACCCTGCCGGAACGCGACGGAAAGGTCCTTGACCTCGAGCAGGTTTTCGTAAGGCGCTTCCATCGCGCTCACCCGAACGTCTTGCGCGGGTCGAAGGCGTCGCGCACGGCTTCGCCGATGAAGATCAAGAGCGAGAGCATGGTCGCGACGGTGAGGAAGCCGCTGATGCCGAGCCACGGGGCCTGAATATTGGCCTTGCCTTGCGAGAGCATTTCCCCGAGCGAGGGCGAGCCCGGCGGCAGGCCGAAGCCGAGGAAGTCGAGCGCGGTCAGCGTCATCACCGAGGAGGAGAGAATGAACGGCAGGAACGTCATGGTGGCGACCATGGCGTTGGGCAGGAGGTGCCGGAACATGATGGTGCGGTTCGATACGCCGAGCGCGCGCGCGGCCTGGATGTATTCGAAATTGCGCCCGCGCAGAAATTCGGCACGCACCAGACCGACCAGCGACACCCAGGAGAACAGCAACAGGATCCCGAGCAGCACGAAGAATCCAGGCACCAGCACCGACGAGATGATGAGCAGCAGGTAGAGTGCTGGGATGGAGGTCCAGATCTCGATGAAGCGCTGGAACAGGAGATCGGTCCAGCCGCCGAAATAGCCCTGCACGGCGCCCGCCGCCACGCCGATGACGGAGGATACGATGGTGAGCGCGAGGCCGAACACCACCGACAGGCGGAAGCCGTAGATGAGACGCGCCGCCACGTCGCGGCCCTGGTCGTCGGTGCCGAGCCAGTTGTATTCGAGGTCGCTGCAGCCGTTGAGGCCTTTTTGCTCGACCACGCTCTTGCATTGCGCCTCGGTCAAAAGCCAGGTCGGTTTCGACGGCGCCGGCGTCGGCAGGTCGAGATTGTGGGTGTTGTAGGAATAGCGGATCGGCGGCCACAGCATAAAGCCGCCCTTCGCGGCGATGAGCTTCTGCAGGTACGGATCGCGGTAGTCGGCCGCGGTCTCGAACTCGCCGCCGAAGGTGGTCTCCGGATAGGTCACGAACACCGGAAAATACGATCTTCCTTCGAAGCGCACGAAGAACGGCTTGTCGTTGGCGATGAACTCCGCGAACAGCGAGAGCACGAACAACACCATGAAAATCCAGAACGCCCAATAGCCGCGCCGGTTGGCCTTGAAGCTCAGCCAGCGCCGGCGATTGAGCGGAGAGAGCGCCAAGCGATGCCGCTCGGGCGGAACGGCAAGCCCCATCGGCGCCTGCGCCGTCGTCTCCGGCACCGTGATGGCGGTTCGCTCGTCCAGCTCACACCTCCCGGGTCTCGAAGTCGATGCGCGGATCAACCCAGGTGTAGGTGAGGTCCGACAACAGGTTCACCAGCAGCCCGACCAGCGACAAGATGTAAAGCGTCGCGAAGACCACCGCGTAGTCGCGGTTGAGCACGCTCTCGAAGCCGAGCAGCCCGATGCCGTCGAGCGAGAATATGGTCTCGATCAGGAGCGAGCCGGCAAAGAACGCGTGCACGAACGCGCCGGGGAAGCCGGCGATCACGATCAGCATGGCGTTGCGGAAGACGTGCCCATAGAGCACCTGGCGCTCGGCGCAGCCCTTGGCGCGCGCGGTGAGCACGTATTGCTTGCGGATCTCGTCGAGGAAGGAGTTCTTGGTGAGCAGCGTCATGGTCGCGAATGCGGAAAGCCCCATGGAGAAGATCGGCAACACGAGATGCCAGAAATAGTCGAGGATCCTTGCGGGGATCGACAATTGCGCCCAATAGTCGGAGGTCAGTCCGCGCAGCGGGAAGATATTGAAGAAGGAGCCGCCGGCGAACAGGATGATGAGCAGAATGGCGAACAGGAATCCCGGAATGGCATAGCCGATGATGATCACGCCCGAAGTCCACGTGTCGAACTGCGAGCCGTCCTTGATCGCCTTGCGGATGCCGAGCGGAATCGAGATCAGGTAGGTCAAGAGCGTGAGCCAAATGCCGAGCGAAATGGAGACCGGCAGCTTCTCCTTGATGAGCTGGAGAACGGTAGTGTCGCGAAAATAGCTCTTGCCGAAATCGAACCGCAGATAGTTCCACAGCATCAGGAAAAAGCGCTGGTAGGCCGGCTTGTCGAAGCCGAACTGCTTCTCCAGGCTCTTGATGAATTCAGGGTCGAGGCCCTGGGCACCGCGATATTTGGAGGTCACCGCGTCGATGGCGCCGCCGCCGGGCTGGGCGCGCGCGCCGAGATCGCCGCCCGGCGAGCCCGAGATGCGCGAGGTCGCGCCGGTGTCCGATCCCGAGAGCTGGGCGATCACGCGTTCGACCGGCCCGCCAGGGGCGAACTGCACCACCACGAACGAGACCAACATGATGCCGAACAGCGTCGGGACCATGAACAGCAGTCGCCGGATGATGTAGGCGGTCATGTCGTGTCCGCGTCCGCGCTAGGGCGATTTCACAATTCCCGTCGACTGCGACGCAACGATTTCGAACCCGGGAACCTACCCCGGTTCGGTCGTTATCCGTGCACGTCTGTTGTGCTTGACGCACAACGAGACCACCGAGTTCGCTGCTTGCGCTGACGCCGGCCAGCGCACGCGCCGCCCACGCGCTATCCCCGCTCGAGTTTTGTCGCCTTGTCGCGATCGTACCACCAGGTCTCAGGGGCGCCGCGCGCGTAGCGCGGCTTGGTCGCGGGCCGGCTGAACACGTCCCAATAGGCGAGCCAGTGCGCGGGCTTGTACCAGTGCGGAACCCAATAGCGGCCGCTGCGGATCACCCGGTCGAGCGCCCTGCAGGCCATCGTCAGGCTCTCACGGCTGTCGGCTGCGATGATCTTGTCGATGAGCGCATCGATGACCGGATCGGAAATGCCGGCGAGATTCTGCGAGCCCTTCATCGCCGCCGCCTGCGAGGAAAAGAAGGTTCGCAACGAGTCGCCGGGGGTAGCCGAGAATCCGAACCGCTGCACCGTGAGGTCGAAGTCGAAATCATCGACCCGCTTGCGATATTGCACGGGATCGACGAGGCGCAGCGTCGCTTCGATGCCCAGCGTCCCGAGATTCTTGATGAACGGCATGTGGTGCGGCTGGAACGACGGCTCATCGAGCAGGAATTCGACGGTGATCGGCTCGCCCTGCGGCGTCACCCGCTTGCCCTCCTTGACCACGTAGCCGGCCTCCTGCAACACCGCGTTCGCCTGGCGCAGGAGCGCCCGGTCCTGGCCGGAGCCGTCGGAGACCGGCGGCACGAACGGCTCGCCGAACACCTCGTCGGCGACCTTGCCGCGGAACGGTTCGAGCAGCGCCAACTCCTCGCGCGAGGGCTTGCCGACAGCCATCATGTCGGAGTTCTCGAACACCGAATGGGTGCGTTTGTAACTCCCGTACATCAGAGTCTTGTTGGTCCATTCGAAATCGAACGCGTAAATGAAGGCTTCGCGCAGCCGCTTATCCTTGAGCTTGTCGCGGCGGGTATTGAAGAACCAGCCCTGCGCGCCCGACGGCGTATCGTCGGGGATGGTGTCGCGCTTGACGCGGCCCTCGCGGATCGCGGGAAAATCGTAGCGCGTCGCCCAGATGCGCGAGGTGAATTCCTCGCGGAAGAGATAGCTCTTGCTGGTGAAGCCTTCGAACGCGATATCGCGGTCGCGATAGAATTCGTAGCGGATGACGTCGAAATTGTTCTGGCCGCGCCCGGCCGGGAGATCGGCGCCCCACCAATCTTTGACCCGTTCGTATTCGATGTAGCGGCCGGTGTCGAAACGCCCCACCTGGTAGGGGCCGCTGCCGAGCGGCGGCTCGAGCGTGGTCTCGTCGAAGGCATGCTTGGAGTAGTATTCGCGCGAGAAAATCGGCAGCGAGGCCGTGAACAGCGGCACGTCGCGCGCGCGCTTGGGTGCAAAGTGCAGCGCGACGGTGGCGTCATCGGTCGCCTCCGCGCCGACGAAGTCGCGCAGCAGTTGCTGGGCGATGGGGTGGCCCTTCTCTTTCAGGATCTTGAGCGAGAAGGCGACGTCGTGGGCGGTGAGCGGGCTGCCATCGTGGAACTTGATGCCGGGCCGCATCAGAAAGCGATACGTGAGCCCATCCGCGGATATCCGCACCGCACGCGCGGCAAGCCCGTAGAGGGCATCCGGCTCGTCGGCGGCGCGCGCCATCAGGCCCGCGAAGGTGAGCTCCATGCCCTGCGCGCCGTCGCCCTTGAGGATGAAGATGTTCAGCGAATTGAAGGTGAGAAAGTTCTGATTGAAGACCCGGTTCGACCCGACCTGGGAGAACATGCCGCCCTTGGGCGCGTTGGGGTCGACGTAGTCGAAATGCTTGAACGCCGCCGGATATTTGAGGTCGCCGAACGCCGAGATGCCGTGCCGCTCGGGGCCTTCCTGCGCCCGCGCCGAGCGAGCGATCGTCGATGCGAGCGCACCGGCCCCGAGTGCGAGGGTATGGCGTCGCGTCAGCTTGCAGATGTCGGTCATGGTCGCGTCCCTGTCTTGGAAGCTTTTTCCGCATCCCACCACCACACGGTCGGGAACGCCGACGCGCCGTATTTCGGCAGCGGATCCTGCCGGCTGAAACGGTCCCAGCGGGCCGTGCGGCTCTTATCCAAGGTAAATTGCGGCACCACGTAGTGGTTCCAAAGCAGCACGCGGTCGAGCGCCCTGGTGGCGGCGACGAGCTCGGCGCGGTCCTTGGCGAAGATCACCCGCTCGATCAGCGCGTCGACCGCCGGATTTTTGATGCCGACGTAATTGCGCGAGCCCGGCGTGTCGGCGGCCGGCGAGCCCCAGTAGTCGCGCTGCTCGTTGCCGGGCGAAAGCGATTCCGGCCACGACGCGACGATGATGTCGAAATCCCAGTTGCGCAGCCGGTTCTCGTATTGCGGATCATCGACCGTGCGCACGTTCACGGTGATGCCGAGCCGTTCGAGCGAGGGCTTGTAGAACAGGATGATGCGCTCGATGCTCGGGTCCTCGGTGAGGATTTCGACGCTCACGGTTTCGCCGGTCTTGGGGTTGACCAGCTTCTGGTTGCGGATTTCGTATCCCGCGTCTTTCAACAGACGCATCGCTTCGCGCAGATTGGCGCGCACGTTCTCGGAGTTTCCGCCCACCGGATTCGTGTAGGCGGTAGTGAACACTTCCGGCGGCACATTGTCCCGCACCTTTTCCAGGATCTCCAGCTCCTGGCCCTGCGGCAGACCGGACGAGGCGAGCTCGGTGCCGTCGAAGTAGCTGTTGATGCGTGCGTATTGGCCGAAGAAGATCTGCTTGTTCATCTCCTCGAAGTCGTAGGCGAAATTGAACGCGCGCCGCAGCCGCGCGTCCTTGAACTTGTCGCGCCTGGTATTGAAGGCGAAAGCCTGCATGATCCCCCGATTGCGTTGGGGGAATTCCTCGAGCACGACGCGCTTGTCCTTGACCGCCGGGAAATCGTAGGCCGTCGCCCAGTTCTTGGCGACGTTCTCCGTGCGCCAGTCGAGATGGTCGGCCTTGAAGGCCTCGATGGCGACGGTGGCGTCGCGGAAATATTCAAACCGCAGCTCGTCGAAATTGTCGCGTCCGACATTGACGTTGAGATCCTTGCCCCAATAGTCCTTCACCCGCTCGTAGACGACGGTGCGGCCGGCGACGAACTCCTTGATGTGGTAGGCGCCGTTGCCGAGCGGCGGTTCGAGCGTGGTCGCGCCGACGTCGCGCTTCCTGCCGGCGGCGTCGGTCCCCTCCCACCAATGCTTCGGCAGCACGTTGAGCTGACCCAGGATCAGCGGCATTTCACGATTACCCGGGGCGTCGAAGATGAAGGTGACCTCGCGCTCTCCAGTTTGTTCCATTTTCGTGACATGGCGATAATAGGCCGCCAGCATCGGGCTGTACTTCTTGAACGCTTGCATGGAGAAGATCACGTCCTCGACCGTCACCGGCCTGCCGTCGTGATGGCGCGCGTTGGCGCGCAACCGGAAGGTCGCCGTGCTAAAATCGCTCGGATGGCTGACCGCTTCGGCGATGAGCCCGTAGTCGGTCGATACTTCGTCGAGCGACGGCGCCAGCAGCGTGTCGGAGAGCATGCCCGCGCCGGCCGCGATCGATCCCTTCAAGCCGGCGACGACCTCGTTGAAGTTGTCGAACGTGCCCAACGCCATCAGCCGCACGCTCCCACCCTTCGGGGCGCTCGGATTGACGTAGTCGAAATGCTTGAAGCCCGCCGGATATTTGAGCTCTCCGAACAGCGACAATCCGTGTTGCCATTGGAGATTGCCGTCTTGGGCGCGCGCCGATGCGCCGAGAAACGGCGCTCCAAATCGGTCGAGGATCGGGGATAAAGCTGCGAGGACGCCGGTGCGAACGACGGATCGACGGGTCAGGCGCAAGGAAACCTCCGGGGGCAACGACGCCAGCGACGCACGCACTGGCCGGATTATGTCCTATTTTGGATGGTTGGGCACGGATATGTGCGCGGTCGGACCATCACTTTACCTTCACTTTATAAGTAGGCCGCGACCGCGCCTGCGCCACTGATGTGGTGGGCTCTAACGCATTCATTACCAAATCTTAAAGTAAGCGATAAGGGGCCGCGACCGCGGCGGGGCTCCTTCATTGCGGCTTCGGGCCGCCGGCCGCCTCGGCCGCCTTGGGCAGCGGTGTCGGGTTGTCGGAGAGCGTATTGAGATAGGCGATAACGTCGGCGCGCTCGCCGCCGCGCTGGATGCCGGCGAAGGTCATGTTGGTGCCGGCAATGTAGCCGCGCGGATTGTTGATGAACTGGTTGAGGTCGTCGATGGTCCAATTGCCGCCTTTCGCCTTCATCGCGGCGGAATAGTTGAACCCCGCTTCCGACGCCTTCGGACGGCCGACCACGCCCCACAGATTGGGGCCGACCAGGTTGCGCCCGCCCTTGGTGAAGGTGTGGCAGGCCTGGCATTTCTTCACCGCGCTCTCGCCGCGGGCGACGTCGGCCTTGGCGAGCAGCTGCTCGATCGACTCCTGCTTTTCCGGCTCGGCGGGTTTGCTCGCCGGCGTCTGCTCCGGCACCGCGATCTCGTAGCCGGGCTTGGCCGGCTTTGCGGGCGCGAAGATGGCGCCGGCGGCGATGTTGATCGAGAGCACGCCGAGACAGGTGCCCAGGATGGCGCCGAGGATTTTGTTCACTTCAAAGGAGTCCATCGCCTCAAAGCTCGCGCGGAAGGTTAAGGGAATTGGAAGCGGCCGCGGCAGATTGCGGCGGTGCACAAATAGCCGGTTTGCCTCGGCTCTGGCAACCCGTATAAGCGGCCAACCCCTCAGGGTGAGGCCAAAGCGCGCATTTTGCCCGCAAGCCGAGGGGCCGAGGCGCAGCGATGGCCGACGTTCTCATTGTCATCCCCGCGCGTATGGCGTCGAGCAGGCTTCCGGGCAAGCCGCTTCTGGACATCGCCGGCGAGCCGATGATCGTCCACGTGCTGCGCCGCGCGCAGGCCGCGCGGCTCGGGGAGGTGGTGGTGGCGACCGATTCGGATGTGGTCGCGGCCTGCGTCGAGAAGGCCGGCGGTCGCGCGGTGATGACGCGCGCCGATCACGTCTCGGGATCCGATCGCATTTTCGAGGCCTTGGACGTCGCCGATCCGCAGCGGCGCAGCGCCATCATCGTCAACGTGCAGGGCGATCTGCCCACGCTCGCGCCCTCCGACATCGCGGCCGCGATCGCACCGCTCGCCGATGCCGCAGTCGACATCGCCACGCTGGCGGCCGAAATCACGCGCGCGGACGAACGCACCGACCCCAACGTAGTGAAGCTCGTCGGCACGCCGGTTGGGGAGCGGCGGCTGCGCGCGCTTTATTTTACCCGCGCCGCGGCGCCCGCCGGCGAGGGGCCGCTCTATCATCACATCGGCCTTTACGCCTTTCGCCGCGCGGCGCTCGCCCGTTTCGTGGCGCTGCCGCCTTCGCCCCTCGAACAGCGCGAGAAACTCGAGCAGTTGCGCGCGCTCGAAGCGGGAATGCGCATCGATGCGACCATCGTCGACAGCGTGCCGCTCGGCGTCGACACGCCGGCCGATCTCGAGCGGGCGCGGGAAATCCTCGGCGGGGGTAAACAAGGCTCGTAGGCTACAGTCGTCATCCTCATCCTGAGGAGCGGCCCACCGATCTCGGGTTTACCCGAGATCGGCGCTTTAAGCGCGCAAGTCGGGTAAACCCGACTTGCGTGGCCGCGTCTCGAAGGATGAGGATGACGCGCCTCACCCTTCGAGACGGGCCCCGTACTCGTGGAAGACGCGCGGAAACGCGCTCTAGGGCCCTCCTCAGGGTGAGGCGCAGCGAGACGTTGACTCGCAGCGCCGGCGTGCGTACCGGAACGGCCATGACGGCAGCCAAGAAGATCGTGTTCCAAGGCGAGCCGGGAGCGAACTCCCACCTCGCCTCGCGCGACGTCTATCCCGACTACGAACCGGTGCCGTGCGCGACCTTCGAAGATGCATTTGCCGCGATCAACACCGGCGAGGCCGAATTCGGCATGATCCCGATCGAAAACTCGGTCGCGGGCCGCGTCGCCGACATTCACCATCTCTTGCCGGACTCGGGGTTGCACATCGTCGCCGAGCATTTCATGCCGGTGCGGCATCAGCTCCTGGCACCCAAGGGGGCAATGCTTAAGGACATCAAGACGGTCGAAAGCCACGTCCACGCGCTGGGTCAATGCCGCAAAGCGATCCGCAAGCTCGGCATCAAGCCGGTTGTCGCCGCCGACACCGCGGGCTCCGCGCGCGAGGTCGCCGAGCTTGGCGACAAGACCCGCGCCGCCATCGCCTCGCGCCTGGCCGCGGAAATCTACGGCCTCGACATCCTGGCGCAGGACATCGAGGACGAGGACCACAACACCACGCGCTTCATCGTGCTCTCACGCGACGCCAAGTGGGCGAAGAGCGACGCCGGGCCGGTCATCACCACGTTTCTGTTTCGGGTGCGCAACGTGCCGGCGGCGCTCTACAAGGCGCTCGGCGGGTTCGCCACCAACGGCGTCAATATGACCAAGCTCGAAAGCTACATGATCGAAGGCAATTTCTTCGCCACCCAGTTCTACGCCGATGTGGAGGGCCATCCCGACGACCGCAGCCTAGTGTTCGCATTCGAGGAGCTCGCGTTCTACTCCAAGGAGATGAAGATCCTCGGCGTCTACCCGGCGCATCCCTTCCGCGCGACGTTCGAGGAAACGGTCCCGTAAGCGGGCGCGCACCAAGCGCGATTGCGAGCGATGCGTCGCCCCCGGGGCAAGCCCGGGGGCGACGCTTATGGATATGCACTTAATTGACGCACAGCCACGTTAAGCGGCGTGCTTCTTGATCAACTGCCTGGCGGATGGCTGAGGCCTCAACGCCGTACCGGTGCCCGCGGCCGGATCGCGCCGGCAAGAACGGTTGGCCGCGATGGTCGCGTCCCGCAGTCGCGTGTCGTCTTGGCCGTCGACCACCCACTCGATCTCGCAGCGGTTGATCCCGATGTCCTTGAGCGTGCGGTCATCGAGCGCGCGCAGCTCGCGCACCGCCGCGTTGCGCTCGCGCCGCAGCGCGTAGGCGCGCCACCATTTGCCGGCCGTGGCGGCGACCGCCGCGGCAAGGGTCGCGACCGGGCGCAGGACGGCGCGGGCAAGCTCGCGCAGCGCCCGGGCGCGCGCGGCCTGGGCGCGGCCGATGATGCGCTGCCGCGCCCTCTCCCACTCGTCCGGCGGCAAGCCATTGTAATAAAAAGCATTCTCGTCGTCGGCAAACATGCTTCATCTCCTTCGATCTCGATCTTGAGATCAGGCTTTACGCGCGGAGATTCATCACGTAAAATGAATAATTATGATCATAATCATCTTGAGATGAGAACGATGGATCTGACCGACCTGCACATCTTCCGCTCCGTGGTGCAAGCTGGGGGCGTGACGCGCGCCGCGGAGAAGCTCAACCGCGTCCAATCCAACGTCACCACCCGCGTGCGCCAGCTCGAAAGCGAGCTCGGCGTCGACCTGTTCGTGCGCGAGGGCAAGAAGCTGCACCTCTCCCCCGAGGGCAAGCTGCTGCTCGACTACGCGGATCGGCTGCTCGATCTTGCCGAGGAGGCGCGCGAGGCCGTGCACGATGCCGAGCCGCGCGGCCTGTTGCGGTTAGGCACGGGGGAAAGCACCGCCGCGATGCGGTTGCCCGTCCCGATGAACGACTATCTCGGCCGTTACCCCGACGTGACGCTCGAGTTGCGCACCGGCAATACCAAGGAGCTTGCGGCCGCCGTCCTCGCCGGTGAGCTCGACGCCGCGCTCGCCTCCGAGCCCCTCGCCGATGCGCCCTTCGAGAAGGTGGCGATCTACGACGAAGAGTTGGTGATCATCGCCGCCGCCGGTCATCCTGCGATCAAGTCGCCGCGCGACGCGAGGCCGCAAACCGTGCTCGCCTTCGAATCCGGTTGCGCCTACCGCCAGCGGCTCGAGGATTGGTTCGCGCACCACGGGGAAATGCCCGATCGCATCGTCGAAATCACTTCCTACCACGCCATGCTCGGATGCGTGGTGGCGGGCATGGGCATTTCGCTGATGCCGCGCAACGTGCTCACCACCTTTCCCGACGCCAAGCTCCTGAGCGTGCATTCATTGCCGCCAGCGCTCGCCTACGCGCCAACGAGCCTGATCCGGCGCAAAGGTCCGCTGTCGCCGAAGGTGAGCGCGCTGATCGAAGTTTTGCTCGCGCACTCCGATAAGGGCAAGAAACGACGCGCGACCCGCAGCAACGGGCGTGGCGCGCGCCTCCTCGACACCGGTCGTTCCAGCTCGTAACGCGCGACGATAGCCGCGCCGCGGCATGCGACGCGGGCCTGCGACCGGACGTCAAATCGTCTGATTGTAGGCGCCGACCTCGCGATGGGTGCGCAGCACGCCGTCGATCGCCTTGAACATCTCGCGCATGCGCGCCTCCGACACCGGGCTCTCCACCACCACCACCAGCTCCGGCTTGTTGGAGGAGGCGCGAACGAGCCCCCAGGTGCCGTCCGCCACCGTGACGCGCACGCCGTTGACGGTCACGAGGTCGCGAATCGGCTCGCCCGCCACCTTTTCGGCCTTTGCCTTCGCTTGCTGGAAGTGCTGCACGACGTCGTCGACCACGCGGTATTTCACCTCGTCGGCGCAGTGCGGCGACATGGTCGGCGAGGACCAGGTCTTCGGCAGCGCGTTCTTGAGGTCGGCCATGCTCTTTTTTGGATTGCGGTCGAGCATGTCGCAAACCGCGAGCGCAAATATGAGCCCGTCGTCGTAGCCGCGGCCGAGCGGCGGGTTGAAGAAGAAGTGGCCGGATTTCTCGAAGCCCGCCATGGCGCCGATCTCGTTGACGCGGCGCTTCATGTAGGAGTGGCCGGTCTTCCAATAGTCCGCCTTGGCGCCGTTGTCGCGCAACACCGGATCGGTCATGAACAAGCCGGTCGACTTCACGTCGGCGACAAAGGTCGCGCCCTTGTGCTGGGCGGAGATGTCGCGCGCGAGCATCACGCCGACCTTGTCGGCGAAAATTTCCTCGCCTTCGTTGTCGACCACGCCGCAGCGGTCGCCGTCGCCGTCGAAGCCCAGCGCCACGTCGGCCTTGACGCGCAGCACCTCGTCGCGCATCGCGTGCAGCATCTTCAGGTCTTCGGTGTTGGGATTGTATTTGGGGAAGGTGTGGTCGAGCTCACAGTCGAGCGGGACGACCTCGCAGCCGACGGCGGCGAGCACCTGCGGCGCGAACGCGCCGGCGGTGCCATTGCCGCAGGCGCAAACGACCTTGAGGCGGCGCTTGAGCTTCGGGCGCTGCGTGAGATCGGCGATATAACGGGCCGGGAAGTTCTCGACGAAGGCGTAGGAGCCGCCGCCGCGCGGGCTAAAGCGCGCCTCGAGCACGATCGCCTTGAGGCGGCTCATCTCGTCGGGGCCGAAGGTGAGCGGGCGATCGACGCCCATCTTCACGCCGGTCCAGCCGTTGTCGTTATGGGAGGCGGTCACCATCGCCACGCACGGCACGTCAAGATCGAACTGCGCGAAATACGCCATGGGGGTGAGCGCCAGCCCGATGTCGTGCACCTTGCAGCCTGCCGCCATCAGCCCCGACGTCAAGGCGGTCTTCACCGATGCCGAATAGGCGCGGAAATCGTGGCCGGTCACCACCTGCGGCGCAACGCCGAGCTCGTGGATGAGCGTGCCCAGCCCGAGCCCCAAGGCCTGCACGCCCATCAGGTTGATTTCCTTTTCCAGCAGCCAGCGCGCGTCGTATTCGCGAAAGCCGGTGGGCTTCACCAGCGGCTCGGATTCGTAGGCATAGGTGTTGGGCGTGAGCGCGGGCTTCGGCTTGGGGAACATCACCAGTCCTGCGGCGGGTCGATGCGCCCGAGCCTCATAGCGCAGGCGGCTCATTGGGGAAAGCGCGGTTGCGGGCGAGTTCAGTCCGCATTGAAATAGAGCAGGCGTCATCGCGAAGCCCGCGTAAGTCCGTTCGTCCCCGCGAGGGGCGCCTCGCGACAGCAAAAGCGCGGTTACGCGCGTCTGTGACGCGCTATGCGTCGCGGGGTTCCCGTTGCGGGGATCCAGGGTTACGGACTATGGCCCGGGATTCCCGCTTTCGCGGGAATGAGCGGAGTTTTGTTGGAGGCTTCGACACCGCCGCTAGCGCGAGCGCGGCTTGGCGCGGCGCGTCGCCGCGGCGGCAAGCGGATCGTCGGGCCAGGGATGGCGCGGGTAGCGGCCCTTCATTTCGGCTTTGACCGCGGCGTAGCTGCCGCGCCAGAAGCCGGGCAGATCGCGCGTCACCTGCACCGGCCGATGCGCCGGCGACAACAGCTCGAGCACGAGCGGCACCCGCCCCGCCGCGATGGTGGGATGGCGGTCGAGGCCGAACAGCTCCTGCACGCGGATCGCAAGCTTGGGCCCCTCCTGCGCCTCGTAGTCGATCGGCACCGAGGAACCCGACGGCGCGGTGAAATGCGTGGGCGCCTCGGCGTCGAGCCGGCGGCGCAACGCCCACGGCAGCAACCCTTGCAGGGCCTGCGCGACGTCGTCGCCTGCGAGTTCGCCCAGCGCCGTCTTGCCGGCGAGCGCGGGCGCGAGCCAATCGACCGCGGCGGCCGCGAGCGCGGCATCCGACAGGTCCGGCCATTCACCGCCTTCCGCCTGGCGCAGAAACATGACGCGGTCGCGCCATTGCCGCAGCGGCTTCGTCCATGGCAGCCGCTCGATGCCGAGCCGGGCGACGCCTTGCGCGAGCATGCGGGCGCTCGCGTCGTCCGGCGCCACGGTCAGCGGCTGCTCGGCCAATGCGATGGCGCCGAGGCGGCGCAGGCGGCGCGCGCGCAGGCTCGCGCTGGCGGCGTCGAAGGCGATCTCGTCGCCGCTCTCGATGCGATCGGAGAATTGCGCTTCGATCTCGGCTAGCGTCAGCGGCGCGGCCAGCACGATGCGGCCTTGCGCGGCCGTCCCCGTGATCTCGGCCACGGCGAGGAACGGCGCGCGCGCAAGCGTCGAGGCCGCGTCGACGTTCGCGCCACGGCCGTTGGCCAGGAGGAAGGCGCCGCCGGCGCCGCGGTTCTTGGCGATGCGGTCGGGATAGGCGAGCGCGAGAAGCGCGCCGACTGATAGCCCCTCCTCTGCCCGCGCCGGCTCTCTCTGCTCGTTTGCAAGCGGCGAAGAATTCGCCTTTGCAATTTGCGCCCACCTCCTCGCCGTCGCCCGCGCCTCGGTCGCGCGCTTCGAGCGATCGCGGCGCAGCGCGTCGAGGCGATGGCCGAGATCGACGTCATTGCCGCCGAGCCCGCGCTCGGTGAGGACGACGGCGATCTCGGCGGCACGCTCGGCTTCGCCCGCCGCTGCCGCGTCGACCACCATGCGCGCCAAGCGCGGCGGCAGCGGCAACTCTCGCAGCCGCCGTCCCTCCTCGGTGATGCGTCCCGCTCGATCGATCGCGTCGAGCTCGCCGAGCAAGGCCTTTGCCTGCGCCAGCGCCGGCGCCGGCGGGGAATCGAGAAAGGCGAGTTGAGCGGGATCGGCGACGCCCCAAAGGGCGAGGTCGAGCACGAGGCCGGACAGATCGGCGGCGAGAATCTCCGGCCGGTTGGCGGGCTCGAGCGCGGCGGTCTGCGGCTCGTCCCACAGCCGATAGCAGACGCCGGGCTCGGTGCGGCCGGCGCGGCCGCGCCGTTGGTCGGCGGCGGCGCGCGAGACCCGCACGGTCTCGAGCCTGGTGAGCCCCACGTCGGGCTCGTAGCGCGGCACCCGCGCGAGCCCGCAATCGATCACCACGCGCACGCCTTCGATCGTCAACGAGGTCTCCGCGATCGAGGTCGCGAGCACGACCTTGCGCCTGCCGGGCGGCGGCGGCGCGATCGCGCGGTCCTGGACGTCGGCGTCGAGCGCGCCATAAAGCGGCACGATATCGATCGCGGGGTCGGTAACGCGCTCGCGCACGAGCGCCTCGGTGCGGCGGATCTCGGCGGCGCCGGGAAGAAAGACCAAGAGCGATCCGGCCTCGGCACGCACGGCGCGCGCGACGGCGTCGGCGACCTGCCGTTCGATCGGGAGGCGCGCGTCGCGGCCAAGATAGCGAGTCTCGACCGGGAAGGCGCGGCCGGCGCTCTCGATTACCGGCGCATCGCCGAGGAGCTTGGCGACGCGCGCGCCGTCGAGCGTCGCCGACATGACCAGGAGCTTGAGCTCGGCGCGCAGGCCCTGCTGCACGTCGCGCCCCAGCGCCAAGCCGAGGTCGCCATCGAGGGAGCGCTCGTGGAACTCGTCGAACAGCACGGCGGCGACGCCCGCGAGCGCGGGGTCGTCGAGGACGAGGCGCGTGAACACGCCCTCGGTCACCACTTCGATGCGCGTTGCCGCCGAGATTTTGGAGCCGAAGCGCACGCGGTAGCCCACGCTGGCGCCGACCGCTTCGCGTAGCGTCGCAGCCATGCGTGCGGCCGCGGCCCGCGCCGCCAGCCGGCGCGGCTCGAGCACAAGGAGCTTTTTTCCCTCCACCCAAGGCTCGGCGGCCAGCACGAGCGGAACCCGCGTGGTCTTGCCGGCGCCGGGAGGGGCGACCAGGACCGCGGCGTTTCCCGCGCGCAAAGCGCGCGTGAGTTCCGGCAGCGCCGGATCGATGGGAAGAGGCTCGCCGATGGCGCGCATCGCCGCCACTTTGCATGCACGCTCCGCCTCAGGGAAGCCGCACGCAAGACAAGTGCATAGCGCGCCCGAATCGGTGGCGAAACCGCCCCTCAAGTGTTAAGTCCGAGCCATGCCAAGCAAAGCCGCCCAGAGCGCTCGCAGCGCGCCGCCCCCCGCCGGGGCGCTGAAAAAAGGCGACCACGTCTTCCTGGTCGACGGCTCGTCGTACATTTTCCGCGCCTATCACGCGCTGCCGCCGCTCAACCGCAAGTCCGACGGCCTGCAGGTCAATGCCGTGCTCGGCTTCTGCAACATGCTGTGGAAGCTCTTGCGCGACATGAAGCCGGAGGAGCGGCCGACCCACCTCGCGGTCGTGTTCGACAAATCGGAGAGGACGTTCCGCACCGAGATGTACGCCGAATACAAGGCCAACCGGACCGAGCCGCCCGACGACCTGCGTCCGCAGTTTCCGCTCATCCGCGAAGCGGTGCGCGCCTTCGACCTGCCTTGCCTGGAGCAGATCGGCTTCGAGGCCGACGACCTGATCGCGACCTATGTGCGGCAAGCCTGCGAGGCGGGCGCGAGCGCGACCATCGTCGCCTCCGACAAGGATCTGATGCAGCTCGTGAACGACTGCGTCGTCATGTACGACACCATGAAGGACCGCAGGATCGGCATTCCCGAGGTGATCGAGAAATTCGGCGTGCCCCCCGACAAGATGATCGAGGTGCAGGCGCTGATCGGGGATTCGACCGACAACGTGCCGGGCGTGCCGGGCATCGGCGTGAAGACCGCGGCGCAGCTCATCGGCGAATACGGCGATCTCGAAACGCTGCTGGCGCGGGCGGGCGAGATCAAGCAGGACAAACGGCGCCAGGCGCTGATCGACAATGCCGAGCGCGCGCGGCTGTCGAAGAAGCTCGTCACGCTCGACGCCCACGTGGCGCTCGATGTGCCGCTCGCCGAGCTCGCGGTGCACGAGCCCGACTACAAGCGCCTGATCGCATTTCTCAAGGCGATGGAGTTTGCCACGCTGACGCGGCGCGTGGCCGAGTTCTCCGGCGTCGATGCCGGAGAGATCGAGCCCGACGGCAAGCTCAAGGCCCCCGGCGGCTTCCCTCCCGCGCGCGAGGGTGGCGAGCCGCGCGCCGGCAAGGGCGCGCAGGCGCAGCAAGCATCGCTGCCGCTGCCGCCCATCCCCGCGAGCGGACGCGAAAGCAAACCGGTTCCGGAACGCGCCGCCGCGCCGCCGACGCAAGGGGAGTTCACGCCGCAAGCGCTCGCGGCCGCCCGCATCGCAGCCGCGCGCTACACCAAGATCGACCGCTCCCATTACGAGATCGTGCGCAGCCCTGAGCGGCTCGCGGCCTGGATCGCGCGCGCGCGCGAGCTCGGCGCGGTCGCGATCGATACCCAGACCACGAGCCTCGATCCGATGCAGGCGGCGCTGTGTGGCTTCTCGCTCGCGCTCGCCGCCAACGAGGCTTGCTACGTTCCGCTGGCGCACCGCAAACGCGGCGACGGCGGCGACGGCAGCCTGTTCGCCGGCGAGATCGCGCCCGATCAGATCGAGGAGCGCGCGGCGCTCGCGGCGATGAAGCCGCTGCTCGAAGATCCGAGCGTGCTCAAGGTCGGCCAGGACATGAAGTTCGACCTGCAAATGTTCGCGCTGCGCGGCATCGAGGTGGCGCCCTATGACGACGTCATGCTGATGTCCTACGTGCTCGATGCCGGGCGCGGCGGCCACGCGCTCCCCGCGCTGTCGCAGCGCTACTTCGATCACGCCACCATCGATTACAACCAGCTCACCGGCTCGGGAAAATCCAAGCTCGCGTTCGATTGCGTGGCGGTCGAGAAGGCCGCCGAATACGCCGCCGAGGACGCCGACGTCACGCTGCGGCTGTGGCAATTGCTCAAGCCGCGCCTGACCTCCGAGCACGTGGGCAGCGTTTACGCGACGCTGGAGCGGCCGCTCATCGCGGTGCTCGCGCGCATGGAGCGGCGAGGGATCTCGATCGATCGGCAAGTGCTCTCGCGGCTGTCGGGTGAATTCGCCCAACGCGCCGGCGCGCTCGAGGCCGAAATCCAGACGCTCGCGGGCGAGCCGCTCAATCCGGGCAGCCCGAAGCAGCTCGGCGATATCTTGTTCGGCAAGCTTGGACTTGCAGGCGGCACCAAGACCAAGACCGGCCAGTGGTCGACTGGCGCCCGCACCTTGGAGGACTTGGCCGAGCAGGGTCACGCGCTGCCGCGGAAAATTCTCGACTGGCGCCAGGTTTCGAAGCTCAAATCGACCTACACCGACGCGCTGCCAGGTTACGTCAACGCCAGCACGCACCGCGTCCACACGAGCTACGCGCTCGCCGCGACTCCCACCGGCCGCCTCTCCTCCTCCGAGCCCAACCTGCAGAACATTCCGATCCGCACCGAGGAAGGCCGCAAGATTCGGCGCGCCTTCATCGCAACCGACGGATACAAGCTCGTCTCCGCCGATTATTCCCAGATCGAGCTGCGGCTCCTAGCCGAGATCGCCGGCATCGAGGCGCTGAAGAAAGCCTTCCGCGAGGGCCTCGACATTCACGCCATGACGGCTTCCGAAATGTTCGGCGTGCCGGTCAAGGGCATGCCGGGGGAAATTCGCCGCCGCGCCAAGGCCATCAACTTCGGCATCATCTACGGCATCTCGGCCTTCGGGCTCGCCAATCAACTCGGCATCGAGCGCGAAGAGGCGGGCGCCTACATCAAGAAATATTTCGAGCGCTTTCCCGGCATCCGCGACTACATGGAAGAAACCAAGGCGTTCGCCAAGAAGAACGGCTACGTGCTCACCCTGTTCGGCCGCAAGTGCCACTACCCCGAAATCGCGCACTCGAACGCCTCGATCCGCGCCTTCAACGAGCGCGCCGCGATCAACGCGCGGCTGCAAGGCACCGCCGCCGACATCATCCGCCGCGCCATGGTGCGCATGGAGGCGGCGCTGGCGAAGGCCAAGCTCTCCGCGCAGATGCTGCTGCAGGTGCACGACGAGCTCGTGTTCGAGGTGCCCGACACCGAGGTGGCGAAGACCTTGCCGGTGGTGGAGAAGGTGATGGCGCAGGCGCCGATGCCGGCGCTCTCGCTCTCGGTGCCGCTCGCGGTCGAGGCGCGCGCCGCGCACAATTGGGACGAGGCGCATTGAGCGAATCTCGCGGCGGGCTGCGTCCTCATCCTGAGGAGCGCGCGTCCTCCAGCAGTCCCGCAAAGTCGAACGGGGGTGCGCGCGCGTCTCGAAGGATGAGGACGGCCCTCATAACACGTCGAAGACGCGCGTAAACGCGCTTATGCTTCGAGACGAATCGCAACGCAGCCGAGTCCGTAGAAACGTCTGCGCTCGATTGTCGCTGCGATGCTCCTCAGCATGAGGTCCGACCTAGGCTTGATCGCGATGAGCCGGAAGCTTTACGGCGGCGTCTTCGCCGCGATTCTTCTCATCGCGCCGGACGTGGCGCACGCCGCCGCCGGCATCGACGGCGCGGCGCTGCGCTGGCCGTGGGCGCTGCCCTTCGTCGGCATTCTCGTCACCATCGCGACCGGCCCGCTGCTGTTTGCGCGATTCTGGCACCGCCATTACGGCAAGCTCGCCTTCGCCTGGAGCGTGCTCACGCTGGCGCCGCTTGCCGCGATCCACGGCACGCCGGCCGCGCTCGCCGCTTTCGTGCATACCGTGCTCGCCGAATACTTGAGCTTCATCGTGCTGTTGTTCGCGCTCTACGTGGTCGCCGGCGGCATCTTGGTGACGGGAGAGCTGCGCGGCACGCCCTTCGTCAACACCGTGATGCTCGCGTTCGGCACCTTGATCGCCAGCGTGGCGGGCACCACCGGCGCCGCCATGATCCTCGTCCGCCCGCTCATCCGCGCCAATGCTGCGCGGCTCCACAACGTCCACGTGGTCGTGTTCTTCATCTTTCTCGTCGCCAATATCGGCGGCGCGCTGTCTCCGCTCGGCGATCCGCCGCTCTTCGTCGGCTTCATGCACGGCGTCGATTTCTTCTGGACGGCGCGCCACATCTGGCTCGAAACCGCGCTCGTCGCCGGTTGGGTGCTTGCCGTCTTCATCGCGCTCGATGTCTGGTACTACCGCAAGGACCGCCTGACCGCACCCGTGGGCGAGACCAGGCCGCCGACGAAGCTTGCCGTCAGCGGCGGCATCAATTTGCTGCTGATCGCCGGCATCATTGTCGCCATGCTCGCCGCCGCGACGTGGAAGCCCGCGCTGAGCGTCGACGTTTACGGCACCACACTCGAGGTGGGGACCATCGCGCGCGATGGCGCGCTGGCGCTGATCGCAATCCTCTCGCTCGTGCTGACGCCGAACGAACATCGCGAGGCCAACGGCTTCACGTGGGAGCCGATCGCGGAAGTGGCCATTCTGTTCGCCGGCATCTTCGTCTGCATCATTCCGGTGGTGGCCATGCTCGATGCCGGCAAGGACGGCGCGTTCGCGTGGCTCTTGGCCGCCGTCACCGCGCACGACGGCAGCCCGCATGACATCGCCTATTTCTGGCTGACCGGGGCGCTCTCGGCCTTTCTCGACAACGCGCCGACCTATCTCGTATTCTTCGAACTCGCCGGCGGCGACGCGCGCGAGCTGATGGGGCCGCTCGCCACGACGCTCGCCGCGATCTCCATGGGCGCGGTCTATATGGGCGCCATGACCTATATCGGCAACGCGCCGAATCTCATGATCTACGCCATCGCCGTCGAGCGCGGCGTCAAAATGCCGAGCTTCTTCGGTTACATGCTGTGGTCGGCGGTGGTGCTGCTGCCGATCTTCGCCGCGCTCACCCTCGTCTTGCTCGCGCGCGGCGCCTAGTCGGGCGGGTCGCGCGCCGTTTGCGCGCGGCCCTGGATGAGGGCTTCGACGCCGCCTTGGCTCGCGCGGCGGCCGGGAGCACCGCCACCGCCTCGATCTCGATCAGCGCCCCTTCCCGCGCCAGGCCCGAAATCGCGATGGTCGTGCTGGCCGGGCGGTCGTTCTCGGCCAGATAGCCGTCGCGCACCTCGCGGAAGGTCGGCAGGTGCGCGCGGTCGACGAGATAGTTGTTGAGCTTCACCACGTGCCGGAACTGCGCCCCCACGGCGGCGAGCGCGGTTTTGAGATTCTCGAAGGTCTGCACCGCTTGGCGCCGAAAATCGCCGACGACCTTGCCGTCGCGGTCGACCCCGAGCTGACCGGCGATGTAGACGATCCGCCCCGGCGCGGTGACCTCGACCATGGGTGTAGCCGGGCGGCCGGCTCAGCGCTTGCGGATTGATGAAACGGGTCTGGCTCATGGCTCTTCTCCTCTGCGTTCTCGATCATGCGGCCACCGGCGCCGAGAATCTAAGCACACCGGGCCGTCGCCCTGGAATGGGTGCGACGCGCCCTCTCTTGACAGCGCCCGGTGCTTCCCCAAGCCTGCCCGCTCGCGTTGGGAGGGACTTGGGTGACTGGGCAGTTCGCGCCGCACATCTTCTTCGGCCTCGATCCGATGATGGTCTCGACCATCATCCTTTGCATCACCTACGCCGTCATCATCTGGGACAAGCTCAACCGCGCGATCGTCGCGCTCATCGGGGCGGCGGTGATGGTCGGCAGCGGCGCGCTCGACCAGAACGAGGCGTTCAAGGGCATCGATTGGAACACGATCGGGCTGCTCACCGGCATGATGATCCTAGTGTCGGTGTCGCGCCGTTCCGGCATGTTCGAATATCTGGCGATATGGTCGGCGCAGAAAGCGAAGGCCAGTCCCGCCGGCATCCTGCTGCTGCTGCAGCTCACCACCGCCGTCGTTTCCGCGCTGCTCGACAACGTGACGACAGTGCTCTTGGTCGTGCCGGTGACGCTCGCCATCACCAGGGAGCTCGACGTGCCGCCCTACCCATTCCTGTTCGCGGAGGTGTTCGCCTCCAATATCGGCGGCACCGCGACGCTGATCGGCGATCCACCCAACATCATGATCGGCTCGCTCGCCGGGCTCGACTTCAACGCCTTCATCATCCACCTCACGCCGGTGATCATCGTGGTGATGGCGGCGCAAGCGCTGATGATCCATCTCGTGTGGGGCAAAGCGCTCAAATCGACCCCGGCGCGGCGGGCGCTGGTCATGGGAATGAGCGCGAAAGAGACCATCCTCGACTGGACGCTGCTCAAGCAGTCGCTGGCGGTGCTCACCGCCGTGATCGTCGCCTTCGTGCTCGCGCGGGCGCTGCATCTCGAGCCCGCGACCATCGCGATGACGGGCGCGGCCGTGCTGATGCTCCTCGACAATTGGCAACATCACACCGAGAAGCAGTCGCAGAACGTTCACAAGACGTTCAGCGACGTCGAATGGATCACGATCTTCTTCTTCATCGGCCTGTTCATCGTGGTGCACGGGGTCGAGATTGGCGGCCTGCTCCATCTTCTCGCCAACGAGTTGGTGGCGGCGACGGGCGGCAACATGGCGACCGCCGGCTACGCGATCCTGTGGGCGTCCGCCTTCCTCTCGGCGATCGTAGACAACATCCCGTTCGTCGCGACCATGATCCCGCTGATCAAGAGCATGGCGCCCGCCTATGGCGGTGCGGATAAGATCGAGCCGCTGTGGTGGTCGCTCTCGCTCGGCGCCTGCCTCGGCGGCAACGGCACGCTCATCGGCGCTTCGGCAAATCTCACGGTCGCCGGCATTGCCGAGCGCAATGGCATCCCCTTCCGCTTCGCGACCTACCTCTTCTACGGCATGCCGATGATGGTGGTCTCGGTCGCCATCTCCCACGTCTATCTGTGGTGGCGCTATTTCTGAGCCGACCATTCCGCCGCATCGCGGCTTGACCTTGGGCGCGCTGAATTTCGCGTAACGCTTGCGGCCGCTTAGATGCGTAGTGGCAGCACGCTCGTGTCGACGCCAGCGGTTATTTCTTCACGACCACGATCAGCGGTTTGTCCTTTGCCGCCCGGCTGTGGACGACCAGCGCCTTGCCGTTGGCGCTGGCGCTCTCGTTGCGGGCGAGGTGGACGAGTTCGGCGGGAATGATTCCTGCTTCTCCGGCCTTGAGCAGCGTGCTTCCCTTGCCTTCGATTTCCACGGTCAAATTGCCTTCGATCACGTGCAGCAGCTCCTGGGCGCCCGGATGCATGTGCCAGGGCGCGGCGGCGCCAGGCGGGAATTCGACGATGCTGACCACGGTCTCCTGCACCACCTCGCCTTGGCCCTCCAGGTCCTTGCGCAGAATTTGCGTCAGCTTCGGCCCCGCTTGCGCTTGCGCCAGCGCAATAGTCGCGACGGACGGAGCCGCCACTGCGAGCCCGGATAGCGTAAGAAACTCGCGGCGAATGATTTGCATCGTTCCCTCTCCTTTGAATGCGATGGTGAATGTTCGCAGCGACGTCGTGCCAGCGCTGCGAGGATAGAACCCCGGCGAGGGTCGGAAATTCCGGCGCGACGCGTTCAGTCGCAGAGCGAGGCCGTGACCTCCTGGGCGAGCGACAGCGCGCAGGTGAGGCCCGGCGACTCGATGCCGAAGAGGTGCACGATGCGCACAAGCCCGTGCTGGGCCGGCCCCTCGATCAAGAAATCCGCCGCCGGCTCGCCCGGGCCCGTGAGCTTGGGCCTGATCCCACAATAGTCGGGCACGAGCGAGCCGTCCGGCAGTCCGGGCCAATAGTCGCGGATGCGCTGGTAGAATGCGAGCGCGCGGCTGGGGTCGACGTCGTAGTCCTCGCGCTCGATCCATTCCACGTCCGGCCCGAAACGCATGCGCCCGGCGAGGTCGAGCGTCACGTGCACCCCGAGCCCGCCCGGCACCGGCACCGGATAAATCAGCCGCGAGAACACGGGGCGGCCGGTGAAGCCGAAGTAATTGCCCTTCGCGAGCACGAGCCGCGGCACCCGCTCGGCCGGATAGCCCTCGGTCGCCCGCGCCAGGCGCTGGGCGCCGAGCCCGGCGCAATTGACCACGGCATCGAAGCTGAGCCATTGCCGCTCGCTGCCCGCGAGCGCGGCGTCCCAGCCGCCGCCCGCTCGCGGCTTGAGGCGCTCGATTAAGCTCGCAAACGCCACCATGCCGCCGCGATCTTCGAGATCGCCGCGCAGCGCCAGCATGAAGCGGTGGCTGTCGATGATGCCGGTTTCCGGCGAATGCATCGCGGCGACGCAGGCGAGCGCCGGCTCAAGGCGCTTGGCGGCCCCGGCATCGATGATCTCGACGCCTTCGACGCCGTTCGTCTGCGCCTGCTTGTGAACCGCCGCGAGCCGTCCGATTTCGTCGGCGTTGGTGGCGACGACGAGCTTGCCGCATTTGCGGTGCGGCACGCCGTGCGAGGCGCAGAACTCGTAGAGCATGCGCCGCCCGCGCGGGCAGTGGTACGCGCGCCGCGATCCGGTCGGATAATAAAGGCCCGCGTGGATGACCTCGCTGTTGCGCGAGGAGACGCCGGTGCCGATGCCGGAGGTCACCTCCGCAACCACCACGTCATGCCCGGCGATGGCCGCCGCGCGCGCGACGGCCAGCCCGACCACACCCGCTCCGACCACCAGCACCTGCATCCGCCCTGCCCCGCTCACATCTCGACCGGCAGCCCAGCGTAGTTCTCGGCCAGCGAGCGCATCGCCGCCTCGGAGCTCGTCACGTAGTCGAGCTCGGCGCGCTGGCGCTTGCGATCGAAGGCGTTGTGGGTGGGGTCGAGATGAAACAGCTGCGTCATCCACCAGGAGAAGCGCTGCGCCTTCCACACCCGCCGCAGACAGGTCGCCGAATAGCGCTTGAGCAGATCGCTGCGGCCGCCCTTATAGAATTGCGAGATCGCGCCCGCGAGCACCCTGACGTCCGCGAGCGCGAGATTCATGCCCTTCGCGCCGGTCGGGGGCTGGATGTGGGCGGAATCGCCGGCTAGAAAAAGCCGGCCGTATTGCATGGGTTCGACCACGAAGCTGCGCATGGGGGTGATGCCCTTCTGCAGCATCGCGCCCTCGGAGAGTTTGCGCGTACCGCCGATGCGGGCATGCAGTTCCTGCCAGATGCGCGCGTCCGGCCAGTTCTCGATGTCGTCGTCGGGGGCGCATTGCAGGTAGAGCCGCGCCAAGGTCGGCGAGCGCATGGTGTAAAGCGCAAAGCCGCGCTCGTGATAGGCGTAGATCAGCTCGTCTTCGGGCGGAGGAGATTCCGACAGAATCCCGACCCAGCCGAATGGATATTCGCGATCATAGGCCGTGAGCGCGGTGGCCGGAATGCTCGGCCGGCAAATGCCGTGAAAGCCGTCGCAACCGCCGATGAAATCGCAGGCGAGCTCCGCCTCCTCGCCGTCGTGCCGGAAGCGAATCTTCGGTGCGTGGCCGGCAAAATCGTGCACGCTCACGTCGCTCGCCTCGAATAAAATTTGCCCGCCGTCGGAAAGCCGCCGCGCGATCAAGTCCTTCACCACCTCCTGCTGGCCGTAGATGGTCACGCCCTTGCCGACGAGCTCGCGGAAATTGATGTAGTGCAAGGCGCCGCCGAAGGTAAAATGCACCCCGTTGTGGAACATGCCCTCGCGCTGCATGCGTGCGCCGACGCCAGTTTCGACCAGGAGGTCGCTCGCCCACTGCTCGATCAAGCCGGCGCGGATGCGGCTCTCGATATAGTCGCGGCTGCGGTTTTCCAGGATGACGCTGTCCACGCCCTCGAGGTGGAGAAGATGCGACAGCATCAGCCCGGCGGGCCCGGCGCCGACGATACCGACCTGCGTGCGCATCTCATTCTCCCCGTTGTCCCCGCCGTCATGCTCATTGGTATAGCAAGGTCGCAAGCGAGAAGAGACAGACTCGGGATTGCCTTGCCCATTTCGGCGGTTTTAACCCAGCGCCGCGGCGAGATCGGCGATGAGGTCGTCGGCATCCTCGATGCCGACCGACAGCCGCACCAAGGTATCGCCGATGCCCAGGCTTGCGCGCACCTCCACCGGCACCGATCCGTGGGTCATCAGCGCGGGATGCTCGATCAGGCTTTCGACGCCGCCGAGGCTTTCGGCCAATGCGAACAGCCGGCAGCGTTCGAGAAAGCGGCGGGCGTCGTCGAGCGTGCCCTCAAGCTCGGCCGAGATCATGCCGCCGAAGGCGCGCATCTGCTTTTTGGCGAGCGCGTGCTGGGGATGGCTCGCGAGCCCCGGATAGAACACGCGCCGGACCTTGGGGTGGCGTCCGAGCCAGGCGGCGATCTTGAGCGCCGAGGCGCAGTGCCGCTCCATGCGCAGCGCCAGCGTCTTGAGGCCGCGCAGCGCGAGGAAGGAGTCGAACGGACCTTGGATCGCGCCGACGGCGTTCTGCAGGAACTTCATCTTGTCGCGCAGCTCGGCATTCTCGCCTGCGATCGTCACGCCGCCGACCATGTCGGAATGCCCGTTGAGATATTTCGTGGTCGAATGCACGACGAGATCGAAGCCCAGTTCGAGCGGGCGCTGGACATAGGGGCTGGCGAAGGTGTTGTCGGCCACGGCCCAGATGCCGCGCCGTTTCGCGATCGCCGCCACGCGCTCGAGATCGACGAGCTTGAGCAGCGGATTGGTGGGCGTCTCGATCCAGATGAGGCGGGTGTTCGCCTTGATCGCCGCTTCGATCGCGCCGGCGTCGGTGAGATCGTGATAGCTCACCTCGAGCCCCATGGAGCGCTTGCGCACGCGCTCGAACAGCCGCCGCGAGCCGCCGTAGAGGTCGTCGACCGCCACGATATGGGAGCCGTGGTCGAGACATTCCAGCGTGGTCGAGATCGCGGCAATGCCCGAGGCAAAGGCGAAAGCCGCGCTGCCGCCTTCGAGATCGGCGATGCAGCGCTCGAATGCCATGCGCGTCGGGTTCTTGGTGCGGGCGTAGTCGTAGCCCTTGTGCACGCCGGGGCTCTGCTGGACGTAAGTGGAGGTGGTGTAGATCGGCATCATGACGGCGCCGGTCGTCGGATCGGGCTCCTGCCCGGCGTGGATGCAGCGCGTGGAGAAATCGAGTTGGTTTTTTGTGGTCATCATGTGCCTCTATTGCCCGTCGTGCCCGCGCGGTCCGGATACGTCTTGAGGCCGCAATCGCAGCAAGACGCGGATGGCCGCAACACGTCCGGCCATGACGAAGGAGACAATAGCGCGGTTACAGTGCAATCCGAAAATAGTTGATGAGGTCGAGACGGGTCGCCAAGCCGAGAAACTGATCGCCGTCCATGACGATGGCGACGTAGTCCTTGCGGAACAACGGCAGGAGATCGGCGATCGGCGCGTCGGCGGAAATCGTCTCCAGTCGCGTCGCCATCACCTCTTTGACCGGCCGCGCAAAGGCCCGGTTCGGATCCTCGCGTTCCGCGAGCAGCGCGGCCAGCACGTCGCTCTCGTCGACGAGCCCGATCACGTGCCCGCTCGCATCGACGACCGGCAACTGCGAGACGTCGGTCGAGCGCATGCGCGCGAACACCGTGCGCAGATTGTCCTCGGGCTTCACCACGACGGCGGTGCCCTCGCTGTAGCGGCTGACGACGACGTCGCGCACGGTGCCGTGCCGATCGGGATGGCTCCAGCCTTCCTGCGCCAGAAAGATGGGGTTGAACACCTTGGAGAGATACTTGGCGCCGGAGTCGCAAACGAGACTCACGACGCGCTTGGGCGCCGCTTGCGCGCGGCAATAGCGCAGCGCCGCCGCCAGCAGCGTGCCCGAGGATGATCCGGCGAGCACGCCCTCGGCGCGCAGGAGTTCACGCGCGCTGGCAAAGCTCTCCGCGTCGGGAATCGCGAAGGCTCGCGAGACGAGGGAGAGATCGGCGTTGGGCGGCACGAAATCTTCGCCGATGCCTTCGACCGCCCAGCTTCCCGCTTGCACCATGCGGCCGGTCGCGACGTAGGGCGCTAGCACCGAGCCCTCGGGATCGGCAAGGACCATCGTGGTCTTGGGCGAGGCGCGGCGCATGAACCGGCCGATGCCGGTGAGCGTGCCGCCCGAGCCGACGCCCACCACGATGGCGTCGACGTCGCCGTCCATCTGGCGCAGGATCTCTGGACCGGTCGCGGTCTCGTGCGCCTGCGGATTGGCGGGGTTGGCGAACTGGTTGACGAAGACCGCGCCCGGCGTGCGCTGCGTGATTGCTTCGGCGAGGTCCTGATAGTAATCGGGATGCCCCTTGCCCACGTCCGAGCGCGTGATGACGACCTCGGCGCCCATGGCCTTGGCGTGCAGCACCTTCTCGCGCGCCATCTTGTCGGGAACGACGAGCAGCGTGCGGTAGCCCTTGCGGCCGCCGACCAGCGCGAGTCCGAGCCCGGTATTGCCGGCGGTGGCCTCGACGATGGTGCCGCCGGGTTTCAGGCGCCCGTCGGCTTCCGCCGCCTCGATCATGGCGCGCGCCGGCCGGTCCTTGAGCGAGCCCGAGGGGTTTGCGCTCTCGAGTTTGAGAAATAGCCGGCAGGGGCCGCGATCGATGCGCGTGACCTCGATGAGAGGCGTGTCGCCGATGAGATCGAGCACCGAGGCCATGGCGGTCTATAGCATTGCGCGGGCGAAGACGGGACGTCCGTCAGCCGGTCATCCATTCGACCAGCGCCCGGTTCACCGCGTCCGGTCGCTCCATGGTGGAAAGGTGTCCGCAATCGGCGATGACGACGAGCCGCGAATCGGCGACGCCGGCCGCGATCTCTTGCGCGAGCGCCGGCGGGGTGAGCTCATCGCCGTCGCCGACGAGTACCAGCGTCGGACATGTGATCGCGCCCAACGACGGCCGTGCATCCGCCCGCGTCATGATGGCTTGCTGCTGGCGCAAGAACGCCTGCGCTCCGGTCTCCTCGGCCATGACGCGCACGCGCTCGCGCAGCGCTTCGTCCCCTTGCCGGTTGCGATGGACGAACACCGGAAACTGCAGCGGCGGCACCTCGGCGAATCTGCCGGCCTTGGCGAGCGCGATCTGAGGCCGGCGCCGCGCGGTCTGCTCCGGCGTTTCGGGCCGCGCCGAGGTGTCGAGCAGCGCGAGCTTTTGGACGCGCTCGGGCGCGTGCCGCATGATGGTCAAGGCGATGAAGCCGCCCATCGAGAGCCCGGTTAGCGCAAAGCGCGGCGGCGCGGCGGCGAGGATGCGCGTCGCGAGCGCGTCCATGCTGTCATCGCGGGTGTGGTCGGCCACCTGCACCGGCCCGAATCGCCACAGCAGGGGGATCTGCTCCGCATAGAGCCGCGCGGAACAGTTCAACCCGGGAATGAGGACCACGGGCAGCGTTTCAGGCATCACACGCCTCGCTCCAAACCGAAAAAATTAAGCCACAATTCGACTTATTGCACTGCAGCAGGATTGACTTTGCGCCGCGGATCACTATGTTCCGCGCAAACGGTTCGACCGTGACACTCGACCGTCCGTCTCCGCGCAACTTTAGTCGTTGTTCCGTCATCCGGCGCGGCTAGGCTCCGGGCGGTCCCGACTCGAGGTTTTATGTCCTTTTCACAGCTCGGCTTGTCCGAAAAAGTTCTCGCCGCGGTGCAAGCGGCCGGCTACACCACCCCCACGCCCATCCAACAGCAAGCCATACCGCACGTGCTCGCGCGCCGCGACGTGCTCGGCATCGCACAGACCGGCACCGGCAAGACCGCCGCCTTCACGCTGCCGATGCTTACACGGCTCGAGCATGGCCGCGCGCGCGCCAGAATGCCGCGCACCCTCATCCTCGAGCCGACGCGCGAACTCGCCGCGCAGGTTCAGGAGAGCTTCGAAAAGTACGGCGCCGGCCAAAAGCTCAACGTCGCGCTGGTGATCGGCGGGGTTTCGTTCGACGACCAGGATTCGAAGCTCACCCGCGGCGTCGACGTTCTCATCGCGACCCCGGGTCGCCTGCTCGACCATTTCGAGCGCGGACGGTTGCTGCTCACCGGCGTCGAGCTGTTGGTGATCGACGAAGCCGACCGCATGCTCGACATGGGCTTCATTCCCGACATCGAGCGCATCTGCAAGCTCGTTCCGTTCACGCGCCAGACGCTGTTCTTCACCGCCACCATGCCCCCGGAGATCCGGCGCATCACCGAGCAATTCCTGCACAATCCCGTGAAGGTCGAGGTCTCGCGCCCGGCCACCACCGTCGCCACCACCACCCAATTGCTGGTCAAGACCGGCCGCGAGCCGCACGACAAGCGCGACACGCTGCGCCGCGTCATCCGCTCGGCCGAGGGCTTGACCAATGCAATCATCTTCTGCAACCGCAAGCGAGAGGTCGCGGCGCTGCACCGTTCGCTCGTCCGCCACGGCTTTTCCGCGATCGCGCTGCACGGCGACATGGACCAGCCGGCGCGCACGGCCGCGCTCGATCAATTCCGCAAGAACGAAGTCACGCTGCTGGTCGCCTCCGACGTCGCCGCGCGCGGCCTCGACATTCCCGCGGTCAGCCACATCTTCAACTTCGACGTCCCGCACCACCCCGACGACTATGTGCATCGCATCGGCCGCACCGGGCGTGCCGGAAGGAGCGGCACCGCCATCACCATCGTTGCGCCCGCCGACGGCAGAAGCGTCGCGGTGATCGAGAAGCTGATCGGCCAGACCATCCCCTGGATGGGCAAAGAGCCACACGCGTCCGCGCCGGAGAGTCCGCAAAAAGAGCACACCGAAGCGGGTGAGCACCGCAAGGGCGACCGGCGTAAGGACGCGTCCCCCAAAGGCGCGCACCATAAGCGTGACCACCGCAACGGCGGCCACCGCGAGCACCGGCACGAGCGCCCCGCGCGGCAGGGCAGCAGCCCCGCGCCGGTGACCCGCCTCGAGGAGGCGCGGCCACGCCGCGCGGGCAAGCAGGCCCACCCCGACGAGGGTGCGGGCGGACATTTACCGGCGTTTCTGTTGCGCCCGGTGCGCGCCAAGGCGTGACGCCGAGGCAGAGGCCCTCCCCTTTCGCCATCCTGGCATGCGCGCCGGCGTTACGTCGCGCGTGAGCTTCGTTGCCTGCGGGTTTTCGCCCGCACCTTTCCCACTTGTCCCACTTGGCCGCGCGCAGCCGCCGCGAGCGCGGCGCGCGCCCAGATCGCGAGCTCGTCCGGGTCGTCGTAGAGGCGGTCCGGCATGCGCCGGTAGGACATCACCCCGCGCCGGCCCGTGCTGGTCGCGTAGGTGAAGGGCTCGAGCTGCTCGCGCTCGAAGGCGGGAGCGTTGTGCGCATCGGCTTTGAGGTAGATGACGCCGTCGGACACCAGCGCGAACATCCTGCCCTCGGCGTAGATGCCGGCGCCACCGAACATGCGGCGCACCTCGACCGGTCCAAACACGCAGAACAATTCGCGGATATCGTCGGGAGCCACCGACCGGCTCGCGGCTGCGGCCTAGTGCGCTTGCGCGGCGGGCTTGAGCTTGACCGATTCGCCGCAGCCGCAGGCCGAGGTCTGGTTCGGATTGTTGAACACGAATTGCGCGGAGAGCTTGTCGGTCTTGTAGTCCATCTCGGTGCCGATCAGGAACAGCACGGCCTTGGGATCGATCAGCACCCGCACGCCCTTATCCTCGACCACCTCGTCGGCGGCCTCGATCCGCTCGGCATATTCCATGGTGTAGGTCATGCCGGCGCAGCCGCCGTTCTTGACGCCGACGCGGACGCCGACGATCGGCTGCAGCGCGTTCGCCATCACGTATTTGATGCGCTCGGCGGCGGCGTCGGTGAGACGGATCGCCTGGGGTCTCGCTCGGGGTGCGGCCATTTCGTCTCTCTCCTGGCGCCGGGTGCAAGGCCCGGCGGCGGACTCATGGCTCTAAAATAGCAACGAATTTGCCCTTGTGAAGACCAAGCCGCCGCGGCTTGGCGCTCATTGGATCAATTCCAGGAGCGCTGACTGATCCCCGCCAACACGATATCTTATCACGCGAGTAGGCACGCCGCGTCGAGGCGTTGCGGTGCCAAGGTTCAAAAGCGATTTGGAGGTGAAGCGGGCATCTCGCGAATGAGCCACAAAGGAGGGCGATCATGCGCGCGATCGGTCTTGTTTCAGTGGGTCTGATGATGATCACGCTGCCGGTAGCGGATACCGCCGCTGCCAGCAATGCCTGGTGCGCAGTCTATAGCAGGCGCGGCGGCACCAGCGAGAACTGCGGTTATGCGACGCTCAATCAGTGCCGGGGCCCAGGTGCTGGGGCTCGGGGGCTGGTGCCGACCAAATCCGTTTCCCGGGACGGCGTTCGGGACGAGCCGCACCTGGTCGCAGGGCCCACCGCCCCAACGGCGCGGCGGGTACTAGACGTCGGGCCGCACGGCAGCAATCTAGCCAACGCAGATCGGCGGCGGACTTTTGCTTGCCGTTCACATTGAGCGTGATCGGCACACCCTAATAAATCGCCCACAGGCCCGGCGTCGCCAGCTCCAGCAAGTGCCCGTCGGGGTCGCGGAAATAGATGCTGTGCCCGCCGCGCGACCAATCGGTGCGGCCTTCGACGGCGATGCCTTGCTCGCGCAGTCTCTGCTCCCATTGCGGCAACGCATCGGCGGCAACGGCAAAGGCCATGTGCAGCGGCCCGTGGCCGTCGTGCGGGGGTATGGTGCCGCCCGGCATGCGCACCGTTTCGAGCGTCGCACCGCGGCGAAACAGCAACAACACGCTCTGCCCGCCGACGTCATAGGCGCGAAAGCGCGCGTCGCTGGTCAGCGCGGTCAGCCCGAGCACCTGTTCGTAGAAGTTCGCCGCGCGGTCGAGATCATCGACGTAAAGGCAGGTCTCGATCACGCGGTCGAGCTTCACGCCTTTACCACATATTGAGCACGGCGCGTGCTTCGTCCGACATCCGGCTTGGGTCCCAGGGCGGATCCCACACGATGTCGACCTTGACCGCGCCCACGCCCGGGACGCTGGCGACCGCGTTCTCCACCATGGTCGGCAGTTCCTGCGCCGAGGGACAATTGGGCGTGGTAAGCGTCATCTCGATCGCTACCGCCCGGTCGTCGGCGACGTCGATCTTGTAGATCAGACCGAGCTCGTAGATATCGGACGGAATTTCCGGATCGTAGACGGTCTTGAGCGCCGCGATGATGTCATCGGTCAGCCGCGCCAACTCGTCTTGCGGCAGCGCCGAGGGCGCCGCGGCGTCGGCGCTGGGCGCGGGCGCAGCATCGGTCAATGGGGCTGCTGCCTGCGCCGGAACTTTGTTCGGCTCGTCGGTCATGCGAAGAAACCCTGCGCCTTGATCAAGGCCTGCGCAAGCCCGTCCACCTCGGCGCGCGTGTTGTAAAGGCCGAACGAGGCCCGGCAGGTGGCGGTCACGCCGAAACGAGCGAGCAGCGGCATCACGCAATGGGTCCCGGCGCGCACCGCGACGCCCGCGCGGTCGATGATGGTCGCGACATCGTGGGGATGGGCGCCCTTGAGCTCGAAAGAAACGATGGGACCCTTGTCCTTGGTGGTGCCGAAGATGCGCAGCGAGTTGATCTCGCGCAGCCGTTCGTGGGCATAGCTGACGAGGGCGGCCTCGTGCGTGCAGATGCGCGCCCTGCCGACCGAATTGACGTAGTCGATGGCGGCGCCAAGCCCGATCGCCTGCACGATCGGCGGCGTGCCGGCCTCGAATTTATGCGGCGGCTCGCCGTAGATGATGCGGTCCTCGAACACCTCGCGGATCATCTCGCCGCCGCCGTTGAACGGCGGCATGGCCTCGAGATGCTCGTACTTGCCGTAGAGCACGCCGATGCCCGTCGGACCGTAGAGCTTGTGGCCGGTGATGGCGTAGAAGTCGCAGCCGATGTCCTGCACGTCGACGTCGAGGTGAACGGCGGCCTGCGCGCCATCGAGCAGAACCGGGATGCCGCGGGCGTGCGCGCGCCGCACCACCTCCTTCACCGGCACCAGCGTGCCCAGCATGTTCGACATGTGGGTGAGCGCGACCATCTTGGTGCGCGGCGACAGCAGCTTTTCGAATTCGTCGAGGAGGAAATTGCCCTCGTCGTCGACTGGAGCCCATTTGATCACCGCACCCTGGCGCTCGCGCAAGAAGTGCCACGGCACCACGTTGGAATGGTGCTCCATGATCGAGAGCACGATCTCGTCGCCGGCCTTGATGCGTTCGCGGCCGAACGTGTAGGCGACGAGATTGATGGCCTCGGTGGCGTTGCGGGTGAAGATGATCTCTTCCTTGCGGGCCGCGTTGAGGAACGCGCGCACCTTCTCGCGCGCATCCTCGTAAGCCTCGGTCGCGGCGTTGGCGAGGTAATGCAATCCCCGATGCACGTTGGCGTATTCGGCGGTGTAGGCGTGATTGAGCCGATCGAGCACCACGTTCGGCTTCTGCGCCGAGGCGGCGTTGTCGAGATAGACGAGCGGCTTGCCATAGACCTGCATGGCGAGGATGGGAAAGTCCTCGCGGATACGGGCGACGTCATAGGCGCCGTTGGTGACCGCAGGATGCATCGTCATCATCCTCGCGCCTCGAGCCAGGCCACGACGTGATCCATCAGCGCGTCGCGCAGCCCGGCGTGCTCGATCCCTTCCACCGCCTCGCCGACGAAGGCCTGGATCAGAAGCGCCTGCGCCTCCTTCGCCGGAATGCCGCGCGCCTTGAGGTAGAACAACAGATCCTCGTCGAGCGCGCCCGAGGTCGCGCCGTGGCCGCACTGCACGTCGTCGGCGAAAATTTCGAGCTCAGGTTTGTTATCGGCCTCGGCCGTTTCCGACAGCAGCAGCGCGTGGGTCGCCATCTTGGCATCGGTCTTTTGCGCGTTGCGCTGCACGATGATCTTGCCCTGGAAGACGCTGCGGCCCTCCTCGTCGAGCACCGATTTGAACACCTCGCGGCTGGTGCAGTCCGCGACCGCGTGGTCGGCGACCAGCGTGGTGTCCGCGTGCTGGCGGCCCTTGAGCAGGCTCGCGCCGCGGATGCCGGCAATCGTGCCTTCGCCGTCGAACCGCACGAAGGCCTGGTTGCGCACGACGGCACCGCCGGTCGTGAACAGGAACTCGTTGAAGCGGGCATGCGCGCCGATCGCCGCCATCAGCGTGGAGACATGCAGCGCGCCCGCGCCGTCGCCGGTGATCTTGATATGATCGACGTGCGCCTCGTCGCCGACCTTGAGCTCCAGCACGGTGTTCACCTGGTCCTCGCTCGCGGTCGCACCGACGTGGCTTTCGACCAGCATCGCGCGCGCCCCCTTCTCGATGACGACGAGCGAACGGGCGAACACCGCAGCAGGCTCGCCGCCGGCATTCACGAAGACGAGATGGATTGGCTGCGCCAGCGCCGCGCCTCGCGCGACACGGATCACCGCGCCGTCGCCCATGAACGCCGTGTTGAGCACGACCGCGACGTCGTCCGTGGGCACGATCCGACCCAGATGGGCGAGGAGATCGCCATCACCCGCCGCCAGCGCCTGCGCCATGGAGCGAATGGTGAGGCCCGCTTCGAGGCCGGCAAGATCGGAGAGTTCCAGCACCAACGCGCCATCGACGAACACGACGCGGCGCGCCTCGATCGCGGGGAGCGTGGCGAGGACGTCCTTGGCGCGCGCCTTCGCGGCCGCGTCGGGCACATCCGCGAGCGGCTTGGCCTCGCGCATGAGCGCGCGCAAGTCGGTATATTTCCACTCTTCGACGCGGCGGTGCGGCAAGCCCTCGGCCTCGAACCGGCGGAAGGCGTCCTCGCGCAATGCGCCGACGGCGCCCGCGCCCGGAAGCGCGCGCTTGACCGCGGCGAAACTCTGCGCCAGCGCGGTCTCAGCCGCAGTCTTGATCGGATGGACCTCGGCGTTCATCGCAGTCTCACGCCATCTCTTCTTGGTATTGGGCGTAGCCGGTGGCTTCGAGATCGAGCGCCAGCTGCTTGTCGCCGGTCTTCACGATGCGGCCGCGCGAGAGCACGTGCACCACGTCGGGCACGATGTAGTTGAGCAGGCGCTGGTAGTGCGTGATCACCACGAACGCGCGCTCGGGAGAGCGCAGCCCATTGACGCCGTCCGCGACGACCTTGAGCGCGTCGATGTCGAGGCCGGAATCGGTCTCGTCGAGCACGCAAAGCCGCGGCTGCAACAGCGCCATCTGCAAGATTTCGTTGCGCTTCTTCTCGCCGCCGGAGAAACCGACATTGACCCCGCGCCGCAGCATCTCCTGTTCGATGCCGAGCTTGCCCGCCACCGCGCGCACGCGCTTGAGGAATTCGGGCGTGGAAAGTTCGTCCTCACCCCGCTTCTTGCGTTGCGCGTTGAGCGCGGTGCGAAGGAAAGTCATGGTGGCGACGCCGGGAATTTCAAACGGATACTGGAAGGCGAGGAAAAGACCCTTGGCGGCGCGCTCCTCGGGTGGAAGGGCGAGAATGTCCTCGCCGTCGAGCAGCACCTCCCCTTGCGTCACGACGTAGTCGTCCTTGCCCGCGAGCACGTGCGCGAGCGTCGACTTGCCCGAGCCGTTCGGCCCCATCAGCGCGTGCACGCTGCCGCGGCTGACCGAAAGCTCGAGGCCGTTGAGGATTTTCTTGCCGTCGACTTCGACGCGCAGATTTTTCACTTCCAACAGATGCATTTGTTATCCCACGCTGCCTTCCAGGCTGATCGAGATCAGCTTCTGCGCCTCGACGGCGAATTCCATGGGCAGCTGCTGGAGCACGTCCTTGACGAAGCCGTTGACCACCAGCGCCACCGCGTCCTCCGCCGACAAGCCGCGCTGGCGGCAATAGAACAGCGTGTCCTCGGAGATCTTCGACGTGGTGGCCTCGTGCTCGAACACGGCGGAGGAGTTCTTCGCCTCGATATAGGGCACGGTGTGGGCGCCGCATTTGTCGCCGATGAGGAGCGAATCGCAGTTGGTGAAATTGCGCGCGCCCTTCGCTCGGCGGTGGGCCATCACGAGACCCCGATAGGTGTTGTTGGAGCGCCCCGCGGCGATGCCCTTGGAGATGATCCGGCTGGTGGTGTTCTTGCCGAGATGCAGCATCTTGGTGCCGGAATCGACCTGCTGGTGGCCGTTGGAAATCGCGATCGAATAGAACTCGCCGCGCGCGTTGTCGCCGCGCAGAATGCAGCTCGGATACTTCCAAGTGATGGCCGAGCCGGTCTCGAGCTGGGTCCAGGAGATCTTCGAGCTCTTGCCGCGACAGTCGCCGCGCTTGGTGACGAAGTTGTAGACGCCGCCGCGACCGCTGGCGTCGCCCGGGTACCAGTTCTGGATGGTCGAATACTTGATCTCCGCGTCGTCGAGCGCGACGAGCTCGACCACCGCCGCGTGCAACTGATTCTCGTCGCGCATCGGCGCGGTGCAGCCTTCGAGATAGCTCACATAGGAGCCCTTGTCGGCGATGATGAGCGTGCGCTCGAACTGCCCGGTGTTGCGCTCATTGATGCGGAAATAGGTGGACAGCTCCATCGGGCAGCGCACGCCCGCCGGCACGTAGACGAAGGAGCCGTCGGAAAACACCGCCGAGTTGAGCGTGGCGAAGAAATTGTCGGAAATCGGCACCACGGTGCCGAGATATTTCTTCACCAGATCGGGATGCTTCTGCAGCGCCTCCGAGATCGGCATGAACAGGACGCCAGCCTTGGCGAGCTCCTCCTTGAAGGTGGTCGCCACCGAGACCGAGTCGAACACGGCATCGACCGCGACGCGGCCGTAGCCGTTTCCACCGTCTTCGCCCTCGGGCCGCTCGACGCCCTCAATCACCGCCACCTCGCGCAGCGGAATGCCGAGCTTCTCGTAAGTCTTGAGAATCTCGGGATCGATCTCGTCGAGCGACTTCGGCCCGTCCTTCTTCTTGGGCGCGGCGTAGTAGTAGATGTTCTGGTAGTCGATCGGGGGGTGGGTCACGCGCGCCCAGTTGGGCTCGCGCATGGTGAGCCAGCGGCTATAGGCGTCGAGCCGCCAAGCGAGCATCCACTCGGGCTCGTTCTTCTTGGCCGAAATGAAGCGGACGATGTCTTCGGATAGGCCCTTGGGGGCCTTGTCGGATTCGATGTCCGTGACGAATCCGTACTTATACTGGTCAACGTCGATCCGGCGGACCTGATCGACGGTCTGTGGTACGGCCGGCATTCTTCCCTCCGCTGCGGTTTCAAGGACCGCGGGTTGGATCGGTCGGTTATGGTCGTCGTCTACTCGGCTTGCCTTAACCCTTGTGGTTGCTTCAGGCGGCGATGCCCTCTGACCCCTTAACTAATGATCCGGACACCTTAATCCAAGCTTCAATAAAGCGCTCGATCTCCGATTCCGTGGCGCTCGGGCCGAGGCTCACGCGCACCGCGGCGCGGGCAAGCTGCGGGGGAACTCCCATGGCGGAGAGCACATGGGAGGGCTGGACCTTGCCGGAGGAACAGGCCGCGCCGGAAGAGACGGCCACCCCCTCGAGGTCGAACGCGATGACGGCGGTTTCGGCCTTCATTCCGGGAACCGCGAACAGCGTGGTATTGGGCAGCCGATCGGCCGCGGCGCCGAAAATCACGACCTCGGGCGAGGCGGCCTTGAGGCCGGCCTCGAGCCGCTCGCGCAGCGCGGCCATGCGCGCGCCCTCCGCGGCAAGCCCGTCGCGGGCCGCCGCGGCTGCTGCGCCGAAGCCCGCGATGGCGGCCACGTTCTCGGTGCCGGCGCGCATGTTGCGCTCCTGGCCGCCGCCCTTGATGAGCGGATCCAAGCGGCTAAGCGCCGTTCGCGCAATGAGCGCGCCCACGCCCTTGGGGGCGCCGATCTTGTGTCCGGACAGGGTCAGAAGATCAGCGCCGAGGACTTTGATATCACAGGAAATTCGACCTACGGCCTGGACCGCGTCGACGTGCAGCAGCCCGCCCCCAGCGTGCACCACGCTTGCGGCTTGCGAAATCGGTTGAACAACACCGGTCTCGTTGTTGGCGAGCATGAGCGAAACGAGCGCCCGCCCCTCGCGCGCGGCCATGCGCCGTTCGAGCGCCGCAAGGTCGATCTCCCCGCCAGCGGTCACCGCCAACCGCTCGACCGCCGCCGCCGGGAACCGCCCGCCGGCGAGCACCGAGGGATGCTCGATCGCCGAAACCAGGAGCTTGTCGCGTGCCGTTCCATCGATTGCCGGCACGAGCGCCAACATGTTGGCCTCGGTGCCGCCCGAGGTGAACACCACGTTGCGCGGGTCGGCGCCTACGAGCGCGGCCACCTGGTCCCGCGCCTGCTCGATCAGGCGGCGCGCGGCGCGGCCCTCCACGTGGACCGAGGACGGATTGCCGGTCGCCTCCAGCGCCGCCAGCGCCGCCGCGCGCGCCTCGGGGCGCAGCGGCGCGCTTGCGTTCCAATCAAGATAAATGCGCTCTGTCATGGTCTTGGATCGCGGCGTGGCGGCCCTTAATTCTCAAAGCGCGCCGAGGCGCAACACCCTTCGAAACCCTTGCTTTTTGCCCCCGCACCCGTGCTAGAAAGCGCGCGCCGCGAGCGGCCTCCGCCTGGAACCGGCGCCGGCGCTTGCCAAAATCTAGAATGGTTCTAGATACTTACGTGTGCTCGCCGACGCCGTCAAGCGTGCCCCGATGAGTGTGCGGCCGCGAGTCGCAATCAACCATCCCAATCGAGGTCGCAACATCGATGCCCGAAGTCATTTTCACTGGCGCCGCCGGACGCATCGAGGGCCGCTATCATCCGGCGCGGCAGAAGAACGCCCCGATCGGCATCGTGCTTCATCCCCATCCGCAATTCGGGGGCACGATGAACCATCAGATCATCTATCAACTCTATTATGCCTTCGCGCACCGGAACTTTTCCGTCTTGCGCTTCAACTTCCGCGGCGTGGGGCGTAGCCAGGGCTCGTTCGATCACGGCCAGGGCGAGCTGTCGGACGCCGCCTCCGCGCTCGATTGGGCGCAGTCGATCAATCCGGAGGCCAGGAGCTGCTGGATCGCCGGTTTCTCCTTCGGCGCCTGGATCGGCATGCAGCTGCTCATGCGGCGGCCCGAAATCGAGGGGTTCATCTCGATCGCCCCGCCCGCCAACCTCTACGACTTTTCGTTTCTCGCGCCCTGCCCCTCCTCCGGCATGATCGTTCACGGCGACAAGGATGCCGTCGTGCCGCACAAGGACGTCAGCGGCCTTGTCGACAAGCTCAAGACCCAGAAGGGCATCGTGATCGAGCAGAAGGTGATCGCGGGCGCCAACCACTTCTTCGACGGCAAGGTCGACGCGCTGATGGAGGCGATCAGCGCCTATCTCGACAAGCGTCTCAAGGCCGAGCGCAAGCCGAGCGCGGCTTGAGTTGGCGCTTCCGCCCGCGTAACGCCTCCGTTCCCGCGGCTAAGCGCGATGGCGCGACGGATGTCATTGCTCGTAGTTCTCGTCGTCCTCGCCCTCGCGGCCGCGGGCTACGGGGCGCTGCACTACATGACGGCCGTGCCCGGCAAGCCCCACCGTGGGGCGCTGCCACCGCTCACGCCGGAGGAGGCGGCGCTCGCCGCGTCGCTCGAGCGCCACATCGCGACCATTGCCGCGCGCGAGCACAACGTCGCCCACTATGACGAGCTCGAGAAGGCCGCGCGCTACATCGAGGCCGCGCTCGCATCGCTCGGCTACGCCGTCGGCCGCCAGGAATTTTCGGCCGACGGCAAAGCGGTACGCAACATCGACGTGACGGTCGAGCCCGCAAGGGGAAACTTCGATCCGGAGGTGATCGTGGTCGGGGCGCACTACGACAGCGCACCCGGCTCCCCCGGCGCCAATGACAATGCCAGCGGCGCGGCGGCGGTCATCGAACTCGCACGGCTCTTACGCGATCTCGACGGCAGCGCCGGCAAGCGCATCCGCCTTGCGCTTTTCGTCAACGAAGAGCCGCCCTATTTCAGGACCGAGGCCATGGGCAGCCTCAACTATGCGCGCGCGCTCGCTCAGCGCAACGAGCGGGTCGTCGCGATGTATTCGCTCGAGACCATCGGCTTTTATTCGAGCGAGCCGGGAAGCCAGGTTTATCCTGCGCCGTTCGGGCTCATCTTTCCCGATCGCGGCGACTTCGTGGCGTTCGTCGGCCTATTGGGCTCGCGCGCGCTGGTGCGCGAGACGATGCGATCATTCCGCGCGCATACCGCGTTCCCGACCATCGGCGGCGTCGCGCCAGGCTTCGTTCCCGGCATCGGCTGGTCGGATCATTGGGCCTTCGCCGAGCACGGCTTTCAAGCCGTGATGATCACGGACACGGCGCCGTTTCGTTATCCCCACTACCATCAGCCGAGCGACACGCCGGACAAGGTCGACGGCGAGAGCCTGGCGCGCGTGGTCAAAGGCATCGAGCGCGTGATCCGTGATCTCAGCAGATAAAACGGGTTTCGGAACAACTCGCGGGCCGGCGACCGCCTCTGGCCGACACTACGGCCGCGCCAGGATGCCGCCGGTGAGCGGGCGCGGCGCGCCGGTCGTGGTGGGGAAGGTGAGCGGCAGGCCCTTGAGCGTTCGCACGGCGAGATAAGCGAAGGCCTGCGCCTCGAGCGCATCGGCCGACCAGCCGACGGCGCCGGCGGTCTCGAGCGGCGCGGGCGCGAGGCGCTCTGCCAACATTCGCATCAAGGTCGGATTGCGCGTGCCGCCGCCGGCGACGATCCATCCCGCCGGCGGCCGCGGCAGCACGGTGATCGCGTGCGCGACCGCCGCGGCCGTGATGGCCGTGAGCGTCGCCGCGCCATCGGGCGTGCTCTTGGCGGCAAGTCGTCCTTCCTCCGTCACCCAATGGCGGAAGGCGTTGCGATCGAGCGATTTGGGCGGCGGCCGGGAGAAAAAGGGATGCGCCAGCACGCGCGTCACGGCGGCCTCGTCGACTTTGCCGGCCGCCGCGGCGCGGCCCTCGTCGTCCTGCGGTTGACCAGTGCGCAGGCGGACAAAATCGTCGATCAGCGCATTGCCTGGCCCGGTGTCGCAGGCGACGAGGCCCGCTTTTCCGTCAATGAAGGTCACATTGGCGACGCCGCCCACATTGAGCACGGCGATGGGATGCGCGCGCTTGATCAGGCGCAGCATGGCGCGATGAAACACCGGCACCATCGGGGCGCCGTGCCCTCCGGCGGCGACGTCGGCGGCGCGAAAGTCGTAGACCACGGGAATGCCGAGCCTGGCGGCGAGCGCTGCGCCATTGCCGAGCTGAATGGTGAGCCCGCGATCGGGACGGTGCAGCACGGTCTGGCCGTGGAAGCCCACCACTGCGACCGCGCTCGGCGCCATCCCGTTCGCGGCCAGGAACGCCTCGACCGCCTCGGCGTGCATGTCGGTGACCAACTCTTCCGCCTCCACCAGCACCGCGGGCCGCGCGGTGCGCTCGGTGAGGTTGGCGGCAACCGCGATCGCGCGCCGCACCACGTCGCGCTCGCGGTCGCTGTAGGGACGGTAGCCGGTCGGGCCGAGGCGTCCGATCTCCTCGCCGTCGGTGTCGACGAGCGCCACGTCCACCCCGTCATAGGAGGTGCCGCTCATCAGCCCGATCGCAGTGGCGCGCGCCATGGAGGCGTCCTTCGGTTGAATCCCGCGCTGGACCTGTTACACCACCGGCCCAAAAGAGGCGATAAAAAGAGGCGAGGCGGCATGAGCGCCTACAAGTCCGATTTCCTGCGCGTTCTGGCGGAACGAGGATTCATCCACCAGGTTTCGGACGCCGAGGGCCTCGATGCCAAGGCGGCCGCGGGTGCCCTCACCGCCTATGTGGGTTTTGACGCCACCGCGCCCAGCCTCCACATCGGCAATCTGCTCACCATCATGATGTTGCGATGGCTGCAGAAGAGCGGCCACCACCCGATCGCGCTGATGGGCGGCGGCACCAGCAAGATCGGCGATCCCTCGGGCAAGGATACCAGCCGCACGCTGCTCACCGGCGCGCAGATCGAGGCCAATATCGCCTCGATCCGCACCGTCTTTTCGCGCTTTCTCGATTTCGACGCCGGCGCCATCATGGCGGACAACGCCGAGTGGCTCGACCGGCTGCACTATATCCCCTTCCTGCGCGACGTCGGCCGCCACTTCACCATCAACAAGATGCTGACGTTCGACTCGGTCAAGCTGCGCTTGGAGCGCGAGCAGCCGCTGACGTTTCTCGAATTCAACTACATGATCCTGCAAGCCTACGACTTCGTGGAGCTTTACAAGCGCCACGGCTGCATTCTGCAGATGGGCGGCTCGGACCAGTGGGGCAACATCGTCAACGGCATCGACCTCGGCCGCCGGCTGCTCAATGTTCAGCTGTTCGCGCTGACCACGCCGCTGCTGACGACCTCCTCGGGCAGCAAGATGGGCAAGACCGAGACCGGCGCGGTTTGGCTCAACGCCGACGCCATGAGCCCCTACGAGTATTGGCAGTTCTGGCGCAACTGCGAAGACGGCGACGTCGGCCGCCTGCTCAAGCTGTTCACCGAACTGCCGCTCGATGAGATCGCACGTCTCGGCGGGCTCAAAGGGCAGGAGCTCAACGAGGCGAAAAAGGTTTTGGCGACCGAGGCGACCACCCTCTTGCATGGCCGCGCGGCCGCCGAGCAAGCGGCCGAAACCGCGCGCCGCACCTTCGAGGAAGGCGCGCTCGCCGAGACGCTGCCGACGGTCGAAATCCCGCACGCGACGCTCGCAGCCGGTCTCGGCGTGCTCGACGCCGCCGTCCACGTCGGCTTGGTGTCGTCGAAAGGAGACGCACGCCGCCAGATCAAGGGCGGCGGTCTCAGGGTCAACGACGTCGCGGTCACCGACGAGAAGATGGTGCTCACGCCGCGCGACCTCACGCCGGAAGGCGTGATCAAGCTCTCGCTCGGCCGCAAGCGGCACGTGCTGCTGAAGCCGGTGTGACCGCGCCCTGAGGACCCACGCCGGCGGACGAACATCGCGGTCCGCCACGCGTCCTCGTTGTGAGTCGTGCGTGTTAATGGCGGCCCGGTTCGGCGTAGCTTTGCGCCGGCATGGGACCGTTGCCGCCCGGGAATTCGAAGAACTTGCGCAACAGGCCCGGCGCCACCGCGGAAATCGGATTGACGCGCAACACCGGCGTGCTCGGCGGGCCGACCACCTCGTAGGTGACGCCGAGCAGGCCCTCGTTGCTGCCGCCGAGGAAGGGCCCGACGATCGGGAGCTGGCCGAACATGTTGTTGAGGCCGTAGAGCGGTACGAAGGTGCCGCGCATGCGGACCTCGTCGCGATGGTAGTCGATGTAGCCCTCGACCGTGCCGCCGATGGCGGGGCCCTTGAGCAGCCCGTCGCGGATGGTGAAGCGGCCGAGCGAGCGAGTGAAATCGACCCGCAGGTGCGAGAACTCGACTCCGGGCGATGGGCCGCCGGGTTGCTGCGGCCCGGCAGCGACGCGCTCGAGCGCTGCTTCTCCGCGCACCACGAAGCCGCGGACGTCGAGAATGCCTTCCTGCGGCGCAAGATCGGCGCTCTGCGGATCGAGCGCGACCCACATTTCGCCGCCGCCGACCTTGGCGTAAATGTCGTTGAAGCGGAAGAAGGCGCCGGCGTCGTTGCTCTCGATGACGACGAATTGGCGGCCGTTGCTCCCGCGCGCGCGAAGCTCGCCGACGACCGGCGCGTCGCGCCCGAGCTTGGCGTTCAACGCGAGGCTGGTGATGACGCCGCCGCGACGTGAGACCCGCAGATCGAGGCCGCGCAGCGTCTCGCCGTTAAATCCCAAGACCGTGCCGAGCTTGACGTCGACATCGATATCCCTGTCTTGCTTTTGCTTGTTGCTGCCCGCGCCGGTCAGCGTCGATTTGACGAAGCCGCGTCCGTCATAAACATCGCCGCGCACGATCATGCGCAGCGCACCGTCGGCGCCCCGTTCTGCTTTGAGGGTGGCCTTGTCCCCGTCCGAAAGGGCGAAGACCGGGAAATTTGCGGACACGACGTCACCGGCGGAATCGACCTCGACCGTGCCTTTGACCGCAGCGCCGGAGGCTTCGATCACCAAATCTTCGAACCGCGTCCCCGTCGGCTTGCTGATGAGGGTAAAGGTGGCGCGACCGGCGCGACCTGGAGGCTTCAACCATCCGGGCAACAGATTATCGACCTTGGCCGGCGTGAGATCGGCCTCGACGGCAAAGCGGCTCTCGCCCTCGTCCGGCACGCGTCCGCTGAGCTTGATCGGCACCGGCCCGCTGAGGGCGCCGCCGAGATCGAAACCGAATTTGCTGCGCGCGTTCTCGTCGAGCGTGGCCTGAACGCGGATATCGGCGTCGCCGTCGCGCGGCTTGCGGTAGTCGAGCACGGAGGCAACGCCGTTGATCTTGACGTCACCCCGGATCCAGTGACCCAGGTTGTTGGCGGTCACCTTGAGCAGCGCGGCCTCGACCTTCTGGCCCATGACCATGCGTTCGGCGGCGAAATTGGCGACGTCCATGTTGATGGTGTAGAGCGAAGCTCCGGGCGCCAGATCCTCCTTGAGGGGTAGCGCAAGCGTCACCTGCGCGGTCAACGTCCCGCGGCTGGTCGCGGGCTCGACCGGCGCGCCCGAAAAGTCACGCAGCCGTTGCATTCCCAAGAGCTCGGCCGCTGCCGGCACCGATCCGTCGAGGCGGAAGCGGACCTTCGCCGGCGGCGCCTTGGGGAAATGATCGGGCACCTCGAACACGCCGCTGGTGATCGAGAGCTTGCGACCGGGCGATATCTCCACGTTGCCGCGGCCGACATTGATGCTCGCCGTGCGGCCGGAAATGTGCACGCTGACGTCGGCATCGCGGATGGCCGGCAAGCCCTCGATCGGCCGGATTTCAGCGCCGTGGCCGATGACCTGGACCAACAAGCCGTCATCGGGAATCGGCGGGCCGCTCGATTTGAGCGTGGACCACGGTGCGTTGGCCGAAACCTCCAGCCGCTCCACCGTGCCGGCCTGAACATGATCGAGGACCCAGGCGCGCACCTTCGACGCCACGGTGACCGGCCAAATCCGCTTCATGGCCGCCACCGACATGCGCGTGCTGGCAATCCCCAGGGTCAGCCGAGGATCGTCGCCCGAAAAATCGAGGCTGCCGTTGAGCGCGACGCCGAGATCGGTGTTGCCCAACTCGCTCGGCTCGAGATCGATGCGCTGCTTGTTGGCGTCGATCCGCATCTTGAGCAGGATGCGGTTGAGCACGAGTGCGTTCGGATCGACCGGCGCGGAGGCCAGCACCAGGCTGCCACCGGAAACTTCCAGCCTCCAAACGCCGCTGCCGTCGCGCGGCGCGTCGAGCTGCGCGAGCAGCGTGATGCGGCTGCCACCGGACACCACCTGGAACGGCACCATCAGCGACTGCCGAGTCTTATCCCAACCGAAACTGATCTCGGCGCGATCGATCGGAACGCGCACGAGCGGGTCGTCGAGATCGACGATGACGCCTTTCTCCACGGCCATGCGGCCGTCGAGCATATGGGGAATGCCGTCGGGACCGACATCGGCCCGGATGCGTCCCGTCAGCGGCAGGTCGATCTCGTATTGATCATCGCCCCATCGCATGGCGAGCATGGCGTCCTTGGCCGAGACTTTTTGCGTCTCGATGTCGATGATGCGGTGGCCGTGTTCGCCCGGCGTCATCGCCGCGCGCATGCGCCAAGGCCGTTCGACGGCTTGCGAGCCGAGCGCAACCGCGATGCCGCCGCCCTTGGGGCGCGTCACGCTCAGATCGATATTGGTGAACGTCCACTGCTTGCCATTGCGCTGATCGTCGACGGTGAGGTTGCCGTCTTGCAGGCCGATCTCGGTGAGGTCGCGGCCGTCGAGACCGCTGGCGTCGAGACTCTCGATCCAGGCGAGCAGCGCGGCCAGGTCGGGAACGCCGTTGCGCATGGTCGCGCCCGCGTTCGCGGCTGGAGCGACTGGGGCGGCCGTGGCGCCTGGCGCAGCGCGTTCGGCCTTCGCCGGCGGCGTCGAGGCGCGGACGGGGGGCACCAACGTTGCCGAAGCGGTGACCAACGGGCGCTTGTTGCTGCCGGCAAAGACCGTGACCTTGCTGTCCGACTCGATGCGCACCGCCATCTCGGCGCCGACCAGGCTCAGCCGCTCGGCGCGGATGCGACCGGCGAGCAGGCCCGCGCCGGAAATGCCCACTTCCGCCTTGGGCGCGCTCGCCACGACGGTACCGTCCGCGTCGCGCACCACGATGTCGCGAATGCGCAACGACGTGCGCCGCTTGTTGGCGTCACGCTCGAGCTGGGTGCCGCCGATTTCAACCTCGTGGCCGGGCCCGAAATTTTCCTTGATCGCCGCGGTCAGCCATGGCGTGGCGATATCGAGCTCGATCGGGCCGCTGGACAGGCGCCACCAAAGCGCGAACAGCGCGAGGAAGACGAGACCGCCGAGCGTGCCGCTGACAACGGCGAGTTTGCGCAGCCGCGGATACCACGCGCGCAGCCGCATTCGCCCTTTGTCCACGCAGGATGTCGAGGAGATCAGCGCGGATGCGCAAGCGCGACGGACCTCGCCATCGTCCTGCGGCGAGGCCTCATGCCCGCGCAATTGGTCCTTGAGGCTTGCCTCCAGCTTCAGGAGAGCCTCGACACTAGGATAAGGTTGTCCAGCCGCCATGCCCCGACTTGGCGTCCCCTCGACCACCGATTCCGCCCGCGTCATGGCTGACGTCTGCGGCGAACCGGCCCCCTTGCCGCGGTCGACAAATCCCCGGCCCTACGATCGACCCGGCGGCACTTTCCGCGCGTCGTTCAACCCCTTGATAGAGACCCCGGAAAAGGGACGAAAGGAAGGCGTTTGGCGCCCTCCCCAGGGGCGAAAGCCGCGCGTTTAAGCGGCCGTGCGATGGCGGCGGTTTCATGTCCCGCGCCGATTTCAAGCGAAACGCAAGCCCTCCGTCCATGCCAAGGCTCACCCCGCGGCGCTCCCCGCGAAGCCATTGATTCTTCGAAGCTTCCAAGCCGAGGCCCAGAAGCGGGACGGACATTCCAGAGGCTTTGCGCCCACCTGCGACGAAACCCACAAGATGCTTCAGGCCTCCGGCGTCGGGGGCGGAAAACCCTCTACGGCGGGACTTTCATGGGGACCGCGTGGACCGCCTTGCCGGTGGGGCCGGACCGCCCGCATCGGGCTCAGAGTCGAGGCCATGGCGCGCGGATCATTCGCTGAAAATTAACCGTATTGCCTCGAATCGGCGCGAGTTAGCGCGCGCGTAACGTCGGCTGGCGTAGGGAACCGGCGGGGAAGCGTGAATGTCTCGATGGTCGTCGTCACAGCACCACCATCGCAATCATTCTCGTCGGCCGCAGGGCGCCGTGGCGCCGCGGTGGGCGGGCTTGAGCCTCATCCATGCCGGACGCCAACTGCGCATCGGGCCGATCGCCTTCTGGGTCGTGGTCGGCACGCTGGTGATCATGGCGGTGTGGACCATCAGCACCGCCACCTATTTCGCCTTTCGCGAGGACGTGCTCAGCCGGTTGATCGCGCGCCAGGCGGAGATGCAATTCGGCTACGAGGATCGCATCGCCGAACTGCGCGCCCAGGTCGATCGCTTCTCGAGCCGTCAGTTGCTCGACCAGGAGCAGTACGAGCAAAAGCTCGACCAAATTCTGCACCGGCAAACGGCGCTGGAGTCGCGAGCGAGCGCCCTCAACGGTCTGAGCGACACGACCGGCGCGATCAGGCCGCCGGCGCGCGGCGGCTGGGCCGGCGAGCCGCGGGCGATCCCGCTCAAGCCATCCCACGGCAAGGGCGCCTTCGTCATCCCGCTCGATCGCACCACGATCGATCCTCGCACCGGCATTCTCGCCAAAGGCGCGGGCGGCATCGGCGGCATCATCGCCCGCCTGCAGGCTTCGCTCGATCGCCTCGAACAGCGCCAGACGGCAATGGTCAACTCGATCGCGGACGATTACGATTCGAAGGCGCGGCGCATGCGCGGCGTGTTGATCGAACTCGGCCTCGACGTCACCAAGACCGCGGCCCGCGACGGCGCCGGCGCGATGGGCGGTCCGTTCATTCCCGCGCAGATGCCCAAGGATGCCATGAACTTCGAGCGGCAGCTTCATCGCATTGAGATCACGCGCGCGCAGATCACCCGGCTCACGCGCACGCTCGGCGCCGTTCCCGTGCGCAGGCCGATCGACGGCGAGCTCGATCTGCAATCGGGCTTCGGCGTACGCGTCGACCCATTCCTGGGCACGCCGGCCTTGCATACCGGGCTCGATCTCCATGGCGAGACCGGCGATCCGGTGCGCGCCACCGCCGACGGCACCGTGACCGCCGCGGGCTGGAGCGGCGGCTACGGCCGTGTGGTCGACGTCGATCACGGCAACGGATTGTCGACCCGCTACGGTCACCTGTCGTCGATCGCCGTTCGCGTCGGCCAGTCCATCAAGACCGGGCAGATCATCGGCAAGGTCGGTTCGACCGGCCGCTCGACGGGACCGCACCTGCACTACGAAACGCGGCTCAAAGGCGAGGCGATCGACCCGCAGAAATTCCTGCGCGCGGGACAAAGGCTCGCCGGCCTTTGAGGCGATCTAGTCGACGTCCTCCAAGTCCTTCGGCGTGGTGCCGAACGCCTTTTGCGCGAGCGCGGCCTCCATGAACTGGTCGAGGTCGCCGTCGAGCACCGCAGCGGTGTTCGAGGTCTGCACGCCCGTGCGCAGGTCCTTGACCATCTGGTAGGGCTGCAGCACGTAGGAGCGGATCTGGTGGCCCCAACCGATGTCGGTCTTGGCGGCCTGCTCGGCGGCGGCTTTTTCCTCGCGCAGTTTCAATTCGCGCTCGTAGAGCCGCGCGCGCAGCATCTGCCAGGCTTGCGCCCGGTTGCGATGCTGCGAGCGGTCGTTCTGGCACACCACCGCGATATTGGTCGGGATGTGGGTGAGGCGCACCGCCGACTCCGTCTTGTTGACGTGCTGGCCGCCGGCGCCTCCGGCGCGCATCGTGTCGACCCTGACGTCGGATTCCTTGATGTCGACGTTGATGCGGTCGTCCACCACCGGATAGATGTTGACGCTCGCGAACGAGGTGTGCCGGCGCGCGTTGGCATCGAACGGCGAGATGCGCACGAGCCGATGCACGCCGTTCTCGGTCCTGAGCCAGCCGAAGGCGTTGCGGCCCTTGATCTGGACGGTTGCCGACTTGATGCCGGCCGCTTCGCCCTCGGTCTCTTCGATCCACTCGATCTTGTAGCCGTGCTGCTCGGCCCAGCGCGTATACATGCGAAGCAGCATGCTGGCCCAGTCCTGGCTCTCGGTGCCCCCGGCGCCGGCATGGACCTCGAGATAGGAATCGTTGGTGTCGGCCTCGCCCGACAGCAGCGCCTCCAGCTCGCGCCGCGCCACCTCCGCCTTGAGCTTGTGCAGCGCCGCTTCGGCGTCGGCGACGGCCTTGCGGTCTTTCTCGGCCTCGCCGAGCTCGATCATGGTGATCTGGTCGTCGAGCTCCTGCTCGATGCGGCCGATGGCGGTGAGCTGATCCTCGAGCGCGGTGCGCTCCTGCATCACCCGTTGCGCGCGCTGCTGGTCGTTCCAGAGCGTGGGGTCTTCGGCCTGCTTGTTGAGCTCCGCCAGGCGCGCACGCGCCTTGTCGAAGTCAAAGATGCCTCCTCAGCAGCCCGACCGACTGCTTGATCTCGTCGACGACGTTTTGGATTTCCGCGCGCATGATCTCCCCGCGAGGCGTGTTCGCTGCATCGCCGCTGGCGGGATGTAGCGACTGGGCCCGATCGATGCAATGGGCGCCGATAGCGCGCAAGCGAAGCTGCGGTTCGATGGAAAACGGGCCTCCGCCGGGCGCGGCCCGCAAGCGTAGATGATGAATCTGCCGCAGCGCCAAGCCGAAATTGCATTGCAGGCAAAGCCTGTTTTCTTTAGCCTGCCGTAGTTTTTCTCATGATTTCGGTTGCCCCATGCCGCGCCGCTTGCCGCCGCTCAACGCGCTCAAGGCTTTCGAAGCCGCGGCCCGGCACGAGAGCTTCACGCGCGCGGCCGAGGAACTGTGCGTCACCCAAGGCGCGGTCAGCCATCAGGTCAAGGCGCTCGAGGCCGAGCTCGGGTTGAAGCTGTTCAATCGCGAACGCCAGCGGCTGGTGATCACCGAGGCAGGCCGCGCCTATCTCGTGGTCGTGCGCGACGCTTTCGACCGCATCGGCGATGGAACCGAACGCTTGCTGCAACGCCAGCGCGGCGGCGCGCTCACCGTGAGCACCTCGCCGAATTTTGCGGCGAAGTGGCTCGTCCATCGGCTGAGCCGCTTCGCTGAGACCCATCCGGAGATTGATCTGAGGGTCAGCGCGTCCCTGCAGCACGTCGACTTCGCGCGCGAGGACATCGATCTTGCCATTCGCCACGGCGACGGAACCGATACCGGCCTGCACGTGACCCGGCTCTGCACGGAGGAGCTGTTTCCGGTCTGCAGTCCGAAGTTTCTCAACGGCCGTAACCGGCTGCGCACGCCCTCGGATCTCAGCCGATTTGCGCTGTTGCACGTCAACGACCGGCAAGGCTGGCGGCAATGGCTCGACTTTGCCGGCGTTAGCGGCGTCGATGCCGCGCGCGGCCCCATTCTCAACCAAGCCAGCATGGCGATCGATGCAGCGGTCGACGGCCAGGGTGTCGCGCTCGCCCGCACCGCGCTGGCGGCCTGGGATTTGATCGGCGGCCGGCTGGTGCGTCCCTTCGATATCGCAATGCCGGTGTCTTACGCATATTGGATCGTCTGCTCGAAGGCGGTCGCCAAGCTGCCGAAAATCGTGGCCTTCAGCGATTGGCTCCTGGCTGAAGCCGCCGAGGATGCGCGCCAGCTCGACGCACTGAAATCGAAACCGCGATACAGCGCGCGGGCCGCTCGCTAACGTCGTTGTTCTCCCGAACACCGATCGTCAGGCGCTGGTGACACAACATCGACGCGAGCGAGCCCTGATCGGCGCGCTAGGCCCTGCCGGCAAAATACAACGGCGCGATAGCTGCTCGCGCCGGCCGCGCGCAAGCGGGGCCCATTGCGAGCGCTTGTCGCAGCGCCGCATCGTGCGCAACGCCCTTCGACCTCAGCTCCTCGTAATGGCGATGCGCGGCAAGACCTTCGTGCATGGCCTCGCACATCATCCAGACGGCGGCCGGCCAGGTCGGCGGCGAGAAGCGCGTTCGCTCATGGGGGGCCGCGGCGAACCCTGGTGCAGCGTGGAGGATTCGTAGCATTTTTCATGACTCCTATGTGGTGGACAGAACCGATGCCCTGTCCTGGAGCCATCGAAATATGGCCGATCCGCGCTGCCGACAAAGCATCATTTCTCGCGCCAGCAATAGAATTTCTCATAACATTCCATCTTGAAAGAAGCTTTTATGATACATATGTTGCACGACAGCTCTATGCCATGATACATTATCTACATGGATGCGCGCCGCAAACTTAAATCGCTCGCGCCCAATCTGCGACGTCATCATCCCTCGACCTTTGGGAGGCACCGATGAAATGGGTTACACGCGCCAATGTGAAGGTCGACCGCGTGGCCTGTCCTTGGCTCATCCGCACGTTCATCGATCGCGATGCGGAATTCCTATTCGTGCCGGTCGGCGAGGTGGAGAGCGTGGCGCGCAAGACCGGCGCGATTCCGTACGATGTTGCGGGCGTCGAGCTCGGTCACCACGGCGAGGAATGTTCGTTCGACGCGATCGTCAAGAAATACAATGTCAAGGATGCGGCTATCAGCCGCCTGGCGTTGATCGTGCCGGGGCGATCTCACACCGCAGTCACCCGGCCTCGAGGCGATCGCGGAAGGATTCAAGCGGCTCGCCGCCGCGCAGGGTTACGACGATCACGAAACAATTCGCCGCGAGCGGCATCTCTACGATGCGCTTTATCTCTATTGCGGGGGCGACCCCAACAAGCTGCGGCGGGATTGAACGCGCTTTAGTTCTCACAGACCGCAATCGGATGTGCGTCTGGTTATTTGCCCCAGCGCGGAAATACTAACTCGACCTTGCGCGTGCGCCGATCGACGAGCGCAATTTGCTCCTCGACAACGACGTAGCCGAAGCTCCTCATTAGAAATTCTGAGGCACGTCCGAGAAATGATGCTTTGTAGATTGGTCCGACCCAGACGATATCGAGCACAGCTTCACTAATGAGCCGTCGGGCCACCAACGCAGCCGCCCCGTTCCCAAGACGCTCCGTCGAAGAGCTGCGCCAGTCCCCCCGATGGGGACAGGAGTTGCCTATGAACATCAGAAACATCTCGATTTCACCGCCATTGTTGGCACCCGCCAAAGGCGTGACAGCGTCCACGGCAGCGCGCACCAAGCTCCTGCTCGAAGGCCCGATTTTGCCCACGCTGCTGCGCCTAGCGGCGCCGAACATCCTCACCCTGCTCGCGTTCGCCGGCGTGATCACGTTTGACGGATTTTTTCTCGGGCGCATCGGAACCAATGCGCTCGCCGGCGCCTCGCTGGCGTTTCCCTGGGTGATGATGGTGCTGCAGACGACCAACAGCGGCATGGGCGCCGGCGTCTCGTCGGCGGTCGCGCGCGCGCTCGGCGCGGGGCGCCGCGACCGCGCCGACGCCCTCGTCTTCCACGCGTTTCTCCTGGCGCTCGCCGTTGCCGCGATCTTCTCCACCGGGCTGCTCATCGGCGCGCCCTTCTTGTTCCGGTGGATGGGCGGACGCGACGAAATGCTCGCCGACGCGCTCGCCTACGCGGACGTGGCGCTGGGCGGCGCCGTCGTCATCTGCGTGAGCAATCTGCTCGGCAATACGGTGCGCGGCACCGGCAACATGAGCTTCCCTGCGGCCGTATTGATCGGCTGCGTCATGGTGCACATCGCCATTTCGCCCGTGCTGATCTTCGGCTTCGGACCATTGCCGGCGCTCGGTCCGGCCGGCGCCGGTTGGGGAATCGTGATTCCGTTCGCCGGCGGCAGCGCCATCATGATCTGGTACCTGCGCTCCCGCGCGATCGTCCGGCTGAACTTCCGCGGGGTGACGCCGCGCTGGGAGCTGTTCGCCGACATCCTCAAGGTCGGCGTGCCCGGCTTGATCAACATCGCCATCACCAATCTGTCGGTCGTCGTGCTGACGGGAATCGCCGGACAGCTGGGGCGCGACACCGCGCTCGGCTACGCCATGGGTGCGCGTCTCGAATACATCATGCAGCCGATTGCGTTCGGCTTCGGCACCGCGATCGTCGCGATGGTGGGAACGAACTGGGGCGCGCAGCAGTATCGCCGCGCCCGCGAGATCGCCTGGACCGGCGCGACCACGGTCGCGGTCTTGTGCGGAACGATCGGCCTGATCGTCGCGTTCCAGCCCGGCCTGTGGATCGGCCTGTTCAGCGACGATGCCGAGGTCGCGCGCCTCGGCACCCTCTACCTGCGCATCGTCGGTCCGGCCTATCTGTTGTTCGGGCTGGGCCTCGGACTTTTCTACGTCACCCTGGGCGTCGGCCGCGCCGTCGCGGCCATGAACGCCAATGCGGTGCGCATGGTTGCCAGCACCGCCGGCGGGCTCGTCGCTATATACTGGTTCGACCTCGGCGTCGCCGGGTTCTTTGCCGCAGTCGCCGCCGGATTCTGCCTTTACGCGGCGATGCTGGTCCATGCGGTGTTCAGCGTGAAGACACCCAACGCCGCGCTCGCAACGACCTCTTGAAGTTGCAGAACGCTCGCGATGTCAAGGGTCGGATCAGAGACATGGTGAAAAGCGCGTTGCGATGGTGCCTTCATCAAGTCGTATCGGCAAATACCGCGGCACGATGCGACTGCGGCAGGAAGGAATAGATTTTGCTCCTCTTCCGGTCGAGTGCCAGCGTGTGTGCGCCTGCTTCGGTTGGCACCACCTCCGCGCAGCGCATCGTGACAATATCGATGACATCTATGACCCCAGGATCGCCGATGGCCACATAGAGGTGTCCGGATTGCGGATGCAAAAAAATCACGTCGGGGGCGCCGCTTAGGGGAACATCCCCGAGCACGCGACCCGACGCTGCGTCGATCGCGAACAATGCGCCCGCATCGCAGGCGCACAATAACAGACCCTTGGCTTGATCGAGGTCTAGTCCGTGCGGTCCTGCCGCGGGAACCTCATACTCTGTCGATATTTTGATCGGGTCACGAGCATCAATAGCGACGATCCGCGCTGGAGATGCAATATTGACGAAGAACATCTCGATCGCCGCGTCGTAAATCGCCCAACGCGTGCGACCCGGGACTTTGACTTCAGCGATCCGCTCACGTCGTCCGAGGTCCACGACCGATACTGAATGTGAATCCGGGATCGAGGGGTCGCCAACGTTCGCGGCGATCAGGATGTTACGAGTGGAGTCGAACGCGAGCCCATTCGGCTTAACGCCTACAGCGATCTTGAAAGCATTCTGCTCGTCACAAGGCGCAAACACCGAGACGGTATTCTCGCCACGATTGCTCGTGAAGACGAGACCGCGCGTTTCAGATACAAGCGCACCTGCCACTCCTATGAGATCAGGTATCGATTCAATGTACCGATCTCCCCCGCAATCGATCACGTCGACAGAATTATTGCCGGTATGTGCGACGTAGATCCGATTTGACGGTAGATGAATATCTGCGTGATCGAACCCGCCAGTGGATCGATGCGCCGGGAGTTCGATGTGGCCCAGTAAGCGAAGTGCCATCGCTGCTAACCCCTCTGACTGCTGCCGCGTCGCTGATCGGTCAGGCGTCCTATTCTGCCTCCGCTGTGCTCTCTGCCATGGCACTCGCCTCCACTAACCAGACAAACGTGGCCACGATGAAAGTTACTCGCATGCCAATTGGCCGATTACGGCCATCCTTGGATGCGCCCACTCCCGCCGTCATGCTACACGACGCAAGAACCGCCGCTTGCACCGTGCATCTTCGTGACCTCTTCACGAGGTCCAAGACCTTTTGCACGGCGTCGTGGTAGCGAGCGCCAAGCTACGTGAACTATCTGGCGACGCTCGCGCCGTCGTAAGTCACTCGATAGACTGCGCCGTTGTAGTCGTCGGAGATCAGCATCGAGCCGTCCTTGAGGACCATGAGGTCAGCCGGGCGTCCGATATAATTGTTGTTTTCAATGAAGCCCGTGATGAACGGATCGACGGATTTCACCGTACCGTTCTCGTTGAGGGACACCACGGCGATGTCGCCGCCGAACTTCTTAGATCGATTCCACGAGCCGTGGCGTGCGACGAAAATGGCATTGCGGTATTCCGACGGGAACATGTTGCCGGTGTAGAACCGCATGCCGAGCGGGGCTGAATGCGGCCCCAATAGCGTGGCTGGTTTCGTGAATTCGTCGCACGAGCGTCCCCAGCCGAATTCCTGGTCGGGGATGTTGCCCTGGTGACAATACGGATATCCGAAATTGTCCTTGCCCGGTTGGGTGAGTCGATTGAGCTTATCCTCGGGTATATCCTCCGACAGCCAATCGCGGCTGTTTTCGGTGAAGTAGAGCTGCCCCAGCACCGGGTGCCAGTCCATGCCGACCACTTGCCGAACCCCACGCGCCACGACTTCCGGGTTGCTGCCGTCGAGATTGATACGGCGGAGCTGGCCGTGGGCGGGCGACGGCATGCAGATATTGCACGGTGCACCAACGTTGAAATAGAGCTTGTTGTCGGGGCCGATGGTGAGAAACTTCCAGCCGTGCGCCTCGTCTTTGGGCAGATCGTCGTAGATGACGACAGGCTTGGGCGGGTTATCGAGGTTGTCCTCGATCTTCTCAACCTTCGAGATCTTCGCGAGCTCGGCGATGTAGAGGGTGCCGTTGGCGAAAGCGAGGCCGTTCGGCCGATAGAGGCCCGAGTAGAGCGTCTTGACCTCGCGTCTGCCGGCTTGGTCAGTGATGGCGTAGACCTTGTCCAAGATGCGGCTGCTCACAAACACGGTACCCTTGTCGCCTTGGCGCAACGAACGCGCATTGGCGAGACCGCTCGCATAGACTTCGATCTTGAAACCTTTCGGCGCTTTCAACTTCTCGGTCGGTAATTTCTCGACGGCCGTTGGAAGTGGCGGCGGTACGATCGGTGCGAGCTTGGCCTCAATGGCCGTCTCAGGCCGGCCCTGCGCCCACGGTGGAGGGGCTTCCGGCGCTGCCGGTGGCTGCTGCGCGGCTGCCGGCACCGCGACAGCAAGCGTTCCGATGGCTCCAGCGAGCAGCAAAAGATGTCGACTTGCGGAGTATGTGATCATGACGATCCTCCCTTGCGGAGGCCGTTTTCTCGCCGACGTTCAGGTCGGCGCCAATGCTGTGAAGTTGAACGACGACGAGCTGGGCGTCCGCTAGCTGTTAGTGTCCGCCTTTTACTCCTCCAATGCAATCGCATCATGTGATGCCCGATTTACGAACGTGGGCCGGTAGGTTGCTCCACAGATGAATCATTTCATTCAAAGACGTCGCGTGGTTGGTCCCTGTCCGGCTGTGATAGAGCCGCAAACGCGGTGAACCGAATTATTGCAATAGCCGCGAGGGTTCCAAGCGGCGCTCGCGAGTGGTTGCGTTCCGCCGGGGTGCTTTCAAAAATCAAAGCAATGCGACCGAATTGGTCTGAGTGCAACGTCATTTGGCTGTATCGAAAACGTGTAATCATGCATCACGCCATTCCGTTCAGGGATGGAAATCACTAGCTGGTCATCTTGCACGACCAGCGGCATGATGTGACGCAAGGGTCTCGGATCGACAAAGACCTGATTATTTTGAACGCTTCGTCCCTCAATCGAAACGGTCGATACGTTGTTAGATCGTAAGTTTACCGCCGACGAAGACGTTAACGGAAACGGAAATTGTTCAGTATGTATCAGTGCGACGCTCAGTCGCTCGTCGGCGGTGCATGCAAGTACAAGCCAAGTAGCATCCTCTGCCGCACGGGTCACAGCCATGTGCTCCACCGCCCCGTCCTTGTTCCTTGCGGTATACGCCCACGCACCCGCTATGCTCACTTGGCCGTCTTCCGCCGATGTATCGCTCGCGATCACGAATGCCGCCGCGGCTGCCAAGAACGCGGCGGTGGCACCTTTCCACCGAGATGCAGTCGCTTTCTTAGGTCCAATGGCTCCCTGCGATGCAGCCTGGCGCCCCACAATCCGATGTCGATACATTTGACGATCTCCTCGCAGGCTCGGGCGCGTTGCCGCTCCGCATCCGGGGACACGGTCGCGCTGCTGCAGCAGCAATTGCTTGCCATGCTGCCGTCCAACTGCGGGGCTCCCCGTCTTGTTCCCGCGGCTAGCGTGGCCGGCTCAGCGCGAGCGAACGCCTTTTGTCCCCGATCTCATCGATATTTCGTTTCAGGCTCCGTTGCTTGGGCCTGCTTTAACCCTCCTGCCCACGGACGCGAATCATTTCGCCGGTCGCTTGGATTCGCGATCAGCCGCAGCAGCTTTTGGATCGCGCACCAGCACCATCAGTCCGGCCGTGACTAGAGCGATCACGGCGGCGAGCACGTCGAAGGTCGCCGCATATCCCAATCCGCCGATCAGGAATCCCGCGATCATCGGGCCGGCTGCCTCGCCGATGTCCCAGATGGTTCCGAACACGCCCATGGCGGCGCCGAGGCGCCGCGCCGAGGCGAGATCGGCGATGAGCGCATTGGTCACCGGCGTAACCGCGCCGACGCCGACGCCGAGCAGCGGCGCCGCGAGAAGGAAAACGGTCAGACTCTCGCTGCGGAAAATCAACGGCAGCGCCGCGGCGCAAAGCAGAAGACCAACAATGATGACGGGTATTCGCCCGACGCGATCGGAGACGCGTCCTGTTATTGGCTTCGCCACCATGGCCAGGACCAACTGTGCGCCGAGGACGATCGCGATCTCGGCATCGTTGAGCCCTACATTTTTGGCGTAGATCGGCAGGAATCCGAGAAACGCCCCGTAGCCGAGGTACATGACGGCCTCGATGCCGGCCGCGACGAAGATCGGCGGCGTCCGCAACACCTCGGCGAGACCTTGCCGAAATTCCGTCGTTCGCGCGCTGAGAGTCTTAGTGTCGCTCACAGGCCGATCGGCATCGGGGAGCAGCCACACCACAAGCAAAGTGAGCACGCCGAGCGCGCCGACTAGAAGATAAGTCACCGAATAGCTGGCGGTGAAATAAAGCACGAAGCCGCCGACGAGCGGCCCCGCGGTTGCGCCAACGTCGTTTGCGGACGAGAACCAACCGAGCCGAGCGCCTCGACCCGTCTCGCCGAGCCCCGCAACGTAGGCGGAGGCGACCGGGGAGAAGATCGCAGTGGCGAAGCCATGGACGAAACGCAGCGCCAACAGCGACCATGGATCATGGATGAATGGATAAACGAACGGCGGCGCGGCGAAAAAAAGCGCCCCGAGCACCATCATGCGCTTGCGCCCAAGGACGTCGGAGAGCGCGCCGGAGGGCAGCTTGAAGAACACGCCGGTGATGGTCGAGGCAGCGACAATGACGCCGATGAGTTCGGGCAGAGCGCCGAGATCGGCGGCGAAAATAGGCAGCACTGGGCTTCGCGCCATTTGATAGCCAAGGCGCGAAAGCAGGCTTGCCAACACGATCGCTATGAACGCGTTCATAGGGAAAATCCGGATTGATCCAACCGGGCTTTCGATTGGTTCATGCAATTCGCTTCCGGACGACTCCGGAATTTCTCTGGAGCCCGCGAAGCCCCGAATCTATTTCGCTACCCCGTAGGTGACATCGTCGAACAGCGTCACGCTATCGGCCTTTGTCCACAGTCCGACCTTTCCCGCATCAGGGAAAGTCTGGTCTTCGACCTCGAACAACTGTTGGCCGTTGTAGAGGACGCGAAAGCAGCTGCCTTTGAACTCCACACGCAACGTAAGCCACGCATTGGCTGGGACCGAAATCGCGACCCCGTAGCCTCCCTTCCTGCCAACGATGTCAAGTGCGCTGCGCACGCCTGCGACGGTCTTGTAGAGCACGACGTTGTCCTCGAGCGCATTGGCACGGGCCACATAGTAGTTGTTCGCATCTCTGGCCCGCCAGACGACTCCGCCCGCGCGATCCTCGGAGCCGGCAACGGCCTTGAACTTCATTTGAATGAAGCCGTCCTTGATGTCGGTGTCGTCCTTCAACAGCAGGGGGTAAGTGGCTCGACCGGATTGTTTGACTAACTTCGAATTCGAAGGTGCCGTCTTGTCCTGTTCGATCGTCCATTTTGGATCACCCTTGCCGGTCTTGGTCGCCGTCCAGCCTTTCGGTGCGGCACCAATCGCGTCGGCCTCGAAGCTCGCTGTGCTGTCTGCCATGGCACTCGCCTCCACTGAGCAAAGGAACGCGGCCGCGATGAAAATTGCCCGCATGCAATCGGCCGATCTGGCCGCTCTCCTCGGCGTTTCGGACGCACTCCTCCCGCCGTCACGTTACACGAAAAATTGAAATGATACATATGTTGCGCCTTTATTTTTGCCTTGATACAATATTCATCTCATGAATGTCGGAGCACCCAGGACGCTGGCGCACGGCTGGCTTCTCCTCATCCATCAACTGCCGGCAAAGCCTGCCTATCTCCGCGTCAAGATCTGGCGCCGGCTGCAGGACCTCGGCGCAATCGCGGTCAAGAATGCCGTGCACGCGCTGCCGATGAATGAGGAGACGCAGGAGGATTTCGAGTGGCTCCTGCGCGAGATCGTCGAAGGCGGCGGAGAAGCGTTTGTCTGCGAAGCCCGGCTGATCGACGGCCTTTCGGACGAAGAGGTGCGGACGCTGTTCGACCGGGCTCGCGACGCCGATTACGCCGAGGTGGTCAAGGGGGCGCGCGCGCTGGCGAAGTCGCTGCGCCCCAACGCAAAGTCCGAGACGGTCGCCGAGCTTCGCGTGCAGGTCGCGCGCCTGCGCAAACGTCTCGCCGAGGTGGTTGCGGTCGATTTCTTCGGCGCCATTGGTCGCGAAACAGCGGAAGGTTTGATCAAAAACCTAGAGGCTCGATTGAACGAGGACGAGGCCGTGACGGAGAAAGCGAAGGTTGATTCCGGGGCGAGCACGTTTGGGACGCTTCGCAACAGGACCTGGGTCACGCGACAAGGCGTATATGTCGATCGCATCGCCAGCGCTTGGTTGATACGGCGTTTCATCGATCCTGAGGCGCACTTCAAATTCGTATCCGGCAAGGGGTATCGCCCCAGCGAAGGCGAGTTGCGCTTCGACATGTTCGAGGCCGAGTTCACCCACGAGGGCGACAAATGCACGTTCGAAGTGCTGCTGGACCGCGGCGCGTTGAAGGACTCGGCGCTGCGCGCCATCGCGGAGATCATCCATGACATCGATCTCAAGGACAGCAAGTTCGGCCGCACCGAAGTCGCCGGCATCAGGACGCTGATCGAAGGCATCAGCGTCGCGACCAAGGACGACTCGGAACGGATTGCGCGGGGCTCTGAGGTCTTCAATGACCTCTACGAGTACTTCCGCAAGAAACGCCGATGAGCATGCGCGCTCGAACGAGCCGACTCCGGAATTTGCCCGGCAATGAGGCACACATTGGCTGACGTCTCGATCGCCGAACAATGGAAGCCGCAGCACGGGGTGTCGCTGCGCGAGGCATTCTGGACCTGGCTTCGGGTCGCGGGCCTGAGCTTCGGAGGTCCCGCCGGACAGATCGCGGTCATGCATCGCATTCTGGTCGAGGAGAAGCGCTGGATTTCGGAACAGCGGTTCCTGCATGCGCTCAACTATTGCATGCTGCTGCCGGGCCCCGAGGCGCAACAGCTTGCGACCTATATCGGCTGGCTGATGCATCGCACGCTGGGCGGCATCATCGCCGGCGGGCTGTTTGTCGTTCCCGGCATCATCGCCATCATGGCGCTGAGCTACGTCTACGCCGCCTGGGGCAACGTCCCGGTCATCGTCGCGCTGTTCTTCGGCCTCAAGGCGGCGGTTCTCGCGATCGTGGTCGAAGCCGTAGTTCGCATCGGCAAACGCGCGCTCAAGAACCGCGTGATGATCGCGCTCGCGGCGATCGCCTTCGTCGGCATATTCTTTTTCAACGTTCCCTTTCCGATCATCGTGTTCGGCGCCGCGATCATCGGCTTCGTCGCCGGCTTGATGGGCCTCGCCGAGTTTGAGGCCAACGCGGGGCATGCCGCCGACAAGGGCAAGCCGGCCGTCGACGACATGCTCGGCGAGGGCATCCCCGAGCACGCCCGGCCCACCGTCGCGCGCGCTTTGGCCGTTTCGGCAATTTGGCTCGCGCTCTGGCTCATTCCGGTCATCGCGCTCCTTGTTACGCTCGGCAGCGCCAACGTCTTCAGCCAGATCGCCGTGTTCTTCAGCAAGATGGCGGTGGTGACGTTCGGCGGCGCCTATGCGGTGCTCGCCTATGTCGCGCAGCAGGCGGTCGAAAATTACGGCTGGCTCAAGCCGGGCGAGATGCTCGACGGCCTCGGAATGGCCGAGACCACCCCGGGGCCGCTGATCATGGTGCTGCAATTCGTGGGCTTCATGGCGGCGTACCGCGATCCCGGGTCACTCGCGCCCATGATGGCGGGAACGCTCGGCGGCTTGCTCGCGACCTGGGTGACGTTCACCCCCTGCTTTCTCTGGATTTTCCTCGGGGCGCCGTTCGTCGAGACGCTGCGCGGCAACAAGGCACTCAACGCCGCGCTCTCCGCCATCACCGCGGCGGTGGTCGGCGTGGTTTTGAACCTCGCCATCTGGTTTGCGATCCACAGCGTGTTTCGCGAGACCGTGCCGGTCCGCGCGTTCCCGCTGTCGTTCGACGCGCCGAATTTCGTCACCGTCGATCCGTGGGCTCTCTCCCTCTCCATCGCGGCCGCCGTCGCGATCTTTCGGTTCAAGGTCGGCATGATCCCAACGCTGGCAGCGAGCTGCATCGCGGGGATCGTCCTTTATCTGCTGGGGGCAATCTCATGAACGGATCGGCGATGACGTACCGAATAAAGCCGCTGTCCTGCGACCCGGCCAAGATCAAGGGCATGTCCGAGCGGCTGATCGTCAGCCACTACGAGAACAATTACGGCGGGGCGGTGAAACGCCTCAACCTGATCGACGAGGAGCTCGCCGAGCTCGATTACACGAAGGCCGCCGGCTTTCTCATCAACGGACTCAAACGCGAGCAGCTCATCGCGATGAACTCGATGATCCTGCACGAGCTGTTCTTCGACGGCCTCGGCGACCAAAGCGAACCTGGTCCGGCGTTGCGCGACGCGCTGGCGCGCGATTTCGGATCGTTCGAGCGCTGGCGATCGGAGTTCGTGGCGATGGGCAAAGCGCTCGGCGGCGGCTCTGGATGGGTGCTGCTGTCGTGGTCGCCGCGCGACCGCAAGCTCGTCAACCAGTGGGCGTCGGATCATTGCCACACATTGGCGGGCGGCACGCCGATTCTCGCGCTCGATATGTACGAGCACTCCTATCACATGGACTTCGGCGCCAAGGCAGCGAGCTACGTCGACACCTTCATGGACGTCATTCGCTGGAACAACGTGGAGCGACTATTCGTTCAAACGACGAGTGGTCGAGGGACGGCGGGCGATACGAGGCAATGAGCTCAACCCAGGAGGAGGTCATCATGCGTGTTGTTCACGTGCTTGCGATTTGCGCCATGGCGACGATTGGCAGTGCCGCTAGCGCCCAGGAGATCGACTGGAAGAAGGTCGATGAAGCGATCGGACGAAGCGCCGCCGTCGTATCCGCCGACGTGCACCGCTACGGGTTTCCGCGCACCGACCTGACGGTGACCCTCGACGGCGTCACCATCAAGCCGGCCTTGGCGCTTGGCGGCTGGACCGCGTTCAAGCCGGCCCACGGCGGGGCGATGGTCATGGGCGACCTCGTGCTGCTCGAAACCGAGATCAATCCGGTGATGGCCAAGCTGATCGAGAACGGCATCGAGATCACCGCGGTCCACAACCACGTACTACGTGCCAATCCTCTGACGTTCTACATGCATATCGGTGGGCACGGCGATCCGGTGAAGCTCGCGACCGCGATCCGCACGGGGCTGGGGGCGAGCAAGACTCCCCTGACGCCGCCGGCGGCCCCAGCCTCGCAGCCCGCGATTGATCTCGACACCGCCCAGCTCGATCAGATCATTGGCGGCAAAGGACAGGCGAACGGCGGCGTCTATCAGTTCGGCGTACCGCGCCGCGACCCGGTCAGCGAGAACGGCATGCAAATGGCTCCCGTCGGGCCGCTAGGGCTCGCCACGGCGATCGGCTTCCAGCCGACCGGCGGCGGCAAGGCCGCCATCACCGGCGACTTCGTGCTGACCGCGGAGGAGGTGAACCCGGTGATCAAGGCGTTGCGCTCGAACGGCATCGAGGTGACGGCGGTCCACAGCCACATGCTCAACGAGCAGCCGCGGCTGTTCTTCATGCACTTCTGGGCCAATGACGACGTCGTGAAGCTCGCCAAGGGACTGCGCGCGGCCCTCGACAAGACGGCGAGCGCGAAGAGCTGAGCGTCGCCCGACCGACTGACGGCCGGGCCGCAACTTTGCGGCCCGGCGCCAGCAGACGACCGATAAGCATTTCCGGGCATTGTGTCGGCCGTCATCAGAAGCGCGATGGCGTCGATGAGCAGCACGACGAAAAAACAACTTGCAGCAGCGACGACCGCGTTGCTTGGCGTATTTGGATTCCAATCAACTGCCGCGGCTGAGCAGAAATTCCAAAAGCTCACAGGTGCGCAAATTCAAGCGAAGTTCGCGGGCATGGAGCTGACCGATGAAGCGCATTGGGGCGAGGTCTTCGAGCTGAACGGCACGCTCACGATCACGTCCATGGGTCACAAGAGCGCCGGCAAGTGGCGGATCCAGAAGGACCAGCTTTGTCTCGACACCGGAAACGAACCGGGTGGCGGTTGTTACGAGGTGTGGCTGTCCGGAAGAAACGTGGAGCTGAGAAACCAGGCCTCGAGTACGCCCTTGGAGGCCGTGCTGCAAAAGCCTCCCCAAGGCCGATGATCGGCCGAGGATTGCTTCGATGAGCACGAGGAAGAATTCAATAAAGCGGCGATTGCGCGTCACAGCGCTTGCATGTCTTGCCGTGGCTACGTTGGGAGCGGACGCTGCCGCCGAAGAGAAATTCCAAAAACTGACGGGTGGGCGAATCCGCGCCAAGCTTAGCGGCATGGAGCTGACGGATAACGTGCACTGGCGCGACTTCTATCAGCGCAATGGAACGGTGATGAGTGCTTCAATGGGGCGCAAGCGAACCGGCAAATGGCGGGTCGAAGACGATCAGCTCTGCATCGAGTTTGAGAAAGAGCCGATCCCGAAATGTTACGACGTGTGGCTCTCTGGAAAACAGGTCGAGCTGCGGCGCGAGGGTCTATTGCCGTTGCAGGGCACCCTCGAGCCGTCGAGCGGACGCAACTGATCCTGAACTGCATGGTGCGTTTGTATGTTGCGCGACCAACATGACCAGCCAACCAACGGCCAGTCAAGGAGCGCGAAGTAGGGCCGACACCGGCAGCCTGAGCGAAATTGCCCAAGCGCATTTTCGTGAATGTTTGCCCTAAATGGGAGCCGCTTTGCTGTGCCCGTCGATGGAGCATGTACCAGAAGGAGAGAGACATGAATCGACGCCGCAAGTTTGAAGCGCCCGCAAAGGGCCGTGCGTGCCTGTCCTTTAAAACTGTCTTAAACAAACGCTCCCAGGGTAAGTCGCTGGATAGCTTTTTAGAGCAGATGGTTAGAAATTTGATGATCGGCGCAGCGGTCCTAGCCGCATCGGCAGGTCATGCGTTAGCGCAGGATTTGACGGCCGGCGAAGCCTCCTTCCGAAAATGTCACCCCTGCCACGACGTCGGCGAGACGGCGAAGAACAAGCTGGGTCCGGAGCTCAATGGCCTTGATGGCCGCAAGGCAGGCACAGTCGAGAACGGAACGTATAGCCAGGGAATGAGAAACTCCGGCATCACTTGGAACGAGCAAGCTTTTAGGGAATTCGTCAGCAATCCGGCTGCCAAGGTCCCAGGCACAACGATGATGCTTTCAGTAAGGGACGAGAAGGAGATCGGCGGTCTCTGGGCCTATCTGAAGCAGTTTGGAGCCGACGGCAAGAAGAGAAGTCAATGAGCTTTGAGCGAGTTACAGCGGGTGCCCAACATTGAGAGGAGATCGTCATGCGACCTATCGCTGCGATTATCGTTGTGGTGTTCGGTGTTTGCAGCATCACCACTGCAGCACGAGCTGAATCGAGCACTTGCAAGCAGTGTCGAGATCAACAACAAGCGTGTACGAAAAATTACTCCGCAAAGACATGCAAGACCGAATACGACATATGCATGAAATCCTGCCAAAAAAAATAGCCAGATCGGTTAGCCGATACCAGGCAAAGGCAGGGCTGCTGGCTCTTGCAATGGCGAGCTTGCCAGCGATCGCGCTGGCGCAGGACGCGCGCCCGCAAGCACCGTCCTACTGCTTCGACCTGAGCCGGGTCGTCGATCTGGCGATGACGAAGGAGCGATTTGCCTCCATCGCCGGCCGGCCGCGGCAGGGCAGCTTTCAAGATACGCGCCTGGCTTTGAAGGATTGGAAAGATTGCTCGCTCTACGGCGCCGCGACCTATACCTGCGACTCCTCCGAGATGGATACGGCGGAAGAGGCCGAGAAGGCGCGGGCGGCAACCCTGCAGCAAGTCAAAGCCTGTCTCGGGGCGGGCTGGGACGAGGCCGCCGAGCGATCCTCTCCCAGCTACGTCGTTTTGCACAACGCCGCGCGCCCGGTATCGATCACGTTGAGCACGGATCAAACCGGTGGCAAGAAATATGTCGTTCGTCTCATCGTCTTCGTCCGCAGAAATTAGGTGCGTGCATGACGGTGTCGAGCGCCATCCTCCTTGACCGTACTGCCGACCGCGCCCCCGCGCTGATGCAGGTGGCCGGCCTCTGCAAGCGCTATGGCGAACAACGCGCGCTCGTCGACATTTCCTTTGCGGTGAACGCCGGCGAGGTGCTCGGCCTGATCGGACCCAACGGCGCGGGCAAGACCACGCTCATGGAAGCGGTCGCCGGCATCCTCGCGGCCGACGACGGCCGCGTTCTCTGGCGCGGGACGTCGCTTGCCCTGCCGCAGCGCCGCGAGTTCATGTTCTATCTGCCGGACGGACTGCGGCCTTGGGAAGGCCAATACGCCGCTGAGGTGATCGCATTTTTCGCGGCCGTCTACGGCAGGCCCGAGATCGTCGTAGCTGACACGATCCGATCGCTCGGTCTCGCGCCGGTCCTGCGCAAGCGCATCGCCGCATTGTCGAAGGGCTATGGCCGCCGACTCATGCTGGCGCTCGCTTTGCTGGCCCCCCATCCGCTGCTGCTGATGGACGAGCCGTTCGACGGCTTCGACCTGCGGCAAACGCGCGAGATCATGAACGTGCTGCGCGACGTTGCGAGCAATGGGCGCACGTTCGTCCTCGCCATCCACCAGTTGGGCGATGCCGCGCGCGTCTGCGACCGCTTCGTGCTGCTGGCGGACGGGCGCGTGCGCGGCGTGGGGACGCTCGCGCAGCTGCGCGCGCAGACCGGGAAGCCCGCGGCCGGGTTGGAGGAGGTGTTCCTTGCGCTCACCTGACCCAGCCGTCGTTCGGCGCGCGCCGTTCCATCCATTGCTCGCCAAGGAGATGCGCGAGGTTGCGAGCGGCCGCGCGCTGTGGACCATGCTGCTGATCCTGTGCCCGCTCGTGGGCTACAGCTTTTTCCAGGCGGCCGCGCTCTACGGCGAAGCGAGTTCCGCCGCGCGCGATTCGCCCGTGCTGGCGAGCGGCCTCTCCCCGCTTGATGGCGTGCTGGTGCCCACATTCGGGGCGCTTTACGTCGCCGTCACGCTTTTATTTCCCTTCGTCGCCATTCGCACCCTTGGCCGCGAGAAAGAAACAGGCGCGCTGCGGCTTCTGGTGCAATTGCCGTATCGCGTTCCAACGCTGATCGCCGCCAAGATGACGGCGATTTTCGGCGCCTGGCTTGCCGTGGTCATCCCCGCTGCCTCGGCGCTCGCCATTTGGCTGATGCTCGGCGGTCACCTCTACCTTCCCGAAACCCTCGACCTTCTCCTGGGTCATCTGCTCTACGGCCTGTTGGTGGGCAGCATCGCGCTGTTCTCGGCGAGCATTTCCGAAAGCTCGGCGACCGCGGCGATCGTCACGCTCGCCTTCACGATCGGCTCCTGGGTGCTCGACTTTGCGCTCGCCGGCCAGCCCGGCGTGCTCGAGTGGGTATCGCGCCTGTCGCTGACGCAGACGCTGCGCGGCTTCGAGCAGGGACTTCTCTCCGCAGGTCTCTTGCTTGGTATCGTCGCGGCAATCTGCGGCTTCGCCGCGCTCGCGGCGGTGTGGCTGCATCCCGGCGTGCCATTGCGCGCCAAGCTCGTTCGGTCGGCGGTGTGCGTGACCATCGCTGCCGCCGTCGTCGCCGTGGCCACGCAGATCGGAGTATCGGTCGATGTCACCGAGGACCGGCGCAACTCCTTCCCCGCCGCCGATCAGCGAGCGCTCGCCGAGCTACGCGAGCCGCTGATCATCACGGTTCATCTCGCCGCGGAAGACCCGCGCTACGTCGATCTCCGGCGCAACATTCTCCTCAAGCTCGAGCGGGTCGTGCCCAACATCACCATCCGCCTCGCCACGGCGGGCCAAAGCGTCGTCGGCAGCACGAGCGAGGAAGCCTACGGCGAGATCGAGTATTCCTATGGCGGCCGCTCGGACAAGAGCCGCTCGACCAGCCATCGCGAAATCCTGCCGCTCA
>Ga0306920_100000186_pt1 | contig 73160 bp, 57 predicted proteins | sample flu12Cox44000170_FD_204666 | JGI IMG/M metagenome (GOLD analysis project Ga0306920, IMG submission 204666) | Lab enrichment of tropical soil microbial communities from Luquillo Experimental Forest, Puerto Rico - flux4day.12C.oxic.44.000.170 (v2)... | ecosystem: Environmental > Terrestrial >...
GCCGCTGGGATCGGATATGCTGAGGAGCGCGCTTTGGGTGGCGCAATTCGGTTGGATTGAAGGTTCCTGACAGCTCTTTGGTTCCCAAATGTCAATATTAAACGTGCCTGTCCCCTTTTATTTTTGAGTCTGAGGCACGTATTTCAAAACGCGAATTCCGCCAGTCCCTTTCACGCCGTTCACAGAAGAAAGACGCCAAGGATGAGAACAAGAAACAGGGCTGGAAAAACCCCGCGTGCCCAAACGTCGAGTTTTCGGGCTCGTTCCGGTTGTGCTTTCGTCAGCATCGCGTGGGCCATCACCACTTGCACCAGGACCAGAAACACAAGGGTCGTGCAGCCGAGCAAAAGGAAATCGAATCTCGTCAAGTAGGCCACTCTTGGCAGTTGACTCGCGAGCACAAAACGATAGGCGATAACAGTCAGAATCGAGGTAACTGCAATCCCCTGGCGAGGGCCAAGCTGTTCCGGTGACATCCAGAAAGGGGCCCACGACATGCAAACGATAAAGGTCAGCGGGACTACAAACTGATAGATGTAGGCGCCGGTCAGGCGACGCGCAGTCAAGATACAATTGAAACCCGCCAACTCACGACCAGAAGGTGTGGCCAGTGGGTCCGTTTGGCTTGCAGGCGAGCCAATCATCCAGTCCATAATGGAGAAGTTCTGGGCACGACCGCTGTGTTCATCCGGAACGAATTCGACGTCCGTCGACGAGTGACCAGGGCCGACGATCCGAAAGGCGAGGACCTGCTCGTCGAGCGGAAACCTGTGGAGGTTTAGCGGAACTACAAAGGTTCCCTCAAGCCGCTGCTCGTACACAACGTTTCCATCTCGGTCCACCTTAACAACGTCCTGGGGCAGCTCGCGCTCCAGATGCCGCTGGTTGACAATCTGTACGGCAGGGTGCCAGACCTTGGCCAATTGCACAATGCGTCGAACGTCCGAACTTTCCAGTCGCCGATCTTTCCAGCGAAGCGTTACGTACAGGTCTGCCTTGAAAGTCTGCTTGGCATCGTCGATTTCGGAAATGTCCACTACGAAGATTCCGACCGAGACTCGTGTTGCCTGCCCTTGCGGATCAGGACGCGTAGCTACTGAATCCCCGGGTTCGGGCGCTTCCGCGACACTCGAAGCATCTGCAATGCCCGACAGGAAAGCGAAGGTCATCAATCCCAATTGAAAAGCCCTGCGTGCGCGAAACATTCACCGAATCCGTAATCGAGCCTGGCCTCCTACCGGTGGGAGCTAATGCTCTGTTGGCACCCTTTTGGCTAGCTAGCGTGCCTGTCCCCTCCGCTTGCCAGCTTCCTTTTGCGGGACTCATGAACATCAACCACAGCGGCCATCTTGCCGAGTTGGAGCATCTGCTCGGCGGTGGTGGTCGGAAACAGGTGCATGCCCCGTGCGACGATGCCGGTCCAGCCGATCTCCTGGCCGAAGTGCTGGGCCGCGGCAAACTCATGGGGGATTTCATCGGGCCATTGTCGGTAAGCTATTCCATTTGGACGGTATGGGCAACGGGAAAAATGATCCGGACGAAATCAAAATGACGCTAGTCATCGTGAACGGCTGGAAGTACGCGAAGGAACGCGAAGTGACAGGAACGCGAGCGGCCGGCATGTCCCGGTTGCAAACTGTGGACCGCAGCGGTTACCATTTGCAACCGTAATTGATCCACACGCTGGGGGCAAACCCCCAGCCGCTCGCACGGTCCAGGCATGCCGCTCGGGAACGGCCGCCTCGGCTTCGCCATCCATTTCGGCAGAGGATCCTTCATCTTCCCGATCGTTCCCGGTCGCACCATTGCCGCTATCTTGTCCCTCCTGAACAACGGGGGGGATTGCCTCGCTCTCCAGCGCTGGTTCGGAGGGAATCGTCGCGGATGGGGGAACTTCCAAATCCCTCGCTGCCGCTGCCTCTGGACTTGTGTCCCGATCGTCTTCTTTAGAGACCTCTCCACCGGACACGACCGGCGGAAGAAGTTTTTCTTCATCCGTCTGGACCGCCTCGGCAGGCTGGGCTTCCCCTTGTGGATCCCCTGGTTCGCCAGCCCGATCCGGATGTGGATCGTCCAGGGGATCGTGTTTGCGTGCGCGGGCGTTCCAAAACCAAGAGAATTCAGCCATACATTCCTCCCTTTCTGCGGGTCTCCCCGCGTACTGGGAGGAGGGAATTTCTCTAGCGAATTAACGGGAAAAAATGATATTTATTTCGGGAAGGAGGACAGGCGTGACAAACGGACGGGCTGGACGGGATAAAGGGGGAGTGTCCCCCGTTTGGGATGATGTTCGGAAATGACATGGATCTGGCGCGAAATCCCGGCCACAGGTGTCGAGTACGCAGTGCCGTCATTCGAAGTCTCCTCGTCGTTGCAGTTATTGCAGTCGTTGCATGCAATGGCTGCAATGCGTGCAATGCGGTCGTTGCGTGCAATGCCCGCATTGCACGCAATGCACGCAATGCAGCCGGGGCGCGGTGTGTGCAACGACGCAACGACGTCGGCAAAAGTCATTGATCGGGTAGTCGAAAGTCATTGGGAGTTGGTCCCTCGTACTCATTTGTCATTGGTTCGTCGTTGCAGGCGATGATGCAACGACGCGGTGGAGTTCTCGGGGTTGAGGGTGTCGAGTATCCAGTACCGGGTCAGTACCTCTAATGGGGCGGGCTGTTCCAAAACAGGCATCAGAGATTGGGCGGCGGTGTGTGTATTGAAATTGCGACTTTGGTGGAGTGGATCTGCCTGATCGGAGGACACCCGGTGGTGCGCCAAAGTCACTACCGTGCACCGGACAGGTTTTCGGGGTGCAACATAAAATCTAGAAATGGCTATTTTCCACCCGAAAAATGTCGCGGACAAGCAGCGTGTGTCAAGGAGGTATGACAGCAAGGTCGAATGAAACACAAAAAGAGGCCTGTTTTGCCGAACGAAAAGGGCCTCAGTGACCGCTTGTGTATGGAAAGTGGCAGAATCGCCTTGGGGATCATATCTGTTCTCACTGGAGTCATCCATGATTATTGCCCTGGCATCGCCTCGTGTCGCCTCGAGCCTTGACGAGGGCCTAGAGAAGATCAAGCAGTTGTTGTCCGAAGCTTCGGCGCAGGGCGCGGAGATCGTATGTTTCCCGGAAGCGTATCTCCCGGGTTTGCGGGGACAGGATTTTGAGGTATTGCCCTTTGGTCAAGCGGAGCAGGAGCGAGTACTTCAGGTCTTGGCGCAGTGGGCGCGAACGTATGCGGTGGCGACTATCCTCGGGATCGAAAGGGTCACGGAGGCGGGCCGGCAGATTGCTGCCTATGTATTTGATGCCAAGGGAAAGATTCAGGGGTACCAGACCAAGAACCAACTGGACCCGAGCGAAGATCAATTCTATGTGCCCGGCAACAGCCGGCGACTCTTCGACATCAACGGAGTGAAATTTGGAGTAGCGATTTGCCATGAGGGTTGGCGCTATCCCGAGACGGTGCGCTGGGCGGCAGCGCGGGGAGCCAAGATCGTCTTTCATCCCCAGCACACTGGGAGTGAGCAACAGGGTGTTCAGTTAACGCAGTGGGGGGCGGCCGGCGGGCCGTACTACGAGAAGGCGATGATGATGCGCAGCATGGAGAACACGATCTATTTTGCCAGCGTCAACTATGCATTGCGCTTCCAAGAGTCGGCGACAAGTCTCATCGCGCCGTCAGGCCAGTGCCAGGCGTACTTACCGTATGGGCGGGAAGGGGTACTGGTGCAGAGCATCAACGTTGAGGAAGCAACCGGTTTGCTGGCCGCTCGATACGCGCCCGGGCGTTATCAAGAATTCAAGTCTGACTGACACGGCACGACGCCGACGGCGCTTTGCCGGCGCTTCGCGGCGCAGCCGAAGCTGACCGTTCGACGCGAATTGCTGTCGGAAGCCGCCGTGGGTATCATATTTGGTGGCTATCGGCGCCGGTTGAAGCGAAAGCAACAAAGAGATGATTGCGACAGAGAGATAAATCGTGGCGCGAAAGAGTGAAACCAGTACCAAAAACCGCCGCCAGCCGCTGAGCGTTTCCATTCGGCCATTGACCCGGCGGGATTGGCCGATTGTGGAAAAGCTATTCGGGCCCAATGGAGCGTGCGGGGGTTGCTGGTGCATGGCCTGGCGAGTGCCCAAAGGGGGAAAAGAATGGCGAGCAGCTCAGGGTGCGGTCAACCGAAGACGCTTCCGGAAACTGGTGGAGGCCGGGAAGGTTCATGGCGTCCTTGCCTTTATCAATAAGGAACCGGTTGGCTGGTGTTCGTTTGGACCACGGCGAGATTTTCCGAAGTTGCTTCATGCGCGCTCCTTGCAAACGGCATGGCATGAGGATACATGGTCGATCGTGTGCTTTTATATTCCATCACGATGGCGAGGAAAAATGGTCGCCTCGCAACTTCTGGAGGCCGCCACGCAGCGCGCTTTTGCCTTGGGCGCCAAAGAAATCGAGGGATATCCGGCGGTACCCTATGATCCGGAAAAACCGATGCCGGCCGCGTTCGCGTGGACGGGGGTTCCCGCGCTATTTCAATCGGCGGGCTACAAACGGCGAGCGCGGCCTGTGCAAACGCAGCCAGTTTTTCTCAAAACCAGACTCGCCGGAATAAGAATGGAGTCAGTGGATAGAGGCCGCGGCTAGCCCGATTTATTGGCATGACTGATAATGCACCAAGATGCAAAAGGGGCCGAAGCCCCGCGACTCACAACTCAGTGTTTAGATCTCTAATTAGATCCTCCGCGCTGCCGAAGGCCGCCATCGGGGCGGTCGGCCTGTGATAGGCCGTCGCAATCGCGTTGGTAACGACGTTGGCAGGCCGGTCCCCGGCCGCGTTCACGAAATTGGCAGGAATGAACCAGCCAATTTCGTCTGGAGCCACCGACACCGCGCGCGGCCGAACCGACGCGCTGGTCGTGCCGGAAGTCGCGGGTTGAATGGGCGAGACCAGCGTTGAGAAAACAGCCGGAGTAAAGGGTACCGATCGGAAGCGCGAACCCTGACCGCCGCCGCTGCCCCCGGACCCTGGAGCTCCACCGCCCCCGCCGTCCCCGTTTACCACCTCGATGCCCGACTGCGTGCCGGTGATACTGGAATCGCTCGTATCGGTGGCGGTGAGCGAAAAAGTTCCAAACCGGTTGAAGGCTGCGCGGAATGTGTGCATGCCCATGTCGGCGTCGGTGAAGGTGTAATCGTCGGGCAGGTCCGCGTGGCTCTCATCGCTGCTGAAGGTGATCGTGCCCCGGTAGTCGGTAATGAGGTTGCCGAACGGGTCCGTGGCCGTGACTGTGAAATCGTGGAACTCCTGGCGCAACGTGGGCGACGGGTAACCGGCCACGACCAGGGTGCTGACTGCTGCCGGTATCACGATAATGCCGGATTGCGTGCCCGTGATGCTCGCGGTCGTGGTGTCCGTGGCCGTGATCGACCGCGTGCCGGCCGTCTTCAGGACGGCGCCGAACGCGTACCGGCCGGCGTCCGCTGCGGTGAAGGCGTGGTCGCCTTCCAGCTCCGCCTGGGGATCCGTGCTGGTCAGGTGGACCGTGCCCCGATACCCCGTGGCTACGTTGCCGTAAAGATCCTCGGCGGTGACGATAACCGCGCCAAGCGCACCGGCAGTCGTGGGCGACGGGAAGCCGGAAACCACAAAGCTGCTGGCCGCAGCCGGATTGACGATGATACCCGACTGCGTGCCTGTGGCACTCGCCGTCATCGTGTCGGTTGCGGTGACGGACTGGGTGCCCGCCGTCTTCAGCGCGGCACTGAACATGTGGGTGCCTGCGTCGAGAGCCGTGAACACGTAATCAGGAGGTAGGTCCGCCTGAGGATCACTGCTGGTGAAGTGGACCGTCCCGCGGTAGCCCGTGAGCGTCGAGCCAAACTGATCCTGGACCGTGACGGTGAAGCTGCCAGGAGTCCCTGCGACCGTGGGCGATGGGAAGCCAGTGAGGCGAATGACTGGTGCGAACACGAGAGCCCCACTGGTCGCCGTGGCATCAGCGGCCGTGTCATGATGGACCGTTACGGTGATCGTGAAGTTGCCGGTTCGGGTGTAGGTATGGCCGCCCTGGACTATGAATACGCCTGTACCGGCGTTGAAGGAAATCGTCCCGGCGGCTGCCGTGGTTTCGTCGCCCCAGTTAATCGTGGCGGAGTAGTCGGACAGCCCCTCCGGGCCAGGCGGGTCGGTGAATATGGCCACTGTCTGGAGCGAAGAGGCTACGCCGGCGTACGCGATGGTGGTGAATCCCCCCGTGGGTACGACGGCCGGGTCGGACGCTTGCACACTCTTGAGCAGGCCGGCGCTGCCGGCGCTGAAGATGGACCGGACTTCCGTGGCGGAGAGCACCCGATTGAAGATTTGCACCTCGTCGAGCAGCCCGTTGTACGGCGTCCAGAAGGTATCGAGCATCGTGCCGAAACGTAGTGGGGTCGCGTTGAAAGAGAAGACCGGTGCCGTCCCCGAGGCTTCCATGTGGCCATCAATATACAGGACCACTTGGCCGTTTGATTGGAAGGTCAGGGCCATGTGGTGCCATTGCCCATCATTCAACGTGGTGGTTCCCGTCAGGAGGAGCGTGGGCCCAGGCCCCTTGACTTCGACCCGGGCATGGCCCTGATCCATTTGCATGGTGATGCCGTTTAAGGAACTCGCCGCATCATGCTTCCCAACCAACCCAACGAACGAGTTGGTTTGCGTGGACTTCATCCAAAAATCCCACGTCCCGATGGTGCTGTTCAAGCTGGGGGCATCCGGGACGTTCACGTAGGAGCCCCTGTCGCCGTTGAAGGTGAAGGCGTTGCCCACCTCGCCGAGCACATAGTTCACGCCGCCGTTGAGCGTGCCCGGGTTGGTCCCGGCGATGTCCGGGGCCGTGGTGGGATTGTTGCCATCCCCCGTCCACCAACCGACGAGGTTTGCCGGCGGCGCGACCACGACCGGGTTGTAAATGGCCTGAATTTCGGCGACCGAGAGAACGCGGTTGTAGGTCTGCACGTCGTCGAGCAACCCGTTGTACGGATTCCAGAACCCGTCGATCATCACGCCGAAACGCAGCGGGGTGGCGTTGAAGGTAAAGGTCGGCGCCGTCCCGGTGGCCCGAGCCTGGCCGTCAAGGTACAGGACCACCGGGCCACTCGATTGGAAGTTCAGGGTCATTTGATGCCACTGCCCGTCGTTCAGGAGGGGAGTGCTGGGTTCGAGCAGGAGTGTCTGGCTGTTTGACTTGACTTCGACGCGGGCGTGTCCCTGGTACAGTTGCATGGTGATGCCGTTGAGGGAGCTGCTCATGTCACTCTTGCCGACCAGGCCGACGTATGGGTCGTTTTGCGTGGTCTTGAACCAGAAAGACCACGTCCCGGTAGTGCTGTTCAGGTTGGCCGCGTTGGGGACGTTGACGAACGAGCTCCGGTTGCCGTCGAAGCTGAAGGCCCTGCCCGTCTTGCCGGACGTGAAGGTCACGTTGCCGTTCAGCGTGCCGGGGTTGTTGTCGGCAACGTCGGCCGCGTTGCCCTCCGCGGACCACCAGCTGACCAGGCCCGCCGGAGTCACCGGAAGCGTGACGGTGTCGCTGCTGCCGTTCGCGGCCTGGACCGTGACCCGAATCGCAAAGATCCCCTCTTCCAGGAACTGGTGGCTGGTGCTGAACGTGAAGACGCCCGCGGCCAGGGGGAGCGTGGTGTTGGCCGAGCCATCGCCCCAGCTCACGATCAACTGGTGCGTCGATCCCGCGATCGGGTCCGTGAAGGCCCCGCTGACGCCGATCGTGCCTGCCTCGCTGATCGCTGCCGCGCTGCGGCTGATGTTGGTGATCGCGGGAGCGCCCTGCACGCGCACGCCCTTGAGCTGGCCGGCGGCGCCGGCGCTGAAGATGGACTGGATTTCGCTCGCCGACAGCGCCCGATTGAAGACCTGCACCTCGTCAAGCAGCCCGTTGTACGCATGCCAGAACCCATCGGTCATCACGCCGAACCGCAACGGGTCGTTCGCGCCAAAGCTGAAGGTCGGCGCCGTCCCCATAGCCCGCGCCTGGCCGTCGATGTACAGGACCACCGTGCCTCCCGATTGGAAGGTCAGGGCCATGTGGTGCCACTGGCCGTCGTTGATCGGGACGTTGGTAGGTTCGAGCAGGAGCGTCTGAGGAAAATCACCGCCCTTGACTTCGACGCGGGCATGACCCTGGTGCAGTTGCATGGTGATGCCGTTGAGGGAGCCGAACGAGTCGCTCTTCCCGACGAGCCCGACGTAATCGCTGGGTTGGGTGGACTTCATCCAGAAATCCCAGGTCCCGGTGGTGCTGCGCAGGCCGGCCGCATCGGGGATGTTCACGTAGGAGCCGCTGTCGCCGTTGAAGCTGAAGGCGTTGCCCACCTGGCCGGGCGCGTAAACCACGCCGCCTGAGAGCGTGCCCCCGTTGGTCCCGGCGATGTCCGGGGCCGTGGTGGGGTTGTTGCCGTCCCCCGTCCACCAACCGACGAGATTCGCCGGCGGCGGAAGAGCAGCGGCCGTTGCCGGAAAGGCGTCCGTGTCACTCAGGCCGGCGGCGCCCGTCACCGTGACCTGGAACGCGAAGTTGCCCAGCTGGGTATACGCGTGGCCGGTGCTGAAGGTGAACACGCCCGCGGCCAAGGAGAGTGTGGTGTTCGCGGTGCCGTCCCCCCAGCCGACGACCAACTGGTGGGTTACCCCCGGCGTCGGGTCGGTGAAGGTCCCGCTGACGGTAAGCGTGCCGCCCTGGTTGATCACGGCAGCGCTGCGGCTGACCGAGGTGATCGACGGCTGCCCCGCGACCTGAATGCCGGTCTGGCTGCCGGTGACGCCCAGGGTCGGATCGGTCACGGTGAGCGACTGCGTGCCGGGGGTGTTCAGGGTGGCGGTGAAGGTGTGCATGCCCATGTCGGCCGGGGTGAACATGTAGTCGCCCGGCAGCGAGGCCCGGGGATCGCTGCTGGTGAAATGGACCGTGCCGCGGTAGCTCGTGAGCGGGTTGCCCATGGCGTCGCGGGCCGTGACCGTGAAGCTGCCTTGCACCCCGGGCAGGATGGGCGAGGGGAAGCCGGCGACGAGCAAAGAACTTGGGATCGCCGCGTTGGTCACGGTTAAGGCGGTGCCGCCCCCGATCACGTTGACTACCGTGTCCGTAACGATTACGGTCTGGCGGCCAAGGGTCCGTAAGGTGGTGGTGGTGAAGGTATGCACGCCGTTGTCGGCGGCGTTGAACATGTAGTCGGCCGGCAGGCCGGCCATCATATCCGAGCTGGTAAAGTGGACCGTGCCGAGGTAGCCCGTGACGATGTTATTGAACTGGTCCAGGGCCCTGACGGTGATATTAACAGGCGTGCCGGGATTGACGGCGAACGCGGCGGCGTTGACATCGAAGTGGCTCGTCAGTTCGACCGGCGGGAGGATCTGCACGTGATCGAAGGTTGCGGTAGCCAATGCACCATTGTTGTGTGCGGTCACCGCCAGGCCGGCGTAGGCGGTGGCACCCATGACCACGGTTTGTTGGGCGCCGACCTGATTCCAGGTGCCAGGCGCTCCATTCACGTCGAGCGCCCAGTAGCCGGTGAAGGTGTTGCCGCTGCGCACCAAGCGGAGCCAGAGAGGCATTGGCTCCTGTGTTTGGAATAGGGTGTCCGCGGACTGGCCCGCGTCGGTGGTCCGCCACTGATAGGTGGGCCAACCCGGCCGGCCGCCGGGGTTCGGGAACTGCAGCATGTAGGCGTTCGCCGCGCTGGCGTCGAGACTTTTGCGGTACATCACGCCGGCCTTCGTGGCGTCACTGAGACCGGCGGTCTCGGTCAGGAGCCGAGCGATAATCTGCCCGTCGCCGGTCAAGGGGGTATACAAGTACTGGAAATGGTCGGCCGTGTCCCAGATGTCGCTGCCCGAACCCCTCACCGTGTAGACGCCATTCAAGAAGGTGGCGTTGCCGGCCATGGAGGGATTGCCGGGGGTGCCGATGTCCTGATGGAGGGTGAGGATCGGCGGGATCGAGGCAGGGAGGTTGGTCGGGATCGTGACGTTGGAATAGGGGGAATTGATCGCGCCGTTGACGGCGCGGACGCGGTAATAGTAGGTGCCTGGCAGCAGCCCGACGTCGGAGTAACTGAAGACCGTGGTCGTGGCAATCTGCGTGAAGTTGGTGCCATCCGTGGAGCGCTCGACCTGGAAAGCGGTTTCGTTGTAGGAGTTGCCGTTCCAGGCCAGGTCGATGGACTGCGAGGCGGTAGACGACACGCGGAGGTTGGTCGGCGCCCCGGGGACCTGCGCCTGCGAGGTAAACCTCCAGCTGAGCACGTCCTCGAGTTCATACAGAGGGTGCGGAGGAGGCATGCCGCCGACACTCCCGGACCCGCCGGTGAAGCCCACATAGGCGGTGTCGCTGCCGATGACCTGGGGGATGCTCACCGGGAAGGAAGTCGTAAAGACCTGGTGCGTCAGGATGTCCTCGATGCGTACCGAGAGGAAGAAGCCGTCATAGTTCAGGTCGATGTGCTTGATGTTCTGGCTGTTCAGCAAGAGGCCGCTCGGCGTCGTATCGACGCGGGTCGCGGGCGCCGCGCCGTTCAAGGCCAGCCCAACCGAGGTCGAAGACGGGTCGCCGGTGTGCTGGAAGGTGCTGAACACCACCGCGACGCTGGAGCCGATACCCTGGTAGCCGATGCCGGCAGCCGCCGACCCCAGCGCCGTCGGGCTGTTCGCCTGGATGAAGAAAGTGAAGCCGTCGGCGTAATCCGGCTGGGTCCCCTCGTGGAGCCGGACGTCGAACGTGGTTGTGAACCGGCCGACAGTGAAGCGGGTGTTGGAAAAGGCGCTGCCCGCCTGAGAGGGGGGGGCCGCGTTGGTAAGCTCGAGCAGGTTTGTCGTGAAGAACGCGCTGCCGTTGGCAGTCAGGTCGAAGGTGTTGGTAAACCCGCCGGTGGGCGGGGTGCTGTGATCGACCGCCGGTCCGATCCAGGCGCCCTGGACATTGGACAGGGAATCCACCGGCGGGTTGGTGTTAAAAGCATGGATGCGGTAGTCGTACAGTCCGGCCACGGTCAAGTTGGTGTCGGTGTAAGTCCTCACGAAGGCAGGGACGGTGGCCACGGGGTTGAAACTCATGCCGTCGGTGGACCGCTCGATGACGAAGTGGTCGTTGGCGACGCTGGTCCAGGACAGGTTGACCGACGAAGCGCCTGTACCCGTCACGGTCAGGACCGCCGGGGGAAGCGGCGCTTGCACGGCGACCGTGTTGGAAACGCCGGAATCTCCGACCTGGTTCGTCGCCACGAGCCGGTAGGACACTATCTGGCCGAACTGGAACGGGCCCACGTCGGTGTAGGTGGTCGCATTGCGGCTGACCGTGTCAAGCTGCGTGAAGGTGGTGCCGTCGGTCGAGCGGAAGATCTTGATGCCGGTCGGATCGTGTCCCGGGTTGGGGCTGGGGTTGGTCCAGGTCAGCTGGATTTGCGGGCCGGTGGGCGTCGACCTCCCTTGGCCGACCAATCCCATAGGCGCATCCGGGGCCGCGGTCGCTGTGGGGAACAGGCCGAACACGGCGAAATGATCCGCCCCCGCGACCAAGACGTGGCCGTTGGTCACCACGGGGACGGTAAACTTGACCGAGCCAGTGGAGAAGTCGCGCTGGCCTGTCTGACGGCTGTCGTACAATTCGGTGAATGTGCTGGTCCCGGTTGGATTGGCGATGAACGCGCGGAGCGTCGCGGGACCGGCGGTGACATTATCCGAGGCCCCCTGGATCCGTCCGACGGCGTTATCGACCTGCAATTCCCAGACGATGCCGTTGACCGGGTTGAGCGGGTCGGCGGTGCCGTCGGCCGAGACCGTCGGCTGGGTGCCGGGGAAGATGGAATTGAACGTCGAGCGCAGGATGTCGGCGGGGACGTCGTCCACGTGGGCGTCGGTGATGCGGTAGCCTTTCAGGACGTCGTTGGAGCCGTGATAGTAAATGATGCCGGACGCTGGACCCGTTTGGAAGAAGCACGGGTTCCCCCACACGCCGGCCTGCCCGGCCGTCACCGTCTGCACCACCAAATCAGGCCCCGTCGGCGGATTGTTGATGTGGCCCATGTTGTCGCGGTCGATGAGATAGATCCGGCCCTGCTTGCCCGTCTCGATCAGCAAATGCCGGTGGGCCGTGTTCCCCACCGAGTCCGGCAGCAGCATCACCCCGCCGGAGCCGAGGTCCGCATCCTGGCTATCGAGTAGTTGCCAATTGAATGGGGTGAAATAGTCGGCGACCGTCATCATCTGGGGATTAGCGGGACTCCAGTTGGGGGTCGTGTCGATCTTGAGGACCGATTCGGAATAGTTGCCATGGGCGGGGTCGAAGGCCGGGAAGCCGCCCGGTAGCTGAAACCCGTTCCCGACCGCGAAATACATGAAGCCCTGGTCATCGAAGGAGAGGCCTCCCCCGCTTTCCCAGATGGCGACGCCGTCCGCGTTGGGAGCGGTGTTGAACACCTTGATCGGCTGGAGAGTCGTCTTGTCAAAGCCAATGACCCAACCGTGATACGGGCGGAAGTCGGCGTGCGACGCATAGGCGACGTAGACGATATTGCCGACCAGTTGCATGGACATCCGGGCGTTTTCTTTCTCCGCGCTAAACGGCACCAGCGGGTTGGCGCCGCCGGAGGATTCCGCGCCGACGCCGGCTACGACAATGGCGGTCGTCTCGTTGGCGAAGACAGGGGTCCCGCCGGGGCTGGCCACATGGGTGTCGCCGATCTGATAGGGCCCGCCGAACCTTTCAGCGCCGGTGGCGAGGTCGAGCGCGTGCAGCTTTTGCACGTAGTGGACCCCCCCATCGGGCCGCACTTCCCTCGTCTTGACCACCTGGTAGAGCGTGTTGTTGCCGCCGTCGATGACGCCCGTTCCGGTGATGCCGATCTCCGGAAAGATGTCCGGCGTCGAGAGTTCTGCGTAGGGGGTGGTGGTGATGCCGTTGGCCGGGTCGATGTAGCTGTTGTGCCAAAGTTGGGCGCCCGTGTCCACATCAAAGGCATAGATGCTGTCGTGCTCCGTGGCGATGTATGCGACGTTGTGCGGCGTACCGCCGATCATCAGGTTTGCCTTGTACAACGGTTGGGCGTAGGCCTGGCCATCAATCGGCTGGTTGAGCAGCGTGCCAAAGTTCGTTGCATTGAGCGCCATGGGGTCGCTGGCCGGGCCGGGATGGAGCACGGTCTCTTGTAGATTCTGACCGGTCAGGAATAGGTCGTAGTGGTAGCTCAAGACATCGACATTGGCGGGCACCAGGCGTGTCTCAAGCGGTTCCACGCGGGGACGGTAACTTTTGCGATGCGGGTGACGCAGGGCGCGCGTAAGGGCACGCCGGAAGTTGTTCATGTTCCGCTTCTTCATGTTCTTCATGGTTTTCGATCCTTTTCAGCAAGTATGAGTGCGGTAACGTGCGGCCGGTGCGCCCTTCAGGTGTCCAGCGGCCCGCGCGCAAATCCGACCGGCCCGCCCTCGGTCTTGACAGCGTTGACAAAATCCTGGCGCCGTTAACAACAGGAATCCAATAACGAATGCACCTTAGTGCGAATGGTCCCCTGTTCCATCAGACGACGATCCGCGGCAATCTGCCATTTCTTCGTGGCAGATTACCCTCACAAGTGGGAAGTGGGAAAAAGGCTTACATACGACATCAACAATATAATCGGAATTTCCGATATATCAAGACAGTTCTCGGAGAGTTCTCCGAGAATTCAGTGTCCGAGAAGCTGAAGAAGCCAATAAAGCCCCATGTCATCATTGATCGAAGAAGGGTGTTGGAATGGATTCTGTCGAACGAGAGTTGGGGCGCGGGGGCCATGGATGCATGAGCATGGCAGTATGTGAACAAGGAACTAGATATTTTTTGGTTCTGAAGATGACAGAAATTTATGAAAAAGTGTCGTTCAGAGGCACAGGTGGCCAAAGGAGATTGGCCGACCGCCTGTGCCTTCGGAGGCAAATAGGAGATTTAAAAAGACGTCGAGGTGTCAACGAAACGCCCGAAAAATAGCGACTTTTGGGGACCAGGCATGTCTCATCGGAGGACAGAAGAGTGTACGGCATCGCGCATCCGGCAACTGTTGGCAGATGCCTTGGGAGATGCGAAATAGCTTAGATCTTCTTTAGCAATTCTTTCCAGCGCGTCCAGGCATCGTTGCGGGCTTTCTTGTTGGGCGCGTTGGCATCGGGTGCTTCGCCGGCCCGCATGAACCCGTGGCCGGCGCCGTCGTAGGTCACCGGTTCGTAGGTCTTGGCAGCCTTCTTCATCGACTCCGCCGATTTGGGGATGGTGGCGTTTACGCGGGCGTCGTTGCCGCCGTAGAAGCCGTATACCGGACACTGGATGCGGGCGATGTCAGCGGGGGAGTCGGGTCCGGTGCCGTAGAACACGAAGGCGGCTTTGATGTTGGTGTTGGCGGTGGCAAAGCGGAATGTCTGGCCGCCGCCCCAGCAAAAGCCGGCGACTGCTATTTTGCCGTTACAAGCTGGAAGTTTTGCAACGTGGTCCACAACCGCGTTGAGGTCTGCCGTGATTTGATCCGGGGGCAGCGACATGATGGCTTTGCGGACGGCATCATCGCCGCCGAGATCGCTGGTTCCTCCGCCCTTGGGGCCGATACCGGAGAGGAGATCGGGGGCAATGGCGATGTAGCCGGCCTCGGCCAATTGGTCGGCGACGCCGCGCACCCAGTCCGTGAGCCCGAAAATCTCGTGAATGACCACCACGGCAGCGGCCTTGTCCTTGACTTCCGGAAAAACAAGGAACGACTGGACGTCGCGTTTGCCGTTCCGGACCTTGACCCACTCGCCATGGCGCGGGGATTTTTCCAGGCGGGCCCTGGCCCAATCCTGAGCCGGCGATTCGGCGACCGGTACCAGGAAGGCGAGCAGGAAGAACGTCAAGCGGTTCATGGAAATCTCTCCTTATGGGCCAATCGTGGTTTAGACGGAACCGAGGTCGGCCAGTATCTGGGCGGCACGGTTGGCATCTTCGATAGTATCAAAGGCAGCATAACCGATGAATTTGTTGCCCAGTACGGACATAGTGAGGCCTTGTAAGTTGATGCCGGCGAGGGCCCATTGCTGGGTGAGGCGGTGGCCCAAACCCGCCATATTGTCGCCCTCAACGCGCAAGACGACGGTGTCGTGCGATTCGGATAAGCCGGCGGAGCGTGCCGCGCGAACTTGCAAAGGCCCGGTTATGGGAGCAATGTAGAGGACGCCGTAACCGGGTTTGCTCAGCAACCGGCGGGTAAGAATGTATTCCAAATTGGCCCCCGCCTGAGCGAGGGGAGCGAGCTTGGAAGACATGGCACCCGGCTCATCGGAAATCTCTCCCGACCAGACGTGAACCCGGTCCAATTTGAAGCCCATGATGGCAGTCCTCCGGCGTTGCGGGATCGACAAAAGGGATTATAGTAGGGGCGGCGGCCAACGGCGAAAGGGCCACCACGAGAATGCCGCCCATGCCTGTCCGATATAGAAGAGGCCGCCCGGGGACGCCATGGGTCCGTATTGACCCCTTTTGGAGTCACCCTTAGACTGATAGGTTGAAAGAAGGGATTCGCATTTTAAACTCGGTGTTTCGGCAGGCGGCGGAGGCCAAGCCATCATGTCAACCGACACAGCGGTGGAAACCAACTTTTTTGAAAAGCTCGGCGACACCCTGTCTGCGATTTCCGAAGGCACTTCCCGGTTCTTAACTCGGGTTTTTGGTTCCAGCAACGAGCGAACCGTACGGAAGTTGGGGTATATTCGATCCACCGATCCGACCGTGCCCCCGACCATCATTCCCGGATCGCAGGTAGACCGGGTAAACAAGCTGGAAGAAAAGATGGGGGCGTTAAGCGCTGCCGAGTTAAAAGCGCTGACCCCGCAATTTCGCGAGCGACTAGCGCGCGGACAAACGCTGGATGATTTGTTGCCGGAAGCCTATGCCGCCTGCCGGGAAGCGGCTCGCCGGACGAAGAATATGCGGCACTTCGACGTGCAAATTCTCGGCGGCATAGTGCTGCACGGGGGCAATATTGCCGAGATGGTGACCGGGGAAGGCAAAACTTTGGTCGCAACTTTGCCTGCTTATTTGAATGCGCTTGAAGAAAAGGGTGTTCACGTGGTCACGGTAAATGATTACCTGGCCCGGCGCGACTGCGAATGGATGTCGCCGATTTACCATGCGTTGGGCATCACGTGCGGCTTCATCCAAAGTGACATGGATCCGGTGTTACGCCGGAAGGCCTACGACTGCGCTATTACCTACGGCACGAACAGCGAATTTGGGTTTGATTACTTGCGCGACAATATGAAACCAGCGCGCTGGGCGGATCCCCGGTTTCCGCCCTTTTTGCAACAGGTCCAGAAGAATCTCAATTTCGCCATCATCGACGAGGTGGATAATATCCTCATCGATGAAGCGCGGACGCCGCTTATTATTTCCGGGCCGGCCTTTAGCGACCTCCGGCGCTACGGACAGGCCAACGACATCGCAGTGAGACTGACGGACGTGCAGAAGCAGGATCCCGGCCGCTTTTACGAGGTGAAGGAGAAGGAGCACACTTGCCATCTTACGGACGAGGGCATTCACAAGGCTGAAGAATTGGCCGGGGTGGAAAGTTTCTATACCGCCGGCAACATGGAATGGCCGCACTTGATCGACAATGCCCTGAAAGCGCATCACTTATATCACCGGGACAAGAACTATGTGGTGATGCGCCATCCCGAATCAAATGAAATGAGCATCATCATTGTCGACGAGTTTACGGGCCGTCTCATGGTGGGCCGGCAATGGAGCGATGGATTGCACCAGGCAGTGGAAGCCAAACATGCCCGGGATGGGGTCAAGATCAAGGAAGAGACACAAACCCTAGCCACCATCACCTTGCAGAATTACTTCAAGCTTTACAAGAAGCTGGCCGGCATGACCGGGACGGCCATGACCGAGGCGAATGAATTCTGGAAAATCTATCACCTGGATGTCGTGGCGATTCCAACCAACAAACCACTGATCCGCCACAATTACCCTGATTTGATTTTCCGGACCGAAAAAGAAAAGTGGACCGCAGTGGTCGAGGAGATTGAAACGGTTCACAAATGGGATGTCGTACACCTGGACGATGGAAACCGGCTGGTGGGCACCATTCTCCGGACAACGGAAGAAGAAATAGAATTGCAAACGCGGGATTCGCAGCGACAGAAGATAGCACTGGATACCATCGACACGCTTGAGAAACGAGGCCGACCGATGTTGATCGGCACCACGGACGTGGCCAAATCAGAAAAGTTGAGCGAAATGCTGCGTCGGCGCGGGATCAAGCACGAATTGCTCAATGCCAAGCCGGAATACGCAGCGCGCGAGGCGGAAATCGTCGCCCAGGCAGGGCGGATCGGTGCGGTAACAATCGCCACGAACATGGCAGGCCGGGGGACCGATATCATTTTGGGCGGCAATCCGGAAACCCTGGCGTGGGCACGACTAAAAGAGAAATATGAGACCCGACTGGACGTTCCCGAGGACGAATGGAAACGGACGGTCGACGAGATCGAAACCACGGAGAAAATGAAGGAGGAAGGCAGGATAGTCGCCTCCCTTGGAGGAGTGCACATCATCGGAACGGAGAGGCACGAAGCGCGGCGCATCGATAACCAGCTACGCGGTCGTTCGGGGCGGCAAGGCGATCCCGGGTCGAGCCGGTTCTACTTGTGTTTGCAAGATGATCTCATGCGAATATTCGGCGGCGAATGGGTTTCCAACTGGCTGAAGTCGCTGGGGATGGAGGAAGGCCAGGCGATTGAAAGCCGTTTTGTATCCCGGCGGATTGAAGCCGCGCAGAAAAAAGTCGAAGAACGGAACTTTGACATCCGCAAGAATTTGCTGGAATACGACGAGGTAATGGATCATCAGCGTAAGCGGATATACGGCTACCGGCAGGAAATCCTCGAAGGCGCCAATTGCAAGATGCGCATTCTCGACATGCTGGATGAGCAAATCAACCAGGCAGTGGACAAGTTTTTGGAAGAAGATTATGGCGCGTCGTGTTTTGCGGAGTTCGCGTCCAATCGACTGAGCGTCGATTTTGATGCGGCCGATTTCGAGCGCAGCGAGTTTACCCAGGCTGAAAAGACCGCCCGGGAAAAAGCCAGCAGAATGATTCCCACGCAGATTCACGAAGCCATGGATGAAAACCTGAGTTCCGACGTGGAGAGCAAGGAATGGAACTGGCAAGCGATGGCCCACTTCGTCCACACGCGCTGGGGGTTGAAATACAATGATCGCCAACTTAAACAGATCGGGCGGGACAATCTGGCCCAGCAGCTAATTGAAGAAGCCGAAAAAACCGTGGCCGACGTCGAACTTGCTGCAGGCCAAGAATTCCTGGAGGCGAATTGGGGGCTGCGCTCCATTTGCGATTGGGCAAGGCATAAATTCCAGATGGACTTGACTCCGGATCAACTCGAAGGCAAGGAAGCGGACGCGATCAAAGAACTCCTGCACGCGAAAATGCTGGAAATTTATCGCCAAAAGGAAATCGAATTCCCGGTCAAAGTGGGAATGGCGCGATTCATGGCGGACCGCGCGCAACAAGCGGCCGGTGGGCACCGGTACGATCGCGAGGGATTGTACCGTTGGGCCCGCCAACGATTTTCCGACATCGGCGATGGATCGTCGGAGGAAGATTTCCGAACGCAATCGCGAAGCCGGTTGCAAGAAACTCTTTTGGAGACTAGCCGGAAATTCTATCCGGCCATCTCTCAGCAGGATATCGACGGCAAATTGGCGGAAGTAATGGAGGGGACAAAAGTTGCGGAACCCGAAGATGCCAAGGAACTCACCGAATGGGCCCGTACAGGGTTTAACGCCTCGATCACCGCGGAGGAATTGACGGGAATAACCCAGGATGCGGCCCGGCAATTACTTTGGAATGCGTTTGATGACCGGTTCCGGCCGGAAATGCACCAGTTGGAGCGCAGCCTGTTGTTAAGCCGCCTGGATGCTTCTTGGAAAAATCATCTGTACACGATGGATCACCTGCGCTCGGGCATCGGCCTGGTTGGCTATGCACAGGTCGATCCCAAGACGGAATACAAGCGGCAGGGCATGAAGGAATTCGATGCCATGTGGGAAGGAGTGCAGAACAAGGTCACCGACACCATCTTTCGAATGGAAGAGGAGGAAGTTTTCCAAGAGTCTCTATGGGAAATCGGCAGCACGGTCCATGAGTCTGCCCCGCGTCACACGGCTGCCCCGCAAGCAAATGGACAAGGTCAAGTGTCGACCAATAGTTCGGAAGGCGCCAAAAAAGCCGAGCCGATTCGGAACCGCGGCGAACGCGTGGGCCGCAACGATCCGTGCCCGTGCGGCAGCGGCAAGAAGTACAAAAATTGTCATATGCGGCAAACTGCGTCCTAGTGATTCATCGCCAGCAAATTCCCAAGAAGCGAGCATTTTCGATCTAGCGACAACAGGGAAAGGACTCCCATTTCATGTGTTACCTGCTCAATCTCATTTATCTCTTTGTTTTCCTGTTGCTTTCTCCGTGGCTCATATATAAGGCGTTGAGGGCGGGGAAGTACCGGCGGGGGATGTGGTCCAAAATCACAGGAAACGCGTTCTTGCGCCAGGGCGCGGACCGATGTGTCTGGTTTCATGGCGTCAGTGTGGGCGAGATTCACCTGCTCGGGCCCGTAGTCAAGCGATTTCGGGAACGGCATCCGGATTGGGAATGCGTAGTATCGTCCAGTACAGAAACAGGATTGGCAGAAGCCGGTAAACGCTTTCCGGATTTGGCGGTATTCGTATGGCCGCTGGATTTTTCCTGGGCCGTGCGGCGCGCATTGCGACACGTGAAGCCGGAGCTGGTAGTTCTGGCCGAAGGAGAAATATGGCCGAATTTCGTCTTGGCAGCCAAATCGCTGGGAGTTACCGTGGGGATCATCAACGGGAGGATGAGTCCGCGCAGCTACCGCCGCTATCGCCGGGTGGGAAGGCCGGTAGCAAAATTAATGCACCAATTGGATTTCGTGGTGGTCCAGACGGAGGAATTTGCCCGCTATTTTCGCGCTTTAGGTGCACCAGAGCAACGGGTTCACGTGACCGGTTCGGTCAAATATGACGGTGTGGTTACCGATCGACGGAATGTCCGAACGGAGAATTTACGGCGACTTTTTGGCATCGGTTTGGCAGATCCTGTATGGGTAGCCGGAAGCACCCAGGCCCCGGAAGAACAACTCGCTATCGATATTTTTCGAAGGGTTCAGGACCAGATTCCTCAATTACGGTTCATTCTGGTGCCCCGGCAAAAAGACCGGTTCGAAGAAGTGACTTCTCTCTTGAAAAAAAACCATGTGCCGTTCGTACGCCGAAGCGAATTGCACGAACCGCCAGAGACGGTAGCTCCGGTGATTTTAGTGGATACTATTGGAGAACTGGAAGCGATTTGGGGCCTGGCCGACGTTGCTTTTGTGGGAGGCAGCCTGGACGGCCGTCGGGGCGGACAAAACATGATCGAACCGGCGGCATATGGGGCAGCGGTGCTATTTGGCCCAGACGTTTGGAATTTTCGGGATACTGCCCAACGGCTAGAGCGCGCGAGGGCGGCCATTCAAGTAGCGGACGCCCGTGAATTGGAACGAAGAGTTTTTGAACTGTTCCAGGATCCCATAGCACGAGGAGAATTGGGAGCGCGGGCGCAACAATTAGTAAAGGAGCAACAGGGCGCCACGGGGCGGACGCTGGCAGCCCTGGAACATTTGTCGATTTTTGAGCGTGTGGGAAAAGCGACTTAGCATTCATCCCGGCTTTGGATTAAGAATCCGAAGTCTGCACGACTTGAGACAATCACTCATTATTCGCGCCAGGGTTTCTTGACCTGAAACGATCTAAGCATCTTTTGGGCATTTTCCTTGTCCTCCTTGGACAAATCGGGCATCTCCAGAGCTTTCGTTTGCCATTTGACCGCGTCGTCAAAATTGTCGGTTTCGGCACATGCCGCTGCCATTGTCACGAGGCAATTGAAGTTCTTGAATTCGGATAAAGTACACGCCTTGTTTGCAAGTTTCACAGCCTCCGGTCCGTCGCGAAATTCGTCCTCGGGGCAGACCGCCTGGATCCAGGCCAAGTTGTACAAGGCCTCGACATTGTTGGGACCGAAGCGGATTGCTTCCTTCAGGTCCGCAATAGCCGCGCGCAGATCATTTTTTCCCCTGAAAAGCAAGGCCCGGTAAAAGAAAGCCCAGGTATTTTTAGGATTGAGGCGAATGGATTCCGTGAAATCTCCGATCGCTTCCTCAACGGCCCCCTTCAACTGGTAAGAATCCGCGCGTCTAAGAAAGAGGTCGGCGTCATCGGGTTTGCGCTCGATGGCTTTGGTAAAATCGGCGATCGCTTCATCGTATTTTCCTTGTTCCTGGTAAATCTTGCCCCGCTCGATAAACCCCGTGACGATTTCTGAATTTTTCTGGATGGCGGTGGAAAAATCGGCTAACGCGCTATCGGGATCGCCTTTGGTCTTGTAAACAGCACCCCGTTTTAAATAACCGTCGGCATCACTGGGATTCAGCGCGATGACCGTCGTCAAGTCGGTAACGGCCTTGTCCGAATCCCCCATGGCAAGGTAAGCAAAGGCGCGGTCGGAATAGTATCCGGGATTCTTACCATCGATTTCAATGGCCGCGTCAAAATCGGCGATTGCTTTTGGCAAATCGTTATTTTGTTGGTGAGCTTTTCCCCGTCCGTCCAAAAAGGCCGCGTTTTTCGGATCACGCGCCAACGCCTCATTATAGTCGGCAATGGCTAACCGCGGATCACTCTTGGAAAAGTGAGCGCGTGCACGCTTGGCATACACCGAGGCGTCATCGCGGATTTTGAGTGCTTCGCTGTAGTCACTGATTGCTTTGACCCACTCCTTCGCGGCAGCGCGAATGTCGCCGCGGTGGACGTACGGTTCCGCCACATCAGAATTCAGCCTGATGGCTTCGGTGAAATCGTCATAGGCACTGTCCGGTTTTCCACCGGCTTCATATGCAATTCCGCGCTTGATCAGCGTGGCCCAGTCTTCCGGATTTTGTTTGATCACCTCGGAAAAGTCGGCAATCGCCTTGTCGTATCTTTTTTCGGACAGGTGGAGATCGCCGCGCATCAAATACGCGTCCCTGTAATTCGGATTCAGAATGAGAACATCATTCAAAGATTCCAGGGCATTCTTGGGTTGGCCTTTCTCCAAATAAACCGTCGCGCGCTTCACATAAGCGGGATGGTTTTCCGGATTGTGATTGATCACTTGATCCCAATCGTCGAGGGCTTTGTCGAGTAGCCCAGCTTCCTGATAGGCGCCGGCACGGATTTCATACGTCTCCGCATTCTTTGGATCCAGTTCAATTACATCGGTATAGTCGGCAATCGCCTTGGGAAGTTCGCCGTTGGCGCGATAGGCACGGCCTCGATCGAGCAAGGCCTGGCGATCTTTGGAATCAATAGAAAGAGCTTTGTCGAAATCGGCAAAGGCTTTTGGAAAATCACCTTTCTTCACATAGGCGTTGCCGCGCTGCCGGAAAGCCTGGCCATTCTTGGGATCGATTTTGAGGATTTCATCGAATTCACTAACGGCCTCGTCCAATTCGCCTTTGCCGAGGAATGCACTTCCGCGACCGATTTTGGCTTCCACTTTTTTCGGTTCGATTTCGAGAGCAACATTAAAATCGCGGATTGCTTTATCGAACTCACGAATGATGATGTAGGTCTTGCCCCGAATCAGATAGGTATCCGCGTTGTCGGAATCGTTTTGAAGGGACCTGCCGAATAGTCGAATAGCCTGCTCATATTCCTTTTTTTTCAGAGCGGCCATGCCTTTATCGAAATTTTCATCGGCGCCGATCGGCGGGTTAATAAGGAAAACCAGAAAAAGACAAGCAAGTCTGCTTTTGAACGTCATGAAATCGATCCTTTACTACAGATTCCAGCCGAGAGGAGGAAATAAACAGAAACACTGATTTATTAATTATGATCCGCCGGACTTTTCTTGTCAAAAGGAATCGAAATTTGGCAACGAATTGTCCCGATGGCTATTGCAATTGGCGACAAAAAATCGAACAATGGGGAAAGACAGGTCTTCTTGATCCAAGAGACCTGGCTATTACCCCTTTTGGGCCCTGAGGTATTGATGATGAATCCATATACGACGTTATGCGACGACTTCGGGGTGTATGTCTACTTGAATACGAAGATGGAATTGCCCACTGCTCGCGAAACCGTGCTGCATTTTTTCGATGCCGTTCAGAAGGCCTTTCCGCAAATGACCGATTTTGATCGCCGGGAAAACGGCGAATTCGTACTGGAAGAGGACCGCGAAAAAGGGAGTTATCGCTGGGTGACCTTGGAGAGCCAAAGGATTTGCACGGGGTATGTCAATCCTCCCGCGCTGGAAGATGCCGACCAACAGCACGAACGCATCCTGGAAATGGCCCCGTATCACCTTGATTTCAGCCCGCTGGACTGCGAGGCAATGGACGTGTTGTTCGCGTTCGATTTCATGTTCAGCGGCAACCATGATGAAGTGGTGGCCGAGGCCCTGGGCTTGAACACCACGCTGGAAAACCTGCTCCAGCTTCCCGGCAGCCGGGTCATCAATTACGAACCATCGCTGATGCTGTCCCTGGACGAGGCTTGCCGATTGCAATCTCGGTTGAGTATCGAGACCCGGACGAATGCCTATCAGATTCGGACCGGCCAGTTTCCCGAAGCGCCGATAAGCGTCTATTTCACGGTCCGCCAGTACTGGGGCCGGCAGCCGTTCAAGACGTTCGGTGAATCCTATCACAACCAGCGCAAAATCTGCCAGGAAATGGTGGACCAGCATATCATCCCGGCGGTGGTCCGACCGCTTGCACAGACCATTGCAGCCAAGCAGTGATTGATTGGCCCGACGACAAGATTACCGGGTAAGGGTGACAATAGACTGGAATTTCTTATCATGCACCTTGTTACCCGGCTATCTTGTGTCCGCGTCACAAAATGGAAAAGTCGTCCCTCACATTCAGCGCTTTCGCACAAGGCCTAACAGCCGAAACGGCGTTTGATGTCTTGGCCGTGGCGAAGCGGCTCAAAGCTGAGGGCAAAGACGTCGTCGAATTGCAAATTGGCGACAGTCCCTTTGCAACGCCGCGCCGTGCCCAGGCGGCGGGCATTCGCGCAATCGAAAACGAGGCGACGCATTATTGCCCCTCACTGGGATTGCCGGCTTTTCGGGAGGCCATTGCTCAAGATTATCACCGGCAATTCGGCGTGAGCATCACAGCGGAAAACGTTGTGGTCGGGCCTGGTGCGAAGTTATTCGAACAGTTTTTTTGCGAGGCTGTCGTTGATCCCGGCAATGCGGTGCTCGTCTTCAGCCCCCATTTTCCTACATACGGGTCGAACATCGCGCGGCGCGGCGGGCGGATAGTTTTAAGCGTTCTCCGGCCGGAAAACCAGTTTCGCCCGGATCTAGACGATGTGGAACACTTTTTCAAAACGACCCCCAACGCCAGAGCGATCTTTATTAATTCTCCGCACAATCCGACGGGGGGAATAGCAACGCGGGAAGACCTGAGCAGATTGGCAAAACTCGTCCGGGGAAAAAACATATCCATATTCAGCGACGAACCGTATTGCCACATGGTCTGGGCCGGCAAGCACTATCCCTTGCTGGCAGAGCCCGGCATGCTGGATCATGTGGTCGCTGCGTACACTTTCAGCAAATCTTACAGCATGAGCGGCTGGAGACTCGGTTATGCCATCAGCAATCAGCGGATGGTTGAAACCATCGGCAAGATGATCAACACATCCGTGTCATGCGTGCCGCCGTTCGCGCAATGGGCGGGGCAGGCCGCCCTCGAACACGATGCAGCGGAACGTGACGAGGTGATGGCGAAATTTCGACGCAAAGTTGAGCTGCTGGTATCGGAACTCCGGCAAGTGGACGGCGTCCAAGTGCTCATGCCGGCCGGAACTTTTTATGCCTTTCCCGATGTCTCGGCGATTTGCGAACGGCTGGCCATCACTTCACACGGCCTGGCCATGTATTTACTCGAGGGAGCGGACGAAGTATTCGGCGTGGCCTGTTTAGGAGGGGAATGCTTTGGCGAAGCCGGACAGGGATTTCTGCGCTTCAGCTGCGCGGAGCCGGATGATCGATTGGTGAAGGCCGTGTGGTTCTTTGCGGAAGCGGTCACGAGAATCCAACGGGTCAAGAAATTCCTGGCCGCAAATCCGCAATTTCGAAAGAGCTAAATGACCGCCAGCAAGGGCCCATGCTAGCGCCGCGGGCTGGTGTGCTGCAAAATCGCGCTCGGTGATGCGGCAACTAAGGAGCGGATGATTACTCAAACAGTTTGCTGACCGATTCATTGTAGTGGATACGTTTAATGGCATCCGCGAGAAGCGGGGCGATGGTCAGCACCTGAATAAAGGGAAGTTTTTTGTTGGGCGGCAGCGGAATGGAATCGGAAACGACAAGTTGCTGGAGAGGGGCAGCCTGCAAGCGCTCGACGGCCGAGCCGCACAGAACCGGATGCGTGGCGCAGACATAAATGGCGCGCGCGCCGTTCTGTTTGGCGACATGGATCGCTCCGACGACACTCCCACCGGTGGTGATCATATCGTCGAAAATAGCGACGACCTTATTTCCCAAAGAGCTGCCGATGAGGTTGGCCTGTTTGGTTTCCGTGGCGCTGGACCGGCGTTTGTCGACAATCGAAATGGCGCCCCCCAACTTCTTCTGATGCACGAGGGCGCGCTTGATACTACCTTCATCGGGACTGAGGACCACGAATTCATTCGGGGGAATTTCCAAACTGCGGATGTAATCGTTGATCACCGGGGCGGCGTGAAGGTGGTCGACCGGAATATCAAAGAATCCCTGAATCTGTGCGGCGTGAAGATCCAGGGCGAGAACCCGGTTGGCACCGGCCACGGTCAATAAATTAGCGACAAGCTTTGCGGTAATGGGTACCCGGCCCTGATCTTTGCGGTCTTGCCGCGCGTAGCCATAATAGGGCAGCACCGCCGTGATGCGGGCGGCACTGGCCCGCATAAAGCTATCCAGCATTACCAACAATTCCATCAGGTTCTCATTGACCGGTGGGCACGTGGGTTGAACCACAAAGATGTCCCGGCCACGGACGTCTTCATCGATCCGTACCGTGATTTCGCCATCGGGAAAGTTGGCCAGCGTGATTTTGCCCAGCGAATCTCCGAGGCAATGTGCAATCTTTTGCGCGAGCGGAACATTGGCCCGTCCGCTGAACACTTTGAGGGAATTATTGTTGTTCATGATGTTCCCACAAAACGGCCCGAGGGTCCCGTAGAAGTTATGATACCAACCGCAAAAGGTCTTTACCATCAGCCAGAATTGCGCTTTTTTGCTCCCACGGGGCCGCGTTATGAACCAAAAAACGCAGAATGAAGCAAGGAGAAATTTGGAGAGTTCTAATATCCTTGTCCAAAAGGATTTAGGGAAGAAGTTTACCGAATGGGAATTCGCTGCTGCGACCGGTTGTGAAAGAGGTTTCCCTTCAGCTGTCGTTCTGTTTCTTTGGGGCGGTAGAGACAGCTGCCGCTTTGACCCTATCTCGCCGCTGTTATGCGAATAAAATACAAAAAATGCATCGCTTACCCATTTACAATGTGCGAGTCTTTTGGTTGGAAATGACATGATGAAATTCTGGATAACCATCGCGCTGTTTTTTTTCCTGACTGCCACGACGACGGCCGCGGACTTGGCCAAACCAATCACTCTCGATCCGAAAGAAGCTGCCGATGGTTGGCTGCTCCTTTTTGACGGCCAAACATCGTTTGGATGGACAATTGACGGCGAAGCCAATATTTCCGGCGGAGTCCTCCGTCTCGGTGGGACAAAAGCGACCACTGCCAAAACGACCGCTCAATTTGGCAACTTTTTACTCTATTTCGATTATCGGCCCGAGGGGTCTGAGGGATCCACGCTGATTTTGGGCAAGCGTAATGTCTCTCTAAAAGAACGCCCATTCAAACCTACGGAGTTTATCGGCTATCGACTTGATAAGGAACTCGAAAGTTCCGAAACGTCTAGAGCAATTGAAATTCGCGTTCCGGCCGGAAGCGAATTAGTATTGCGCAATCTGTTACTGCAACCGCGTGACCTTCGACCGCTTTTCAACGGCAAAGATCTCACCGGCTGGAAAGAATTCCCGGGCAGGAAGTCAAAATTCTCCGTCACCCCGGAAGGCTGGATCAATATCAAGAACGGCCCAGGTGACTTACAAACGGAAGGCCAATTCGGCGATTTCATTTTGCGATTGGAATGCATCAGCAATGGCAAACACCTCAACAGCGGAGTGTTCTTCCGCTGCCGGCCCAATGAGTATCAAAATGGCTACGAGGCCCAGATTCACAACGGCTTCACGGCAGCGCCCGCAAAGGAATATACTCTCGAAGACTTCGATCCGGTTACCCACAAGAAAATTGGGCAAAGAAAAGTGAAGTACGCCGCGCTCGACTACGGCACCGGAGCCATCTATCGGCGGCAACCGGCCCGATTTCAGGTGGCCAACGACTATGAATGGTTCACCATGACTGTCAACGCACGGGGCAATCATTTTTCGGTGTGGGTCAACGGCATCCAGGTGACCGACTGGACTGATAGCCGGCCTGCGGCCGACAATGCCCGCAACGGCTACCGCGAGGCTAAAGGGCATATCAGCCTGCAGGGCCACGATCCGACGACGGATCTGAGTTTTCGCAATATCCGGATCGCAGAGATCAAATAATCTCACCCTTGGCGTTGAGCGCTTTCATGTCCGCATCCGGCAGTTCGGGAGAAGTCGGGTCGAACCATTTTTCGTTGAAGACGATGCGTTGCTGTTTCTTCATCGCCTGATTCGAAGTCAAAGCGATAATCGCATCGGCCATGGCGACCTTGCCGTGACAGCGCGGCGCCAGGCGCCATTGGCACTTTTCGTCGGTAGACTTTGCGTGCTGGTGCATCCGGATGCAGTAGGCGAAATGTTCCATTTCTTCGCGATAACCTTTGCTAACCGGTCCGGACGAACCGCCATCGGCGCCGGCAACACCGCCAACTAGCGTCTTCTCCGTCACTCCTCCCGTTGTGGAGGAAGAGTCCAAGACGGGCTTGCCCGCTGCCGTATTTGTTACGGTCATCGATGTCGAGCGCGGCCCGCCCGGTTCCTTCAAGTTTGGATCTTTCTCTCCAAAGAGAAAGGCGCTCTCTTCTTTTTCAACCACCAAAGCGCCGCGCGATCCCATAACGCACTCTCCGTAGGCCTCGAGCGAGTTTGTATTCACGCTGGAATAGGTCACGACGACGATGTCGTTCTTGTTCTTAATTTCGCTGGTTCGCTGTCCGTTGTTGTCCAGAACGTAATAGCCCTTGCCGGGAAACTCGAAGGTAACGAAGACGTGGTCGTCCGCCTCGCGGTCGTCGGTGTAAAACAATTTGCCGCCCACAGCGGAGACAGCCAGCGGATGCACCTTGCCGAGGAAAATGCTGCAGGCATCAAGTTGATGGCTGCCGAGTTCCGCCATGAGGCCGCCCCCAGTGCGGTTGTATAGCCTCCAGCGGACTAATTCTTCCATGTTCTTGTAATCCCAGTGGTCGCGGATTTCCTTGGCGAGTGCGTCCTGATCTTCTTTTGGGATATCGGGTCGCCAGCCGTCGCGGTATTCGCCGGTTGGTTTGCCGTTCTTGTCTAGTTTCGGCCAACTATTATTGCGATGCCACAAAGCCCGAATGTGCTTGACATCGCCAAGAACAGCCGAGTTGATTACTTCCACAGCTTGGGCATAGAGCATGCTGTAATGACGTTGATGCCCGATGGTCAGGATGCGGTCTGTCTTTTCAGCCACCTCGATCATTTTTTTGCACTGTGTGATGTTCCAGGCCATGAGCTTTTCGCACAGCACGTGCTTGCCGGCTTCCATCGCCGCGATTGCGACGGGAGCGTGCAAATGCAAGGGGAGGGCAATGACCACAGCTTCGATGCCGAGTTTGGTGTCGGCCAACAATTCCTTGTAGTCGGTGAAGTTGCGGATTTTTCTGTCGCAATCCTTGCCGTAGTGGTGCTTGAAGCCTTTCCGGGGGCCGGTTTTTTCGCCATCAAAGATGCGTTTTTGATTATGGGGGCGGATATCGCAAAAAGCGACAAACTCAAGGTAGGAAGGATTATGCTCGCCAACCAGGACGCCGCCTTCATCGCCGGCGCCGATCAAAGCCGCGCGTACCGGTTTGTCTTTGTCTTTTTCAAACTGGTAACCGAAATAAGCCGCAGCTGCGACCGGGGCCACGGCTCCGCCGGTAAGCAGGCCCTTCAAGAAGCCTCGGCGGTTAACTTCGTTCGACACCTGGCGAAAATTCGCCCGGCCGAGTTCTTTTTCTGCGGGGGTAAGATCAAGTGCCATTGGAAAAACTCTCCGAACTTGGGGTTTCCGTATTACCGCGCTAGCAACGGTCGTTGTTGCGAGCGCCGTTCTCTTTCCGAATTCGACATTCGTTGCCTACGACGGCCGCCTCGCCGAAAGGAGGATATCCAGGTATCGAGGCCATAGCGGCCGGCGGGATGCGAAAAAGCAATTGCCAACAAGGCCAGCGACTCGATGATGTTTTCGTTGATAAATAAGTAATGGCCCCTGGCCATGCTATCACCCAGTCCCGGCCAGGGAGGCATCGCCAGGTAAAACATCAGCAACAGCAAAACTCCGCCAAAACAAGAAAGTCGAGTAAAAAGACCGATCAAGAGACCGACGCCGACAGCGGTCAAACCATACTTGACAATCCCATCAATCCATGTTAACCGGGACCACACCGGGGCCGTTTCTGCAGGTTCTGGAACGGTGGGCATCCGCCGTTGGTTGTAGGTCAACACTTCGCGGAGCGCGCTTTTCATTTTGGCCGTCTGGTTATCAAGGTCGTCCTGGAGACTCTTCTTCAAGACAGCGGCTTCCTGCCGGACTTTCTTGAGCTTATCGCTAAGGCCGCGGCCAAAAATACTCATTGCCGAGGTTTCAATGTCCCGGGCCTCTCTTAATTTTTCCTCGTAGTCATTGAACCTGACGGCGATCGATTTTGGAACCTCGCCACCTGATACCAGAGGTAGTTTGACTTTCGTTGTTTCATTGACCAGCCAATTCACAGTATTATTCTTGGCCAAAATGAATTTCACCTCGGCCAAAATCCGCTGAACGCGCGGTTCCACTGGGTTGACGGAGTCTTTTTGGCTGTAAATGAACAACGAGCTCCACGGAAGGCACGCAGGAAAACGAAGATCGGGAGAACTCATGAGAGCGCCAAAGGCCTCGGGGGGAATTTTCTCGGTTTCACCGAGTTTATAGTGGTTGATAAAGCGTGTCAAATAATCATCCCATTCTTTTGCGAGCGGGGGAGGAAAATGTTTGTGCGGCTTACTTTCATTTGGATTTTCATTGGCATCGTAAGGAATGATCGTAAATCGCGCTTTGAAATCGTCACCGGAATCCCGGACGATGTAATGGCCATCTTTTAAGGAAACTTCGGGGTCGCCGGCCATCCAGCGCAGGGGCAATGCGAAGGGACCGCTGGCTCCCCGGATGTAGCCCTTGCTGGACCAGGCTTCGTTCTGGTTAATTTTCCATATTCCTTCGTAAAGAAGGTGGCAACCGATGGACAGTTGCAGCAAGACCAGGAAAAAACGGCCGGACCAACTCATGGGTCGATTCCAATGATGACGGGCTTTTCCTCGCCGTCGGGCAACAAAACAGCACCAATCCCTGAGTGAGCCGCGCAATATGCCCGGGTTTTTTTGACGCCGAGAATGTAAAATGCCGTGGCCAGGGCGTCCGCCTCGGCGGCGGTGGGCGCAATGGCAGAGGCACTGGCCATGCCCTCCGCGGGCCAACCGGTGCGCGGATCGATAATGTGGCCGAGCTTTCGGCTCTGATACTCCCAGTGCTGGAATGTGGCAGCCGAGGTACCCAGAGCCTGGTCGCGCAGGCGAATCACCGCCAATCGTTTTTCGGGATCCCATGGATGGCGAATGCCAACAGTCCAACCGCGCGAATCCCCCGGCGCGCTGCCGATCGCGTACACGCTGCTGTGGCCTCCGTGCAACAGAGCTGACGAGACTTTCCAGCGGTTCCGCACGAGGTGCGTCACGCGATCCAATGCGTATCCCTTGCCGATACTTCCGAGGTTGATTTCCATGCCTGGCGTGTCGTAGCGCACCGTTTGCTTTGTAGCATCCAACCGGACCTGCGTCATGCCCACGCGTTCAAGAATCTCCGCGCGTTCTCGGGCCGCGGGCAAACGGTGTCGGCGGTGGAATATGCCCCAGGCCTTTATCAACGGTCCGGCCGTGATGTCGAACGCCCCGTCGGTTTCCCGCGATAGCCCAGCGGCTCGCAGCAACAAACCGAACAGATTTTCTTCCACCTCAACCGGCTCGGCGTGGGCGCTTCGATTAAGGCGACTTATATCACTGTCATCGCGATAGACCGTCAATTGAGCCTCTAGGCGATCAATTTCATCCAATGCGCTTTCTGCGACAGTTACTCCGTCCGGACTCCCGAAAGGCAACAGCACTTCGAACGTTGTGGCCATGGCCCGGCGGGAAAAACGAAGCAGGGCGTATTCTTCGGCTGGAGCTTCTGCAACCGCCAGGGATTCGAGACAATCCATGGCGCCGATCCATGTTCCGGCAGAGTAAACGAACTGGCGCGGATGCAGGAAATCGCGGCGGTCCATGTTTTTAATTTAGACAAAAAAAGGAGCGAGGAACAGATTGAAGCCGTTATTCGCTGTTCATGTAGTGGACTGTCGGCTCCATTTGCCTGGTGTTGCGTTCGACAGCGAGGACAATCGTTCGTTCCTCGACGCCGTCGGCAGAAGAGGCGATAGCGGGAATGATTTGCCGGCTATTGGGAAGACTGTAGCGCATCGCAAAGGAGCCGTCGGGCCGGAGCTTGATCGGCTCGCCCTGGAGAGTAACGCGAGCGGTGGGTTCCGTGGAGCCGAAGACAATCAACTCGGCATTAAGGTCAAAATGAAATTTGCGTGGTTTGCCGGCCAGAAGAGGGCCGGCGCCGAAGCCGGTGACCTGAGGGGGCCCCATGGGACGGCGCAGCCGTTCTTCGAAAAGCTCCTTGAGTTCCAGACTATCGCCATAGGGTTGAAAGCCGGCCGACATGGCATAAATGTGCTCGGCCCTGCTTGAGTCGATATCGGACCAGTTTTCATCGACGACGGCCCTAACGCCCGCGCGGGGAGTGGTAACCACGTTGGACCGGGCGATGGCAAAGAATTGGCCGCGTTTGGAACGGTAGCCGATATCAATCCGATAGGAACGGGGAGGATTGGCGACATCAATGTACCAGTTGTTGCAACCGCCATGAATGGCGATATCGCGAACGATGGTTTCCGAGGAATAGGTTGTATCGCGACTGCTGACGTCGAGAACACGGAGAATGGGTACGCTGCCATGCCAATCCTGAGCAAGAGCGGCCTCGGCGCGTTGAATGGCCTTGCGCGTCACTTCCCAATAACAATGGAGCCAATAGGGATCGCGGACCATGACTACGATCCGATCCCTGGCGGGGTTCACAGCAGAATAACCGGGACCATCACCGGCAAGGTCTTTGGTGGGAATATTGGAGACATGCTTACCGTTTTTGCCGTTGGTGTGATGGCTTTTGGCAGTACCGTTTGCCGAGATTTTGCGCCCGCCGGCCGTGCGGTGGGAATGGGGCTTTTGAGACTTTGCTTCGGCGGGACCATCCAAACGGAGCAGGATTTTTACCAGTTCATCCTTTCGCAGCGTAGCAGAACCGGGGATGCCCTTTTTTCGAGCGAGGTTGACGAGGATTTTCTTGGAATACCGCTGTAGCCGCTCACTGTTCATAAACACACCGCCAGGGATCGCCTGCTCACAAGCATGCCGTACTTGGTAGTAAATCGGTAACATCCATGAAGCTTTTGGAAGCTCCCGGACATCCTCTTCTGGGAGAATGAAGAGCCCTGCAGCGCACCGCTACGCGGTGAGCGTATAGCGCGCAAGACGCCGAAGTGCCAGCAGGAAAACGAGATTGGATAGAATGCGGATCAACTTTCGGCGTGACCCGGCAGTGGCCGGGAAAAAGTTGGGGTGACATAGGCCTATCACCATGCCGGCCGCGCCGTCCCCATATTACACCCTGAATTCGGCCCTGTCAACCATTAATTTCGATAATTACGGAGTTTACAGGGAGATCAATACCATCCATCGAAACATTTTTGTATCAAAATGCAACAAGATTTGAGGCTGATCGAACGAAATGGATGAAAACTTTGAGAAAAGTTTCAAATCTCGAAGGTTGACTTTTGGGGCTTGGGTCTGAGAATACCGGCGTGGGCATCCATAAACGCGATAGCTCAAAAAACTTATGATTACTTGGGTCGACCGAGTGCGATGTCCATGGTTGTTCAACCCCCGGATCCAAAAGAGTTGGGCCGATACTATGCTTTGGCCCAAATTGGAATGGAAATGGTCACGCCCTTGGCTGTTGGCATTGGATTAGACTATTTCTTCGAAAGTGCGCCCTGGTTATCGATAATCGGAGCGGTCATTGGTCTGGTGGGGGGGATGGCGCACCTGGTGGTAATTGTGAACCAGAAAGATAAGACCAATTCTGCGAAATCACGGCTGGAGGATAAGTGAAACGGAGTGTGACAGTTCTAGTTGGAGGATCTTTGGTCTTTTGGCTGGTGACTTCTTCCTGTTTTTCGTTAATTGGGAAAAATCCCCAGTGGAATGATCCAGTCGATATTCACCTTTTTTCAAATTCCGTAGTCGTTCTGCAAAGAGGAGTTCTATTCGGCACGGTGGCGCTGATAGTTTGCCTCATTCCGACAATTGCGACTTTAATCTGGGCAAATCAAGCTGCTAAACAATCTGCGTTTAAACAGCTGATTCTTGTTTTTGGAAGTACGGGCATCCGAATGGGTTTTGTCTTGTTGGGTGCAATATTGCTGTATGTGTTAGTTGAGGAATTCCAACGTACGTTGTTTTGGATTGTGATTCTAGCTTTTTATCTTTATACCTTGGCGCTGGAAATCATTATCCAAAATGCAAATCTGATCGGAAAAGGGCAGAAAATCTTCTCGACAGAAAAACCCCGCGTGTGAAAGAAACCCAGGAAGAGTCTTCTGGAAGTTAAAATGGCAACGAATCCTTTTGACCACGTGATGGATACGCAGCATTGGCATTTTTTCGAGAATTTGGGCCTGGAATTTCATCTTCCGGGGGGCATTACCAAATTCATGGTTCTGGAACTCATTGCTGCCATCCTCATCCTGGTCATTTATATCCCTCTCGCGAGAAAAGCCAGGACCGGCCAACCCCCCAAAGGGCGGATTTGGAACACATTTGAAAGTATTCTGACTTTTATCCGTGAACAAGTCGCCAAACCATGTATTGGGGAACACGATGCCGATCGTTATGTCCCCTTTCTGTGGACCATGTTTCTTTTTGTCTTATTTTGCAATCTCCTCGGCATGTTTCCTTATATGGGTTCGCCCACAGCGAGCATAACGGTTACCGGAACGTTGGCCTTATGTAGTTTTCTGGTCATCCACGGGGGAGCCGTTGCCAAGCTAGGCGTGGGTCACTATCTGAAATCGTATGTTCCGCATATAGAGGTGCCCTTTGGCTTGGGATATTTCTTGGTCCCAATGATTGTCGGCATCGAGGTCATGGGACATTTCATAAAAGGATTTGTGCTGGCAGTGCGGTTGTTTGCCAACATGTTTGCCGGCCATACGGTACTGGCTGTGATTTTGTTGTTCATTGTCATGGCCAAAGATGCCGGCTGGTACCTTTTTTTGCCCATAACAATAAGCAGTGTAGTGGGAGTGACTCTTCTGAGCCTACTCGAATTGTTTGTGGCTTTTTTGCAGGCGTATGTGTTTGTTTTTCTGACATCGCTTTTCTTAGGATCGACGTTACATCCCCATCATTGATGGGTATTCGGTATTCTTACCAGGAGAAACTGATCGTATGAAAACTCTTTGTTTGGGTTGTTTGGCCTTTCTTTTTACCCTATTAACGAACAACCCTGTGCTGGCTGCGGATAGCGGTGCAGCTCCTTTTTACGGTAACGCCATTGCTGCGGGTTTGGGTGCGGGTTTAACCATCATCGGTGCCGGATTTGGTTTCGGACGAATTGGTTCCGGGGCACTGGAAGGGATGGCTCGCCAACCGGAAGCGGCGGATCCAATCGGCCGGAATATGATCGTCATTGCTGCGCTTTTGGAAGGTGCCACATTTTTCAGCCTTATTGTTTGCATTATCGCGGTGTTTAAAGGTTAGACCTGCTTCATCCCACTTACGTAATGTCGGCGCGATAAACAGAGGATTTCATGCAGCGCATTTTAGCGGCCGGTTCGTTTTTTCTGGCTAGTTTTTGCGCAACCATGGTTGCGAGTACGGCTATTAGTGCGGAGAAGGAAGCGGAAGCCTTAAAGTACAAATCGACCATTCATCAGAACGGCCATGCGGTTGAGAAAGACTTTGACTTAACCGACAAGGAACAAGTTCAAGAATTGACTCAACTTTTGAAAAAGGGTGAAGTTGAGGAATTGAAAAAGGATAAACCCCCAAAACTCCTTGCCATATTCTGGGATCTAGGTTTGTGGTCACTGGTGGTTTTTATTCTGCTTTTCCTCATCTTAAGGAAATACGCTTGGGGTCCGATGCTGGAAGGCTTGCAAAAACGCGAGTACAACATCCGGGAGGCGTTGGAAAGTGCCCAGCGCGCCCGCGATGAAGCGCAAAAAATCCAGGCCGAACTCAAGGCGGAAATGGGGCAGGCGGCGCAAAAGGTTCACCAGATGATCGAAGAAGCGCGACGCGACGGCCAGGAGTTGAAAAACCAACTCAAGACCGAAGCACAGGCCGAGAACCAAAAGGAACGGGAACGCCTGCACCGCGAGATTGAAACCGCCCGCGACCAGGCTTTGCAACAAATCTGGGGCCAGGCGGCGCAGTTGGCCGCGATCCTTTCGTCGAAAGTAATTCGCCGCAAATTAACCCCCGACGATCATCGGGTCCTGGTAGATGAAGCTCTGGATGAATTTCAAACCGCCAGCAAAAACCGCCGCTAGTGCGAGCAGCCAGTATGAATGATCAAGAAAACAACGAAAGAATTTACGGCGATGTGGGGGCGCAGCGGATTGCCGGCGTTTATGCGGAAGCACTGTTCAAGGCTGCGGAAAAGCAAGCAAATGGCGACGAGATCCTGGAAGAACTTGAAGGCCTCATTGGAGACGTTTTCCAAAAGGATCCGCTGTTTGAAGCGTTCTTAGCCAGCGGGGCGATTGGGCGAGACCGCAAAGCCAAGGCGCTGGAAGCCGTTTTTGAAAACCGAGCGGGGCCGCTAATTTACAACTTTTTGGGGGTCCTCAACCAGCACGGACGGCTGGATTTGCTCCGGCCGATTTTGGTGGCCCTTCGGGACCTCACTGATCAACGCAGCGGGCGCATTCGGGTACAGGTGCGCTCCGCGGTTGCGCTGCCGGTTGATCAACAGAACCGGTTGCACCAAACATTGCAGCAAACATTCAACCTGGAGCCGGTCCTCGTGGCCACCGTAGATCCGGAACTCCTGGGCGGCATGGTGGTGCGGGTAGGCGATTGGCTTTACGATGCTTCCGTCCGCACGCATATTGAAAACCTTCGCAATCAACTCATCGCGAGAAGTAGTCATGAGATTCAAAGCAGACGAGATCGTTTCTGTACTGCAAGCGGAAATTGAACAGTACCGTTCCCAGCTGGATTCCCGCGAAGTCGGCCGAGTTCTGGAGGTCGGCGACGGCATCGCCCGGGTTTACGGCCTCTCCGGTGTCATGGCCGGCGAAATGGTTGAATTCAAGCGGACGGGAGTGTTCGGCCTGGCCTTCAATCTCGAAGAAAACTCGGTCGGGGTGATCATTCTGGGTGAATACCTGGAAATCGCCGAAGGCGATGAGGTGCGAACCACCGGGCAATTGCTGCAGGTTCCGGTGGGAGATACACTGATCGGGCGGGTGATGGATCCGCTCGGCAATCCACTGGACGGCAAAGGCCCTATCGTCAGTGCCACACGGCGGCCGGTGGAATCGTATGCTCCGGGCGTGGCCGGGCGCCAACCGGTGAACCAGCCGTTGCAAACGGGGATCAAGGCCATCGATTCGATGACGCCCATCGGCCGCGGGCAGCGGGAATTGATCATCGGCGACCGCAAGACAGGCAAAACCGCCATCGCCATCGATACGATCATCAATCAAAAAGAAGAAAACGTCATTTGCGTGTACATTGCCATTGGGCAAAAGGAATCGACGGTCGCTCAAGTGGTGGAAAAACTGCGCGAGAACGGCGCGATGGATTACACGATTGTCGTGGTTTCCTCCTCGGCCGACCCGGCGCCGCTGCAATACATCGCGCCTTATGCCGGTTGCGCAATGGCGGAATATTACATGTATGAACAGGGGCGCGACACGCTCTGCGTGTACGACGATTTGACCAAGCAAGCTGCCGCCTATCGCCAGCTTTCGTTGTTGATGCGGCGGCCTCCCGGACGGGAAGCCTATCCGGGCGATATTTTCTATTGCCATTCGCGGTTGCTGGAACGCTCCGCGAAACTGGCCGAGCGCTGGGTCATCGTGCCGGGAGATGCTGATGTAACGAAGGTAAAGGATGACTGGGGCGTCAATCGCAAGCCCGATGGCACGGGAACGGTTTATATCGGACCGCTGGAAAAAGAACTTGCGGAAAAACACGACCTTCCGAAATATCCGGGCCACAAGGTGGCCAAGGTAGTCGGCACGGGCGGATCGCTAACGGCGCTGCCCATTATCGAAACGCTGGAAGGGGAGGTATCCGCCTATATCCCGACGAATGTCATCTCGATCACCGACGGGCAGATTTATCTGCAGCCTGCCCTGTTCCTCTCCGGGATTCGTCCGGCCATCGACGTGGGCATCAGCGTGTCGCGCGTGGGCGGCAAGGCGCAGATCCCCGCGATGAAGCAAATTGCCGGAGGGCTGCGGCTGGACCTGGCGGCGTTCCGCGAGCTGGAAGCATTCGCGCAACTGGGCACCGAACTGGATAAGGCCACCCAATCGCAACTGGATCGCGGCTACCGGATGGTGGAAATCCTGAAACAACCGCAGTTCAAGCCGATGCACGTGATCGATCAGATCTTGATCATCTACGCCGGGACCAAAGGATATTTGGACAAAATTCCGGCCAGACAGGTGGCGGCCTGGGAAAAACAATTCCTGCAGTTCATGCGCGACGAAAAGAGCGCCGTGCGGAACGCCCTTGCCAAGGATCGGAAATTCAATCCCGCACTCGAGCAACAATTGCAAGCAGCTCTCAAAGAGTTCGAACCTCTGTACAAGGCGCCGAAATAGGTGAGATGCCATGGCAAAAATGCGCGCACTGGTCAACCGGCGCAAAGCGATCCGCAACATTCGCAAAATCACACGGACGATGGAGTTGATTGCCACGGCCCGGTTTAAAAAGGCCCTCGATCGCGCCACGGAAACGGAAGCCTATACGCGGAAAATCGCGGAGCTGGCCGCCGACTTGAGCGCTTCTGCAACGAATATCCAACATCCCCTGCTGGCAACGCGGGAAGTCGTCAAGAATAGTCTGCTTCTGGTGCTTTGCTCCAACCGGGGATTGTGCGGCGGCTACAACGCCAGCATTATTCGGGAAGCCATGGCCCGTCAAAGGCAAATCAAGGAGGAATCCGCGGCGCTGCAACTGGAATTGTCCGGCAAACGGGCCATCTCCTACTTTCGCTTTCAACGCATCCCGGCCGCGGAGACCTTCACCAAGTTCGAAGACAAACCCCGGTTCGACGAAGTCGAGGAATTGGCGAATCGCTACATCGCCGGTTATATCGGCGGCACCATCGACCGGGTGGAAGTGGTTTACATGAAGTTTCTAAACGCGGCCCGGCAAAAACCGGTTGTGGAAACTCTATTACCACTATCTGCGGAACCGCCCACGGCTGCCAAACCGAGGTCTCCGGCCGCCGCAGCGAAGATTGAATATGAATTTCTGCCGGATGCGCAGGGAATCCTCGAGGAAATCCTGCCCGTTTCGTTCAAGGTACGGCTTTTCAAATGTTTTTTGGATGCTGCCGTCAGCGAGCAAATCGCCCGCCGCGTGGCCATGAAAGCCGCCACCGATAACGCGGGCGACATAATTAAATCGTTGACCCGGCAGTACAACCGGGCCCGCCAGGCCCAGATCACCAAGGAAATTGCCGAAGTGATTGGCGGTGCGGAGGCTTTGGAATAAATTTGGAGACTGGTATGGTTGCTACAGCGGATGGGAAAATGACCGGCGACCACGTCGGTAAAATTGTGCAGGTTATCGGTTCAACCTTCGACGCCGAGTTCGACGAGGAGCAATTGCCGGAGATTTACAATGCTCTCAAGATCGATACCGAGTTCAAGGGTGTTCGCTTGCAATTGACCGGCGAAGTGCAACAGCACCTGGGCGGCAATCGGATTCGCTGCGTCGCCCTTGGTTCCACCGACGGCCTGGTCCGGGGCATGAAAGTCGTCGATACCGGCAAACCCGTCCAGGTGCCGGTTGGCAAGGAAACCCTGGGACGGGTTTTTAACCTGCTGGGCGAAGTGATCGACGGCCGCGGTCCCATTACCGCAACGGAATTTCGCCCGATTCATCGCGAACCGCCTGCGTTCTCGGAACTTTCCTCCAAGACCGAACTTTTTGAAACCGGCATCAAAGTGATCGACCTGCTGACGCCGCTCGTCCGCGGGGGGAAAGCGGGTCTGTTCGGCGGCGCCGGCCTTGGCAAGACCGTCATTTTGACGGAATTGATCGCCCGCATCGCCAGCCAGCACGGGGGCTTCTCGGTATTCGCCGGCGTGGGCGAACGGACGCGCGAAGGCAATGATCTCTGGCTGGAAATGCAGGAAACCAAAATCGGTAAGACCGATCGATCGGTCATTACCCAGACTGCCATGGTCTTCGGCCAGATGAACGAACCCCCCGGCGCACGCCTGCGCGTTGCCCTGAGTGCCTTGACCATGTGCGAATGGTTCCGCGATTCTACCGGGGCGGACACGCTGCTTTTCATCGACAACATTTTCCGGTTCTCCCAGGCCGGTTCCGAAGTGTCCGCACTGCTCGGCCGGATGCCGAGCGCGGTGGGTTATCAACCGACGCTGGCCACCGAAATGGGCGAGCTGCAAGAACGGATTACCAGCACGGCAAAAGGCGCGATCACCAGCGTGCAAGCCGTCTACGTCCCCGCCGACGACCCGACCGACCCGGCGCCGGCGAATGCCTTCCAGCACCTCGATGCGTTCATTTATCTGGAACGCGCGATTACGGAAAAAGGCATCTACCCGGCGGTTGATCCCCTGGCTTCCAATAGCCGTATTCTTGATCCGCAATACGTGGGCGACGAACACTACGCGGTGGCCCGCCGCGTGCAACAGATCTTGCAGCGCTATCGCGAATTGCAGGACATCATCGCCATCCTCGGCGTCGATGAATTGAGCGAGGAAGACAAGCAAGTCGTGTCCCGCGCCCGCCGCATCGAACGCTTCCTCTCGCAGCCTTTCATTGTCGCCGAAGCGTTCACCAACAAGCCGGGCAAAGTGACGCCGATTGCGGAAACGATCCGCAGCTTCAAGGAACTATGCGACGGCAAGTGGGATCACCTGCCCGAAAGTGCTTTCATGTATGTGGGGGCCATCGAAGAAGCAGCCGAGCAAGCGAAGAAAATGACCGAGGAAGAGAAATAAACCATGGCGGAAACCGGTGAAAGCCATGCCGGACCGAAATCGCTGCAGTGCATCGTGGTCACCCCCGAGCGCGCGGTCCTCGATGAGGCCGCCGATTTTGTCGCGCTGCCGATGTACGACGGCGAACTGGGCGTGCTGCCGGGAAGGGCGCCGCTGATCGGCCGGCTGGGCTGCGGCGAATTGCGCATTCGCCGCGGCGCGGAAACGAGACGCTACTATGTCGATGAAGGATTTGCCCAGGTTCGCACCAACGTCGTTACCGTCTTGACGCAGCACGCCGTCAAAGCGAACGACATCGATCAAGCTGCGGCACGGCGCACCCTGGAGACGCAGGCTACCGGTGCGGATCAACAAAAAAGCAAAGAGCGGGCACGGGCGCAGTTGCGGGTGGCGCTGCATGTCAGTTAGTCATTGGTCATTCGCGGACCACCAATGCCTAAGGACTAATAACTAACAACGAGTCCCTCATCGAACAAGTAATGCAAGTCTGTTACAATCTCTTCTGAAAAATACGTTGCGCCCACGACCCCCCGGCCCCCATGGACGTAATTGCAAACCCTGCCACGTATCGACCTCCTTTGCGACGTATTCCTGAACCCTCAATGGGATCTCCACTTACGACTTCGCAAAAACAGCCCCTCGGCTGCGACGTATCTCCAACCTCATGAACCTATTCCTATTTCGCCCTGGTCATTAGTCCAATCACTGATGACTTTTGGTAGTTATCGGTCACTGGCCGAAATCGCGAGAGCGATCGCGGTATCCGGTGAAAGTACTTCGCGCCACCGGGTTTCTCTGGCTACACCTGACAAAACTCTCGTGATAGCAGGGTGTTCTGAAAAGGCACGATCCACCTGCGCCGGCATCAAAGCAGTCTCTGCCGCCTGATTACCCGACAGAGCCGAGGAAGACAGCCTCTGTGCACAGCTTGCCTGCGATTCGATATCGGTGAGGAAGGGGTCGCTTCGGCCCGGTTGGAAACCGAAAAGTGCCGGATCAATGGCCGACTTGCGCGGACAATGCGATGGTGCTCCCGGGCTGCCATCGTTCAGGTTTAACAGGAACGCATGGCTCGCGCCGTTAATCACACCGGAACCGACGATCAAGTCATTATCGTTGATGCCGTAGGCGTGCTCGAGAGCCCAGCCGGATCCGGTCGGCAAGAAATCGTTGAGGTCGAGTGCCGACCCGTCCGACCAAAGTGTCGCGTGGAAAAAGCGAACGTGGCCGGCGACTCGAACTGATTCGCCAACTGCCTGACTAAGGTTGTTGATCCCCGCGGCGGTGCTGGAGGCATACCCGCCCACCGGTGCGAGGTACTGGATTCCCTGGACGCTATCCCAAATAATGCCTCGGCCATTGGATGCCCAGCCCACAACCTGTCCCGAATCGTTGATGCCAATGCCGTGGACGTCTGAACCCAAGTCGGTCATCGTGCTGCCGTCGTAAAGAAGCGTATGATCGGTGATACCGGGGTCAACTGCGTCGATCACAACTTGGCCGGAGTCATTGATTGCTAAACCGGAGCTAATCTGGTAGCCCGTCAAGGCGCCGAGGTCGGTTGCCGTACCATCGGTGTCCCAGAAAGTGGCGCGAGACGGCCCGCCACTATTGGACCACCCTACCACTTGGCTGGAGTCGTTGATGCCGCCAGCAAAGCCGAGCTCCGCGCCGGCAAGGTTAGTCAGGTCCGTGAAGTTGCCGGTCGTGCTGTCCCAGAGGAAGGCATGCTCAGCATAGGTGTCGGCTAAAAGTCCATAGCCAACGACCTCGCCGGAATCATTAAGACCAAAGGCCTGGCTTTCACCGCTTCCGAAGGGATCGAGAATGGTCATTTGGCTGCCGTCGTAAAAGAAGCCTTGGACAAAGTTGTCCTGGCTGTCCCCCACCACCTGCCCGGAGGAATTGACGAGCTTGCCCACGCTGGATCCCTCAGCGAACAGAGCTCCCAGGTCGGTAATCGTAGATAAAAGCTTCCGATCCTCGAGAATATCGATGTGAGGCCGGAAACTGGCTCTCTTGGGGCGAGAAACAGCGCGGCGGCTCCGCGAATACCGAGGGTAGGGATGCAGCCATCGGAAGAATGAAGGAAAAGACATCGGTCGACTCCTAAATAAGAGACAAGGTGATTGCGGGCCATTCCTCGCTGGTGCCAGCTTCGGCCCTCATATTATCAATCCGGATCCGAGGGAGCATCGAACAAGATTTCAAATAATCCTATTTATGACCTGAGTTATTCAATGCGAGCGGCGAAATAATGGCGAGCAAGAAGAGTAAGATTAAGAGGAAGATTAAGATTATGAAGAGGATTAAGAGCAGGATTACGACAAAAAGCGGGACTCGTTCCTTTGACCGTGGCGAAATCGGTATGCCGAAAAAAGCGGCGGCGAACAATAGCGCGGCGAACCGGGATCGAGGTCGGCCAGTGGATTTGGGGCAGGCGTCGAGGGAGGCGTTCCTGACGAATGAGCGCATCAACCAGGTTCTGCTCGACGCTCTCAGCCCCGAGGTCTGGCGAGCGCAGCCGCCGTGCTCGAAACGGCGGAACATTGCGACAACTTTTGCGCACATGCACAATGTCCGATGCATGCGGCTCAAGATGTCGGCCCACAAGGTAGCGCCGGCAAGGCTCGACCGAGCCGAGGTCACCCCGGCTGAGGCGAAAAAGGCCCTCGGGCAGAGTGCCCGCGCGATGGTTCATCTCATCGAGCAGTCACTGGCGCGCGGAGGCCATGTCCCCGATTACCGGCCCGACGTCGTGGCGCTGGTGTGTTCCGCGATCACGCACGATGCGCATCACCGCGGACAGATTTGCCACTGGGCCAGCCAGCTCGGGGCGCCGCTGACGCCCGAGCAACAGCTGCAGATGTGGGAGTGGGATAAACGCTGGCGGGAAGTTGGGGACACTTAAATCCGAGATGTCGAGTTGCCAATGGTTGCTACATCGGCCTGCTCAATCTGTAGCAAAAAAAGAGTCAGAGCGGGATGAAGAGTAAGATTGCGAAGATGATTCGGAGCAAGATTACGATTCAGATTAGGATTGGATCGGGAGTGCGTAGATGCGAAGCGTTCTCTTGGCGATTTCGGTTGTCAGCTTGCTAATTGCGGCATCCGGTGCATCGGAATCGGAAATACCGGCGGATAGCTTTCGCGTGACATTTCAGGATCCCGACGAAAAGCAGGCGGCAACCGGCGGCAAACCGCAAGGCCAGTGGTCCCGAGCGCCGTCCCTGTTAACAGACCATGCGTACCATGCGGCTGTGGCAGTGGATGGGAAGATCTACGCTGTCGGGGCGGGAGCAGACGTGGAAGTGTTCGATCCCGGACGCCAAGCCTGGCAAACGTTGGCAAAGAGCACGCATGTCCAGGATTTCCCGGGGGCAGCGGCGTTGGGGGAACAAATCTACGTCGTCGGCGGAGTGGATAAGAAAAAAAACTTGGCCACGGTGGATGTCTTTGATGTAGCCGCGAAGAAATGGCAGAGCGGTGCCCCCCTTGAGGTGGCGCGCAGCCGGCTTACAACCGTGACTTTCGACGGCAAACTGTATGCGATCGGCGGTTACATCGGCGATGGGAGAGAGGCGCTCGATACCGGGAGTGTGGAAGAGTATGACCCGGGCCAACGCTCGTGGCGGAAGAAGGCCAGCATGCCGACGGCACGTCATGGCCACGCTGCCGTGGTGGTCAACAACCGCATCCTGGTCATCGGCGGCTACGGCAAGCATGCTTCAAAGTACGGTCCCGTCAGTGTCGTGGAGGAATACGACCCCAAGAACGACAGCTGGAGGACGCGGGCGGCCATGCCCACCGGTCGCGGATTCCTCGGCGCTGCGGTGCTGAGCGGAAAGGTGTACGCGATCGGCGGCCATGGCACGGGCTTGTGTGTGGAACGTTACGACCCGGAAGCCGACACCTGGAGCCGGCTGCACGAGGCCCCGGCAGAATTCGACCGATTTGGTATCGCAACCGTTGGTAACGAAATTTACTGCGTCGGCGGGGAGGTTAGCCCTCGCCGAGTGTGGCGTTTTCAGCCGCGGCCTGATTGAAACTTGGGAAGGATCTTGATGAAAAATAATCTGACTTCGTGACTACAGCTAAGCGGATTCTTTATAGATCGTGAATCCCGCTTTCAAGTAATTCGGCAATGCAGCAATTCGAGGTAGGCCTTCCTCACTACTTCCTCATTCATTCCTCATCAAGCCACCGGATTGGGCGCGGCAGCGCATCGCCGCTGTCGCAGTGGAGCGCACCCGAAAGCCGGGATGTTTTAATCAATTCATAAGAATTGGCGCCACAATTATCCGGGACATTTGAATTTTCCTCTCTTTGTTCCATTTTGGGGACGGTTTGAGAAACCGTTTCGTGTCTAGTTTAATAGACGGATTATTTGCCATCAAGGAAGATAAAGCAAAATCGGAGAAATCGCGGCCTGCTATTTTGAAACAGGACAGGTTTGCAAATGGAACAGAGGGGAAGCCACATTTTTCACCGCAATGAGGCAATTCCGGTGAAGCTTCTTCCCAATTAACAAATCGGCCCCATCGCTTAAGGAAGCGATTCGAACCTCTCAAAGGAGACCGTTCTCCTCTCGTCTCAGGAAGGCAGGCAAGCTCCCGACGATTTTGAAATTGTTGGATTGTGTTTGGATTTCCAGCGGCTGTATGTGGATCCTGATACACCAGAAAGTCGTCTCATCCCGTAATTGAAAAAACGGCAACTGGGAGTGAGGTGATGGCCGCGTGCCGCCCGGCCGTTAGGATGCACTCGTTGCGGACCGGGCAGGCGCGGCCGGCTTTTTTGGACGCGGATGGATCCAGGTTTGTCAGAAAGATCGGAAAGATATGAACAACGAAAACTCAGGGCATCCTGCGTGGGGTGCGCTCGAACAGACCATTCTACGGAATATTAATCAACGCACTTGGGGATGCTTGCATCAGCTTCGCGTCGAAGTGATGGAGGATCGAGTGGTCGTGCATGGTTACACGTCGCGGTACTACATAAAGCAACTCGCCATCCAGGCGGCCCAGGAAGCGCTCGGTAGCCAATATATGTCCCGCATCGAGGTGGATATCCCGGTTTGCGAAAACAATTCTTTCATCGGGCCGAGCTACGGCCGACGAAATGGCTGAAGCTAACCGCTAGCCGAGCCAGACCTGGCCGGGTATAATCTGTCTCTGGCCGTAAATCCCCTTCGATCCAGGCCACGCTCTTTTGCTGGTCTTTGAGGCGGTTGTGACCGCACACCGCCGACCCTGTTTGGGCAGGGTAGCGTCGCCCGTGTCGGCTCAAACGCGAACTCCAGATCGAATCCCGCTGAGTGACCTGCTATTGGGTGTACAGTGCCGTGTTCGGGGAGCACCGCAATGAAGTGTATCTTTGTGTCCTTGGTCTGGCCTCCGTCGCATTTGCAGTTGCCTACGCCGCCACGAAGCTCCGGAACGCCCCGAACTCGTTGCCGCCAGGGTATAGTCTGGATTACGGGCGCCGAGTCGCGCAAGGTGGCGCCCGGCATGCTGCACGCCGGGGGACTGGATCTCGCCCGTCGATTTTCCTTGCACCAAATCGAATAATGAGTAACAAACGGCAACGCCGATCATCTTGAGGAGGAACTCCAATGAGAAAGACATGGCGATTCGTGGCCGCGGCTTGTGTTCTGGTCGCGGCCGGGCTCATCTTCGCACAGAACAAACCAGCGTCGACCGGCGACGCGTCATCGCGGCCGGCCGACGAGAAAGCGATCCGCGAAGCGGCGCAGGGTCTGGCCCGCGCCTTCGAGAAAGGCGACGCCAAGGCGATCTCTGCCTTCTGGACCGAGGAGGGCCAGTACGTCGACGAGAGCGGCGCGCCGGTGCGCGGCCGGGCCGCGCTGGAAAAGGCCTACGCCGAGTTCTTCGCCAAGCGCCCGGAGCTGAAGGTCGAGGCCAAGACCGATGCCGTCCATTTCATCGGCAAGGACGCGGCCGTTGAAGAGGGAACGTTCACGGTTCACGCCAAGGGCAGCCCGCCCAACGCCAGCCGGTACAGCGCGCTGCACGTCCGGCAGGACGGCCGCTGGCTCGTCGCCTTGCTGAAGGAATGGGGCCACGACGAGGCCAACCGGGCCAAGCTGGACGATCTCGCCTGGCTGATCGGAACCTGGAAGAGCGAGAGCGGCGACGTTCAGGCCCAGACCGAGTACGAGTGGGTCGAAAACAAAAAGTTCATCCGCTGCAAGTACACAGTCACGAACAAGAAAGACAAGGCCGCTCCCGGCTCCGGCACGCAAGTGATCGGGATCGACCCTGCGCGGGGCCTGATCCGGGCCTGGACCTTTGATTCCGAAGGAGGCATCGGCGAAGCGAACTGGACCTTCGACGGCAACCGCTGGGTCATCGATTCCAGTGGCACCCTGGCCGACGGTTCGGAAACGACGGCCACGAACTTCTTGCAGCGCAAAGGCGACAACGCCTTCACCTGGCGCTCGGTCCAGCGGACGCTCGACAACGAGAAACTGCCGGACATTGGCCCCGTCCAGGTGACTCGTGTGGGGAAATAGTTGGCTTGAACTGATGGAGTACCGGCTTTAGCCGGTTTGGATGGAGAAGGCCCCGGCTAAAGCCGGGACTCCAACACTAATCGATTCGAGGACCTGAATCATGAGACTTCAACTCCGAAAGGCGGCTTGGATAAGCGTCCTCGCCGCAATGATTGTCGTTTCAGCGGCTCTGAGCGGCGGGCGTTATGGCGGCGCCTCTCGCGGTGGCGGGGGCGGCTCTCACGGCGGCGGAGGCGGGGGCTTCCAATCCGGCGGAGCGCCCATGTCTCGACCGGCCCAGCACTCTTCCTCTCAGCCGGCGGCCCAGCGCCAGGCATCGGTCCACGGTCCTTACGCCGGCGGCGTTCCAAGTCATACGCAGCCCAGTTCGCGTCCCGGTGGAGGCGGTGCGGGCGAGCGGCAAGTCCTTCAGACCCCGGGGGGCGGCACGGCCGCTGCCGGCAGGAACGCCTCGGTGTACACCGGCCCGAAAGGCGGGGTAGCAATCCACGGCAGCAAGGCGGGCGAGATCACCGGCCCGGGTGGCAGGGAGATTGCCGGCGGCAAGAGCGGCACGGCGGTCATCGGCCCCAACGGAAACATCCACACGAGCGGCTCGAAAGGCGTAGCGGTGAAGGGGCCCGACGGCGCCGCGATAGCGGGCGAGCACGGAGGGATCACCGCCGGCCCCGGCGGAGTCGCGGCCCATGGCAGCAGAGCCGGCGCCGCCGTCGGACCAGGTGGCGCCGTGGCCGCTGGCAGCCGGGCCGGCGCCGCCGTCGGACCAGGCGGCGCCGTGGCCGCTGGCAGCCGGGCCGGCGCTGCTGTCGGACCGGGTGGCGCAGTGGCCGCTGGCAGCCGGGCCGGCGTCGCCGTCGGACCTTACGGCGCCGCGGCGGCCGGCGGGCGTGGCGTCGTTGCGCGCGGCGGCGGGACATATGCCGCCGGCACCCGCTTCGTCTCCGCCTCCGATCTGCGCGGCCAGGGCGCCTACGTCCGCAACAGCTTCAATTCCTACAACGCCTTCACCCCAGGGTGGAATCGCCGTTATCCCGGCGCCTGGCTCGCCGGCGGCTGGGTGGCCGGCTCGGCCTGGTCCGCCGCCAACTGGGGCGCTTGTGCCAGCTACATCGGCTACGCCGCGGACACGTCGCCGATCTACTACAACTACGGCGACAACGTGACCTATCAGGACAACAGCGTCTACTACGGCGACCAAGTCATCGCCACGCAGGACGACTATGCCGAGCAGGCGGTGCAGATCGCCGACAGCGGCCGGAACGCCCAGCCGCCCGCCGATGAAAAATGGCAGGCCCTCGGCGTTTTCGCCATGGTCAAGGGGGACGAGCAAACCTCCAACGACATCTTCCAGTTCGCCCTCAACAAGGAAGGCGTGCTGCGCGGCAACTACTACAATGCCGCCTCGGATTCGACTCAGCCAGTCTACGGCTCGCTCGACAACAAGGCGCAACGCGTCGCCTGGTCCATTGGCGACAAAAAGGACCCAGTCTACGAGACCGGCCTGTACAACCTGACGCAGGATGAAACAACCATGTTGGTGCACCAGGGCAAGGAGCGCACCGAGCAATACAAGCTGTTCCGCGTCGAGCAGCAGGAGGAGAAGAAGGAACCGGACAAGTGAGCCAGCGCTCGCTCAAGCAAAAGGTGAAATGGACCAATTCAAATGAGCGAATAAGGAGGCCAAACATCAAAACCAACCTCGCATCGCCCGGGTGTGAACGCTCAAAAAAAAGGCGATCCAGATTCCAAACTTGGAGACGCCATATTCGCAACGTGGCGCCGACTTGAGGGCCGAGCGGTTCGTGCTCACCAGGGCGCATTCAAAGTTCTAACTGAACGGGAGGTTGACGATGAATATTCTGTACTGGCTGGTGTTCGGCTTGATCGCCGGTGCGATCGCCAAGTTTTTGATGCCTGGAAAAGCACCGGGCGGGATCATCATGACGATTGTCCTGGGCATCGTGGGAGCCGTGGTCGGTGGGTTCATCGGCACTCATCTGCTCAACTTAGGAGATATTTCAGAGTTCAATTTGCGCAGCATGGCGCTAGCAGTGGGCGGAGCGATTCTTGTTTTGGTCGTCTACGGGCTGCTGACCAGGGCCCGGGCCTGAGCTGCCGAAAAGTACGGCGCATCGTCCGCATGAAAAACGATTAGCGGCGGGCATGTGCTATGGCGAATTAAGACTGTTCGCAGAATTCCATGATCACGTAAATGCGCGGCGGGCTGCAAGCCCGCCGCGCGGCCGTGAGTTGTAAAGGAGCTGAAGCCATGAGCATGAATCCGCTGCTGGTGGGACTGGAAGGCGTCCGCCGAAACTGGGGGTGGTACCTCGTCCTGGGGATTGTTCTGATTCTTCTCGGTTGTTTCGCGATCGTTTCTCCGTGGGTGGCTACCGTGGCCGCGGTGCTGACGCTCGGCTGGCTGATCTTGTTCTCCGGCGTCTGCGAGGCCGTGGCCGCCTTCGGAGCCTGGCGGTATGGTGGAGTCCTATTGCACCTGCTGGGAAGCGTATTGAGCATCGTGGTCGGCGTCTTGATCGTGGCGCACCCGGTGGCGGGCGCGGCGGGCTTGACCATGCTGCTGGCAGGGTTCTTCCTAATCGCCGGGATCTTCCGGATCGGGGCCGCCATCGCCTTGCGGTTCCCGAACTGGGGCTGGTCCGTCCTCGGCGGATTGGTCACGGCCCTGCTCGGGGGCCTGATCTGGGCGGAGTGGCCGTCCTCGGCCCTGTGGGTGGTCGGCACATTTGTCGGCATCGAGTTACTGTTCCGCGGCTGGGGGTGGGTGATGTTGGCCCTGGCGGCGCGTCAGTTCCCTCGGGCCGCCGACGGGGCTTATCAACCGGCCGCGGGTCAGCCAACCGCTGTGTCATAACGAAATGTCTCCCGCCACATCGCCATGGTACGGATCATGAGCTTGTCTCCCCGCTATTAGGCACTCCGAAGCTATCGGCCAACAAGCTGGGTACGTGCGCCTCCAGTGCCGCTTCCCCGGCGGCGCTGAGGCGCTCGGCCAGGAGGCTCTCAAACTCGGCTGTCGGCGGTCACCCGGTCAATTTGGCCCCTCCAAGGAGCGGCCTGCGGCGGACGCCGCTGGCGCCCTCGCCCGACGTGTCACTCTAGGCCGGGGCATGCGGCGAAGCAACTGAAAAGGCCGCGCACGCTCACGCCGTTTCTTCACAAACAAGCATTGACCGAAGGACCGAAGGCGTGATGAAAAAACTGCTTGAACTCGTCTACGGGGGGGACTAAAATGCTCTTCCGGAACCTATCGTTCGACACCATTCGTCAGACGAAGGGAGGAGATGCGGTCGGCCAAATCGGGGATGGGACCACCCCGGCAGTCGTTGACGGAGGCCGTATTCCCGTTCAATTCCCAACGAATGCGACCCGTCCGGCACGTTCTGCGGCCCGGCTCTCGGGCGGAAAAAATCAGGTTCAGATTTCTCGTTCAAGTCCGTAGGACAGGTAAGCCTCAATTCGGAAGAGGCCATACGTGCAGCCTGGCCGCCCCCAGTCTCCTGGAAGAAGCAAAGGCGGCTGGCGTGCGGTCGACGCCAAAGGAGGCGGGGGCCACGCAGAATTGCGACAAGATGAGAGCTGCGGGTCAATGGAATACGGCCTGGGACCCGTTCTTTGAACTCGACCCGGCATGGACGGACGCGTTCTTCGCCGCGGGCGCTCCGGTTTACATAGGCAACGTCCTCTCGCCCAAGCTGGCCGAGCTTCTGAGCATTGCCGGCGATGCGTCCATCACCTACATGTACGCACCTGCCACGCGCCGCACATTAAGGCAGCGCTCAAGCTCGGCGCCACAGTGGAGGAGATCATGGAGGTCCTCAAGATCTGTGTCGCCTTTGGCGTGCAAGCGAGCAACCTCGGCGTGCCGACTCTCGCCGAGGAACTGCGGCGCCTCGGGGCTCGTCCGGAGGATTAGAAAGGGGAGGAGACGCCTTCATCGTGTCCGAGAGCCAACTCCACCTGCTGATCAACCTGCTTTGTGCCGTCACCCTTTTCGAGATGATGGTGAGTATCGGGATAGGTGTCACGTTGGCCGACCTCATTGGCGTTGCCAGGAACGGACGCCTGGTCGGCATGGCGGCACTGGCCAACTACGTGTGTGTCCCGGCGGCCGCAGTGGTCCTGGTGCTGCTGTTCGACGCTGACGCGCTCGTTGCTGCCGGGTTCCTGATTGCCGCCGTTTGTCCCGGTGCCCCGTACGGCCCACCATTCACCGGAATCGCCAAGGGAAATGTGGCTCGTGCGGTTGGGTTGATGGCGATTCTGGCGGGATCATCGGCACTGGTCGCACCGCTCCTCTTGCACTTCCTGTTGCCCCTTACGTCCGGTGACGAGCAGGTACAAGTCAACGTCGTCAAAATGGTAAGCACGCTTCTCATCGCTCAGTTCTTGCCGCTGTGTATAGGGCTTGGCATCCGGCATTGGCGCCCGGTACTGGCCGACCGGCTCAAAAAGCCCGCCAACCTGCTTAGCCTGGCCCTCAATTTGGTGACCTTCGGAGTCATCCTCGGCATTCAGTGGGAAATGTTGATGGGAATTCCCGTTCGCGCCTATCTCGGAATGCTGGCTCTGGTCCTCCTCGCCGTGGGGGTTGGCTGGTTGCTGGGTGGGCCGGGGCGTGAAAACCGCACTGCCATGACCATGGCGACGTCGGTGCGCAACGTCGGCGTAAGCTTGGTCATTGCAACCGCGAGTTTCGCCGGGACGAAGGCTGTGACTGCCGCAACCGCGTTTGCGATTTTCCAAACGATTGTCATGGCGCTGGTGGCGCTGGGTTGGGGTCGCATGTTGGTCGCACCCACAGCAACGACCAAGATCGAGGGGCCGGTGACCGAGGGTGTATTACACGAACAATATCAGTGAGCGAGGCCGCTTATGACACAAACCATGAACGTATTGGTCGTTGATATCGGCGGGACGGGCGTCAAGGTCCTCGCCACCGGGCAGAGCGAGCGTCGTCGGTTCCCGTCGGGACCGACGATGACGCCCCAACGAATGGTTTCGGGAGTCCAGGATCTTGCCTCGGATTGGAAGTACGACGTGGTCTCGATTGGCTACCCGGGGCTCGTTCTCCGGGGGCAGATTGCCATGGAGCCACATAATCTCGCTCCAGGCTGGGTTGGGTTCGATTTCCAGGCCGCTTTTGGGCGCCCGGTGAAAGTAATGAATGATGCGGCCATGCAAGCTCTGGGCAGTTACCAGGATGGGCTGATGCTCTTCCTCGGGCTGGGAACGGGGCTCGGGTCCGCTCTCGTCACGGAGGGTGCAGTGTGGCCGATGGAACTGGCCCATCTCTCCTACTCGAAGGGGACATTGGAAGACTACGTGGGCCTCCGCGGGCTCGAGCGGCTTGGCAAGAAGAAGTGGAGATGGCACGTGGCCTTCGTCGTGGAACGTTTGATCGCCGCACTGCACCCCGACGATGTCGTGCTTGGCGGAGGCAATCAGAAGAAACTCAAAACATTGCCACCAGGCTGCCGAGCAGGCGACAACAAGAATGCGTTCCTCGGCGGCTTTCGCATGTGGGAACGCGTGGACGCGAAGGATGAACTGCGGGCAAAGGACGGCGAACTACCGGCAAAAGACAGCGTGGCCGAAAGGAGGAAAGCATGAGCGAAGCGTTTCCCATCATTTACCTGGCTCGCCACGGGGAGACCGCGTGGAGTCTCACGGGACAACACACAGGACTGACCGATTTGCCGCTGACCGAGCGCGGCGAGCGCAACGCCAGCCGGCTTCAGCAACGCCTGAAAGGACTGAAGTTTGCCAAGGTCTTTACCAGCCCCCTGCAACGCGCCCGCCGGACATGTGAATTGGCCGGGTTTGGGGCGGTCGCCGAAATCGATGGCGATCTGCTGGAATGGGACTACGGCGAGTATGAGGGAAAGCGGACGGCGGAGATTCGCGCGCAGCGACCGGATTGGCAGCTGTTCCGCGACGGCTGCCCTGGAGGAGAATCGCCGGCCCAGGTCACCGCCCGGGCTAACCGCGCCGTGAGCCGTCTGCGCGCGGTCCAGGGAGACGTGCTGCTGTTTTCCAGCGGCCACTTCCTTCGGGTGTTGGCTGTCCGCTGGATCGGGCTCGAACTGACGGACCACGCCAGGTCCTTCATGCTAAGCACCGCCAGTTTGAGCGCCGTGGGCTATGAAGGGAGCCTCGCTCGGCCGGTGGTCCGGCTGTGGAATGAAACGCGCCACGTCGAAGAGTGACAGATGGAGGCTGATATAGTGACCTGCTGGACTACGAACTCGCAAACGTGCTGGGTAATAACGCTTAGTAACACAAGAAAGGACAACAACCATGAAAGCCACCCAATTGCTCCACAACCTTGGACAGAGCCTCTGGCTCGACAACATTACCCGCGACCTGCTCGACAACGGGACGCTGCAGCAGTACATCAACGAGCTGTCGGTGACCGGGCTCACCTCGAACCCGACGATCTTTGACCATGCCATCAAAGGCAGCGCCTCGTACGACGCCAGCATCCGTGCCGGGTTGTCGAAAGGCAGGGCCGGCGAGCAACTATTCTTCGACCTGGCGCTCGACGACCTCACGCGGGCCGCCGACCTGTTCCGGCCGATTTACGACCGGACCAACACCGTTGACGGTTGGGTGTCGTTGGAGGTCTCGCCGCTCTTGGCCCACGACACCGCCAGCACGCTTGCGGCAGCCAAGGAGTTGTTCGCTCGGGCCGCTCGCCCGAACCTATTCATCAAGATCCCAGGCACCAAGGAAGGTGTGCCGGCCATCGAAGAGGCCATCTTCTCCGGAATCCCAATCAACGTCACATTGCTGTTCTCACGCGATCACTACATCGCATCGGCCGAGGCCTTTCGCCGCGGCATCGAACGTCGCATCCAAGCCGGCCTCAATCCGAACGTCGGCTCGGTTGCATCCGTGTTCATCAGCCGCTGGGACGCTGCCGTTGTCGAAAAAGTGCCGGCGGCGCTGCGCAATCAGCTCGGCCTCGCCGTTGCCAAACAAACGTACAAGGCGGCGCGCGCGCTGCTCACCTCGCCGCACTGGCAGCGTATCTACAACGCCGGCGCCCGTCCGCAACGTCTGCTGTGGGCCAGCACGGGGACCAAGGATCCGTCGGCCTCCGAAATCCTCTACGTCAAAGGGCTCGCTGCCCCGTTCACCGTCAACACGATGCCTGAAAAGACGCTGAAAGCTCTCGCCACAAACAACGAGCTGGGCTCGATCCTTCCGGCGGACGGCGGCGATTGCGAAGACGTGCTGGCGGAGTTCGCCAAGGCCGGGGTCGACATTAATGCCTTAGCCGCCAAACTGCAGGAGGACGGCGCCAAGTCGTTCGTGAAGTCCTGGAACGAATTGCTGGCGGTGATTGCATCGAAGAGTGAGGCGCTGAAGAAGGCAGGTTAAGCAGCGACGACAACAGATGAAGTGGCGGCCGCGAGCCCTACCAGGGCCGCAAAGCCGCGTATACGATAAAACGTTCGAGAAACCCAAAGGAGAACGAACATGGCAACGAACGAACCGATCACCCAGCGCCAAGCCTGGAAGGCCCTCGAGGCACACTATCAAAAGATACGCGGCCTGCATCTGCGCAAGCTCTTCGCAGATGATCCTACACGCGGCGAACGCATGACGGCTGAGGCGGCAGGTCTCTACTGGGATTATTCGAAGAATCGCCTCACCGACGAAACCCTCAAGCTCCTTGTGAAACTGGCGGAAGAAGCTGGTCTGCGTGCACGCATCGATGCCATGTTCCGTGGTGAGAAGATCAATATCACGGAAAACCGCGCGGTCTTGCACACGGCCCTCCGCGCGCCGAGAGGGGCGACCATCGTCGTTGATGGCGAGAACGTCGTGCCGCAGGTCCACGCCGTGCTCAGCAAGATGGCCGGCTTTGCCAACCGCGTCCGCAGCGGCGAGTGGAAAGGTCATACCGGCAAGCGCATCAAGAACGTCATCAACATCGGCATCGGCGGTTCGGACCTCGGGCCGGTCATGGCATACGAGGCGCTCCGGCATTACAGTGAACGCTCGATGACTTTCCGGTTCGTCTCGAACGTTGACGGCATCGATTTCGTCGAAGCGAGCCGCGATCTCGACCCCGCGGAGACGCTGTTCATTGTTTCGTCGAAAACCTTCACCACGCTGGAAACGATGACCAACGCGCAAAGCGCTCGCGACTGGTCCCTCAAAGGACTCGGCGGCGATGTCAAAGCCGTGGCGAAGCATTTCGTCGCGGTTTCGACGAATGCCGAGAAAGTGTCGGCGTTCGGAATCGACACCGCCAACATGTTCGGGTTCTGGGACTGGGTGGGCGGCCGATACTCGATGGACTCGGCGATTGGCCTGTCCACGATGATCGCGATCGGGCCGGACAACTTCCGAGCGATGCTCGATGGTTTCCACCAAATGGACGAACACTTCCGGACGGCGCCGTTCGACAAGAACCTGCCGGTGCTGATGGGACTGTTGTCGGTCTGGTACAGCGACTTCTTCGGTGCACAGACCGTGGCAGTGTTGCCGTACGAGAATTACCTCAAGCGCTTTCCGGCCTATCTCCAGCAGTTGATAATGGAGAGCAACGGCAAGCACGTCACGCTCGACGGCACGGCCGTGGCCTGCGACACGAGCCCGATCTACTGGGGCGAGCCGGGCACCAACGGCCAGCATTCCTTTTACCAGTTGATTCACCAGGGCACGCGACTGATTCCGTGTGATTTCATCGCCTTTGCTCACGCACTCACACCACTGGGCCGGCACCACGACATGCTGCTGGCCAACGTCTTCGCCCAGTCGGAGGCACTGGCGTTCGGCAAGACGCCCGAACAAGTGAAAGCGGAAGGCACGCCGGACTGGCTCGTGCCGCACCGCGTGTTCGCGGGTAACCGGCCATCGAACACGATTCTCGCCGATCGGCTCACCCCGGAAACGTTGGGCAAGCTCATCGCGCTCTACGAGCATAGCGTCTTCACCCAAGGGGTCGTCTGGAACATCGACTCGTTCGACCAGTGGGGAGTCGAGCTGGGCAAAGTACTCGCGCAGCGGATCATTCCGGAACTTGAAAGCAAGACTGAGCCCGACCTCGGGCATGATAGTTCAACCAATGCCCTCATTCGTCGGTACCGCACGCTCAAAGAAATGCGCTGAGTCTACGCATTGACACAACAACTTACTCAGGAGGCCAAGATGAGCAATTTCGATCAACAATTGCAGAAAATGCGGACCCAGCCCGGTTTCATTGCCGCCCTGGATCAAAGCGGCGGCAGCACGCCCAGCGCGTTGCGCATGTACGGAATCAAGGAAGGTGCATGGTCCACCGAAGACGAGATGTTTGCGCTCGTGCATCAAATGCGCACGCGCGTCATCATGAGCCCCAGCTTCAAGGGCGAGCGGATTCTCGGCGCCATCCTGTTTGAAAACACCATGGACAGGGACATCGAAAAGCAGCCCACCGCCGACTATCTTTGGAACGTAAAACGTGTTGTTCCATTTCTGAAGGTGGACAAGGGCCTGGAAGCTGAGACGGACGGAGTTCAGTTGATGAAGCCCTTGCCAGCACTTGCAGCGCTGCTCGACAAGGCAAGTTCGAAGCGCATTTTCGGAACCAAGATGCGCTCCTTCATCAAAAAAGCCGATCCAGCCGGCGTCAAGAATATTGTGCGCCAGCAGTTCGAGGTAGCTGGGCAAATCCTCAACGCCGGCCTGGTTCCAATCATCGAGCCTGAGATTGATATTCGCTGCCCGGAAAAATCCAGGGCCGAGGCGTTGCTCAAAGCGGCCATACTGGAGAAGCTCAATGCACTGCCGGCGGGTCAGCACGTCATGCTCAAGCTCACGCTGCCGGAGCAAGCCGATTTCTACCTCGAATGCGTCCGTCATCCCAAAGTCGTGAGAGTGGTAGCCCTGTCGGGGGGGTACACGCGGGACGAAGCGAACGACCGCTTGCGCCGGAATTACGGCATCGTGGCGAGCTTTTCGCGGGCACTGCTTGGGGGCCTGTCGGCCCATCAAACCGATGCGGAGTTCAACGCCGTGCTGGATGCATCCATTCAAAGTATCTATGAGGCGTCTATCAATAAACACGCATAAAAGGAGCACAACGATGCAGCTTGGCATGATCGGACTCGGACGGATGGGCGCCAACATGGTGCGGCGGCTCATCAAGAACGGCCACCAGTGCGTGGCCTACGATCGGTCGGCACAGGTGGTCAACGATCTGGTGAAGGAGAAGGCGGTTGGCGCCTCCTCGCTGGCCGATCTCGTGAAGAAACTGCAGAAGCCGCGCGCCGTCTGGCTGATGGTTCCGGCCGCGGTCGTGGACAAAACCATTGCCGACCTCCTGCCCTTGCTCGAAGCCGGCGACATTCTGATCGACGGAGGTAACTCGTATTACATAGACGACATCCGTCGCGCCAAGGAGCTCGCCGGCAAGAAGATTCACTATGTGGATGTCGGCACCAGCGGCGGTGTCTGGGGGTTGGAGCGCGGCTACTGCATGATGATCGGCGGCGAGCCGGATGTGGTTAAGAGTCTCGACCCGATCTTCGCGACGCTCGCACCCGGCCGGGGCAACGACATCCCCCGTACGCCCGGTCGTGACAAGATCGGCGGCACCTCCGAGCAGGGATACCTGCACTGTGGCCCGAACGGCGCCGGCCACTTCGTCAAGATGGTTCACAACGGCATCGAGTACGGCATCATGGCCGCCTACGCCGAAGGCCTGGGTGTCCTGCGGAGCGCCAACATCGGCAAGGGCACTCATGAGATCGATGCCGAGACGACGCCGCTGCGCGACCCCGAGCACTACCAGTACGACCTGAACCTGCGTGATGTCGCCGAAGTGTGGCGACGCGGCAGCGTCATCGCCTCGTGGCTCCTGGACCTGACGGCGGCGGCCCTGGTCAAGGACCCAGAGCTGACGGAGTTCGCGGGGCGGGTCTCGGACTCGGGAGAGGGGCGGTGGACGATCAAGGCCGCCATCGACGAGGCCGTGCCCGTGCCGGTCCTCACCACGGCGCTGTACGAGCGCTTCAGTTCGCGCGGCGAGGCGGATTATCAGGACAAACTGTTGTCGGCCATGCGTTTCGGGTTCGGCGGACACCTGGAAAAGTCCGCCGCAAAGTAACGGGGAGAAGGAGAGTGCACCATGAGCTCAGCCCAATCGGACGCCCTGGTTTTCTTCGGCGCCACCGGCGACCTGGCGTACAAAAAGATCTTCCCGGCGCTGCAGGGGATGGTGAAGCGTGGGCACCTCAACGTGCCGGTGATCGGCGTGGCCAAGGCCGGCTGGACCCTGGACCAGTTCAAGGCACGGGCGCGCGACAGCGTCGAGAAGCACGGCGGCCTCGACCCGGCGGCCTTCGCCAAGCTGTCTACCCTGCTGCGCTACGTGGACGGCGATTACCAGAACCCGGCCACATTCGCGGCCCTGCGCAAAGAACTCGGCTCGGCCCAGCACCCGGCCCACTACCTCGCCATTCCGCCCGCGCTGTTCGGGGTGGTCGTGGAACAGCTCGGCAAGTCGGGGTCCGCCCGCGGCGCCCGCGTCATCGTCGAAAAGCCGTTTGGCAGGGATATCGAGTCGGCGCGGGCCCTCAGCCGCATCCTGCTGGGCAACTTCGACGAGTCGGCGATCTTCCGCATCGACCATTACCTGGGCAAAGACCCAGTCCAGAACCTGCTCTTCTTCCGCTTCGCCAACGCGATCCTGGAGCCGACCTGGAACCGCCGTTACGTCGAGAGCGTCCAGGTCACCATGGCCGAAAGCTTCGGAGTGCAGGGCCGGGGGGCCTTCTACGAGGAGGCGGGCGCCATCCGCGACGTCGTCCAGAACCACCTCTTTCAAGTACTGGCCAACCTCACGATGGAGCCCCCCGTCGGCACGGACAGCGAGTCGGTCCGCGATGAGAAGGTGAAGGTCCTCAAGGCCATGAAGCCTCTCGACGCCGCCAGCGTCGTGCGAGGCCAGTTCCGCGGCTACCGCGACGAGAAAGGAGTCTCCCCGGGCTCGAAGGTGGAGACCTATGCCGCGGTGCGGCTGGAGATCAATTCCTGGCGCTGGCAAGGGGTGCCGTTCTACATCCGGGCCGGGAAGTGCCTCCCCATCACCTGCACGGAGGTGATCGTCCGGTTCCACCGGCCGCCCCCGGTCTACGAGGCGTCGCCGCCGCCCAACTACCTGCGCTTCCGCATTAGCCCAGACATCGGCATCGCGCTCGGGGTTCGGGTCAAGAGCCCGGGCGAGCGGATAGAGGGCAGGCCGGTCGAGCTGCGGGTATTCAAACACGACGACCCGAATGCGATGGACGCCTACGAGCGGTTGCTAACCGAGGCGATGCAGGGGGATGCCACGGATTTCGCACGCGAGGACTACGTTGAAGAAGCATGGCGTGTAGTCGATCCAGCATTGAAAGCGAGCACGCCGGTCTTCGAGTACGAACCGCAGACATGGGGACCGAAGGAAGTCGCGCAAGTCACGCCGCCCGGTGGTTGGCACGACCCGGTTATCAATGGCACGAAGGCATTTTGAGTTCACCGGAGACACCGCCATGAAGACGCAAATCCTTGCCGACGCCGATGCTGTCGCCCATAAGGCTGCCAAGATCATTGCCTCCGAAGCGCGCGCGGCGGTGAAGGCGCGGGGCCGGTTCATCATAGCGGTGAGCGGCGTCCATACGCCGGCGCATCGCCGAGGTGCTGGAAGCCCGCAGGCCGCCGAGACACAACCGGAGCTGCTCGCCGGCCACTTCTCCGAGGCGGGCCTGACCGAGAAGGCGATCGGTTATTGGCTCAAGGCAGGGTTGCGAGCGCCGGGGCGGTCGGCGAACGTGGAAGGGATCGGCTACCTGACGATGGGCCTTGCCCTGCTCGGCACGCTCGCGGAGTCGCCCGGACGCGATGGCCAGGAACTCCGGTTGTTGAACCCGCTGGGCACGGCGTACATCGCGGCCCGCGCGTACGCCGCCCCCGAGGTCGGCTCTGTCTGCAGGCGAATGGTTAGGGGCGTGTCCGTCGGCAGGCGGCAATTAACTGAAAATCCAATCGACGGCGACACGGCAGCCCGGCACGGCGGGTTCCGCCTCGGCGCTCGGGCCGCGACGATTGGTGATTGGATGGATTGGATCCGAGGCCTTATAGACATGAATGCACTCGGCGAGAGTATCGACGTCCCAAACGACTTGCGTGCCGGCAGCGAAGTAGTCGGCCCGCTTGTCAGCAATCGACCGCGATCGGCTGGTTCCCGAACGCCCGCTTGGCAACAAGGGCGAACAAGCGGTCACAGAACAGAGCAGAGTCAATATCGGCCGGCAAGCTCTCGCCGGCAAGCAGAAATCTCACTGGCCGTCGGCGGGGATCAACCTCTGTAGTTCGCCAAAGACCCGCGACATATGTCATCACAAAATCCATTTCAATTAACATTATTCGTTTCAGCGAGGGGTGTCAGCAACTTTGAATGAAAGGCGTGCGTTTGCCAAGAGAAAAAATGACGCGAGAGTGACATCCATACGGTGCCGCGAGTTGACAGGATGTCGCGACAAGGCACAGGCGCCGAAGAGAGATTTGGCGCCTATCTGTGCCTTGCGATGTCGTTGGTGCAGTTTTCGCGTCGCGGACGTGGCGCTTAAAGACAACTTGAAGGCAAAAATGTGGGGGCCTTGGTTCGATCGACAAATTCAACTGCAGAGGCGACGGGGGCTCCCGGCAGTCGGATGGTTTCATGGCGGTGCGGCGCCGCATCTCACGGGAGCGTGAGATACGGCGGCAATAGGCGCGTTAAGTTGTTCCAGGCGAATACCTTGCGTAGAAAGCCGCGGGCATGCGTTCGCGTGAGATGCGAGTTGGTCCGCGCCGAGATGTGAACGAACCGAGCATCGACACCCCTGTCTTTGGCCCGCCCAGCTTGGGATTATGCTTGCTTGGCGGATCGCCGCCGACCATAATAGAACGCTGGCGGCCGGGTTCGTAGCCCGGCGGGTCGCCCGCGTGCTTATCTCGTAACACCCCAAAGGAGTTCGCAATGGGCTACCTGTCTCTACGGTCACAATTAATCGGCTTGCCGATCCTGGCGATGTTGTTCCTGAGCCTGCCGCCGGATCTATACGGGCAGTCCGTTGATGACTTCGAAGCCCGGACCTACAGCGACGGCAACTCCACCATCCCTTATCGCTTGTTTGTACCGGCCGATTACGATCCGACACAGTCTTATCCCCTCGTGCTGTTTCTGCACGGCGCCGGGGAGCGGGGCAGCGACAACCGCCTGCAGCTTACCGGGCAGACGGCCCCGTTGGTCTTTGTAAGGCCGGAAAACCAGGCGCAGTGGCCCTGTTTCATGATGGCGCCGCAGTGCCCGCTAAACGACAGCTGGTCCAATATCGGGGGTGAGCAACCGACTCTGCCGATGTTCCTGACGCTCGAAGCCATTGGCGACTTGATGGGCGAATTCAACATCGATCCGGGCCACCTGTATATCACGGGCCTATCGATGGGCGGGTTCGGGACGTGGGACACAATCACCCGCTATCCCGGGCTGTTTGCAGCCGCCGTGCCGATTGCGAGCGGCTGCGAACCGAGCCTGGCCTATCTCTGTGTGGACATACCGATCTGGGCTTTCCACGGGGACGCCGACATGACCGTGCCTGTCGAGTACGATCGCCGCATGATCGCGGCGATCATCGATGCGGGCGGCAATCCGCTTTATACCGAATATCCCGGCGCCGGTCACGTCCAGAGCTGGAACCTGGCGTATGCAGAGCCGGATTTGCTGCCATGGCTGTTCTCGAACTGAAATCGTGAAGCGCTGACCGAGATGGATCAGTATGGCCCGCCGGTTTCTCACCGCCTGGTGGCGGAATCTCCTGATGCTGAACTATCCCATTGAGCCGTCGGTGCTCCGGCATATTGTGCCCCGCGGTACGGAACTCGACACCTGGCAGGGGCGCCACTATATCAGCGTGGTCGGGTTTTTGTTCGAGCGCACCCGCGTCTTCGGTGTCCCGGTCCCGTTTCACCGCAACTTCGAAGAGGTAAATCTTCGCTACTATGTCCGGCGCAAGGCGAGTGATGGCTGGCGGCGCGGAGTCGCATTTATCAAGGAGGTTGTCCCGCGCAGCGCCATGGCAGCGCTCGCACGGTGGGTTTACAACGAAAACTATATTGCCTGCCCAATGAGTTCCCTGGTCCACCTCCCCGATTTGGCCGCCGGCGTGAATGGGCGGGTTGACTACTGCTGGAAGCCTGAGTCCCGGAAATATTCCATGAGCGCGGAGTTCCAACACGAACCTGATCTCCCCGCAGAGGGCTCGGAGGAGGAGTTCATCACGGAGCACTATTGGGGGTATGTCGGCCAACGAAACGGGTCCACGCTGGAGTACCGAGTTGAACATCTGCGCTGGCGTGGCTGGCGTGGCTTAAAGGCCAAGCTCGACTGTGATGTCGCCAGTTTTTATGGCGATCAGTACTGCGAGGCGCTGGGTCAGCCGCCGACTTCGGCGTTCATTGCCGAGGGATCCCCGGTAGCGGTCTTCAAGGGCGAAGCGGTAAACCCGTAAACCACCATTGTTGCCAGTTCCTCTCAGATTTTTCTAATAAATGCCGATCGATCCGATCCGCGGCGGTTGGCAGTCCCCGCAGTTCGAGAAGATTACGCAAAATGGCAGCCGGATGGCAAACGCCTCTTGACCGTGTCAGAAAGGAACGGAAAATATGACTTATACCTGATTGATGTGCCCGCATCGCGATTTTTTTCCCATCGACTGGTTGCAAACCAGCGCAGATCCAAGGAGATTTTCATGTCAAAGCGGATTCTTGGCATCGTCGGCCTTGCCGGGTTTTGCGGTTTGGTCCTCACGCACTTTGTTACTCATGCGGACTCCAAGCCGAACCTGAAGGCGAGCGCAGTTGCTGATTTCTCCTTGAAAGATCCGCTCAACAAAAAAATCGTCAGCCTCGCCGACTGCAAAGACAAAAAGGCAGTCGTCATCGTATTCATGGGGACCGAGTGCCCCATAAACAATTCCTATCTGCCGCGGTTGAATCAACTGGACAAGGAATATTCCGCGAAAGGTGTGCAATTCTTGGGGATCAATGCCAATACCCAGGATTCCGCAGAACTGGTCGCCGAGCATGCCCGCAAGTATGAATTGACTTTCCCGGTGTTGAAAGATGAAGGTAACCGGGTGGCGGACCAGTTAGGCGCCCGGCGGACTCCGGAAGTCTTCGTGCTGGATGCCGAGCGAAAGATTCGTTACCAGGGCCGTATCGATGATCAATTTGTCGTCGGTTATCAACGTGGTCAGCCGACGCGCAAGGATCTCGTGGAAGCGCTGGAAGAGGTGTTGGCGCGGAAAAGCGTGAGTGTGGCGTCCACCCCAGTTGCCGGTTGTTTGATCAGCCGCAATGTCCAAACCAAAGCGGAAGGCACCGTTTCGTACAGCAATCACGTGGCCCGCATCATACAAAACAATTGCCAGGAATGCCATCGGCCGGGCCAAATCGGGCCGTTCTCTCTGCTGTCTTACAATAATGCGGTGAACTGGGCGGAGAACATCAGGGAAGCCGTGCTGGAGAAACGCATGCCGCCGTGGCATGCGGACGCGCAACACGGTAAATTCTCCAACAACCGAAGCCTGTCCAAGGAGGATCGGGAGACGTTGGTCGCCTGGATCGACCAGGGTTGTCCCAAGGGAGACGACAAAGATATGCCGCCGCCCAAGCAATTTGCCGCGGGTTGGGGAATCGGCAAACCGGATGCCATTGTCCGAATGCCCGAAGCGTTCAATGTACCGGCGGAAGCTCCCAAAACCGGCGTTCCCTACCAGTATTTCTCAGCCGAAACCAATTTCAAGGAAGACATGTGGGTCGAGCGTGCGGAGGCCAAAGGGGATGCTGCTGCCGTGGTGCATCATATCGTAGTCTTCATCGTCCCACCGGGCCAGGATTTCCGGCAAAACGATCGCGGGTTGCGCGTGTTGTGCGGGACAGCCCCGGGAGACATGCCGTTCATCGCGCCGCCGGGGACCGCCAAGAAGGTTCCGGCCGGTTCCCGCTTCGTATTCCAAATGCACTACACGCCCAATGGCCGGGCACAAAAGGATCAATCGTGTGTGGGCGTCGTTTTCGCAAAAAACCCGGTGGAACACCGGGCGCAAACCATGCCGATTTTGAATCCCCGGTTCATGATTCCTGCCGGGGACGATAACTATAAAGTAGAATCGGAATTCACGTTCAAAGAAAACGCCTACATCCTCAGCTTCATGCCGCACATGCACCTGCGCGGTAAGGACTTCATGTACGAGGCCGTGTTCCCGGACGGCAAGAAAGAGATCTTGTTGTCCGTGCCGCGTTACAATTTCAACTGGCAGAGCACTTACCGCCTTGCCGAAGCCAAGGCAGTGCCGTCGGGAACCAAGATTCACTGCGTAGCCCATTTCGATAATTCGGTGAAGAATCTGAATAACCCGGACCCGACCAAATCGGTGATTTGGGGCGATCAAACCTGGGAGGAAATGATGATCGGCTGGATGGATTTCTACTACGACAAGCAAGCCGAGTAGCCTGCCATCCGCGCCACGAAAACCGGAACCGAGAATGAGGAGAACTTCATTCTCGGTTTTTTTTGCACATGAGCGAATTTTTCCAAAACGGGCCCCTGCTTGGAAACCAGTACGAAGAGGATCGGCTGCTCCGCACGTTCCTCCGTTCGCGGTTGCCTGCGGAAATGCTGGAAGAAATCGAACCCGACCTCCGCCGGCTCGGAGGCCGGGCTGTCACCGATATTCTCGCCCTCGGCAACGCCGCCGAATCATCACCACCGCGACACATTCCATTCGATCCCTGGGGCCGCCGCATCGATCGCATTGAAGTCTGCGCTGCCTGGAAGCAGCTGGAACGGATCGCAGCCGAGGAAGGAATCGTCGCCACGGCTTACGAACGGCGCCATGGTCCCTGGTCGCGGATCCATCAATTTGCGCTCCTTTATTTGTACGGTCCGTCGTCGGCAATCGCGACCTGTCCCTTGGCGATGACGGACGGCGCCGCGCGGGTCATTGAACTCCATGGCGATGACTGGCTCCGGAACAACCCCTATCCGCGCCTGATCACGCGCGCTCCCGAGCAATTCTGGACCTCCGGGCAATGGATGACGGAACGTGCCGGCGGGTCGGATGTTAGCGGAACCTCCACCAGCGCCCGGTTAGAGCACGGCCAATATCGGCTTCACGGCACCAAGTGGTTCACATCGGCCACTACGGCGCCGATGGCGATGACTCTGGCCCGGATTGAAGGCGCCCCGGAAGGGAGCCGCGGCCTGAGCCTGTTTTATCTCGAATTGCGCGATAGTGCCGGCAACCTGCAAAACATTATCATCCACCGGCTGAAGGACAAACTGGGCACCCGGGCGCTGCCGACGGCCGAATTGACGCTGGATGGAACCCCCGCGCGACTTGTGGGAGGGGAAGGGCAGGGGGTGCGCCGGATTGCCGCCCTGCTGAATATCACGCGGGCTTACAATGCTTGTTGCGCCGTCGGCTTCATGCGGCGCGGAATCGCCCTGGTCCGCGACTATGCGCCCAAGCGGCACGTTTTCGGTAAACCATTGCACCGGCAACCCCTGCACGTCGAAACGCTGGCAGATATGCAAGTGGAACTGGAAGCGGCATTTCACCTTACGTTTCGGGCCGCGGAACTGATGGGCAAGGAGGAGTGCGGCATAGCCACAGCCGATGAATCGGCGGTCCTGCGCCTGCTCACTCCGGTGGTTAAACTCTATACTGCCAAGCAGGCCATCGCGGTAACCAGCGAAGTGCTGGAAGCTTTCGGCGGCGCCGGCTACATCGAGGACACGGGTCTTCCCCGACTGCTGCGCGATGCCCAGGTTCTTTCCATCTGGGAGGGGACAACCAATGTGCTCAGTTTGGATGCGTTGCGCGCCATCGACAGAGAGGGCGCGTTGGACCCCTTTCTCATGGACTTGCGCGCCACCCTGGCAAAGGTCCTCCATCCCGAACTGAGATCGGCAGTGCACTTGGTTCGCAACGCGGTCATACAAATTGAAAACTATCTCCAAAAGGCTTTGTCGGAAGGCACGGATTTTCTTCAGGCGGGCGCCAGAACTTTTGCGTTTAGCCTGGCCCGAGCTTATGCTGCCGGCCTTTTATTGGAATTCGCGGATCGACAATGTCATGAGAAAAAGCATGCGGGAGCAGTCGAGCTCGCGCGGCGGTGGTGCGCACAGAACTTGGTCCCGCTGATCGTGCCGGATGAACCGCATAGGCGAATGTCCGCTGGTATTGCCCTTGAAGAAGATTAACCAATAAGCGGTTCGCTCACGGACGATCGCTCCACGCCCCCCTGTCCCGGTCCCACTGCTCGCGGGTGTACCAGCGAATCGAGCGAATGCTTTCATGCGCCTTGAGAAGCTGATCCAACAAGCAGAAGAATTGCTGCTGCTCCTCGTAGCGTTTACGTCCGCGTAGCCAGTCGCTCCAGGAATGTTTCATCTCAGTCGCCAACAACCATTGGCGTGGTCCATCATTCAAAAACGCCACCGTGCAATTGATTGTCAGTTGCTTCCAGTCGACATTGAATCCCCACGCATCATCTCGGTCCTCCGGGCCGTCGATGTACGAGCAGGATTTGCCGAGAGATTCAACCAGAAAAGTCGCTACCCTTTTGCCGAATGGGGGAGTCTCACTGGGATCGACAAATTCATCACACTCGAAGGTTACATAAGGGCGAATCTCCATGTGGGCTCCTGAAAAGATGCTAACTATTTGCTCTTGGTGCGGATCGGTTTTAATGACGACTAAAGCGCGCTTTCTTATTTTTAGCAGACCAATACCGACCCGGTAATGAAATTCGTCAATTTTTTCTTCCCGCCAACCGCATTTGTTCCTAACCTAGAACCGTCGCCATTACTTGAAGACTTTGCTAATTTCCTCCCGGGAAGGAAACTTCCATGCTGCAATATTTGCGTTTGGGACGTTCATGCGCCAGCTTCTTGGCTCTTTTGTGGCTTGTAGCCGCTCGAGCGGAATCTCAGGTTCAAAGCCAAGAATTCGGCTTCGATGTCCTCATTCGCGGTGGAACCATTTACGATGGTAGCGGCGGTAAGCCGGTCCAGGCTGATCTGGGGATCCGAGGCGACAAGATCGCCGCCATCGGCAACCTGGCCAACGCCGCCGCCAAAATCGTCATCGACGCCAAGGACCTGGCAATTGCCCCGGGCTTCATCAACATGTTGAGCTGGTCGAATGAATCGCTTATCGCCGACGGCCGATCACAAGGAGAACTCCGGCAAGGGGTAACCACGCAAATCATGGGTGAGGGAGAATCGATGGGGCCTTTGAGCGATAAAATCAAAGCACGCATGAAGCGGGAACAAACCAACATCCGCTATGACATTACATGGACCACGCTGGCGGAGTATTTGCGCTGGCTGGAAAAACGCGGGATCTCGCAAAATGTTGCCTCCTACATCGGCGCCACAACAATTCGCGAGTACGTTGTCGGCTGGGAAGACCGCAAGCCGACTTCTGCCGAGTTGGAAGAAATGCGCCAACTCGTGGAACGGGAAATGCAAGACGGCGCTCTGGGGATTGCCTCCGCCCTCGTTTATGCTCCGGCGTTTTATGCGTCCACCGAGGAACTGATCGAAGTGTGCAAAGTCGCCGCTCGTTACCACGGGAAATATATTTCTCATTTGCGAAGTGAAGGCACCGATTTGTTGGGAGGCATTGATGAATTAATTCGCATTAGTCGGGAAGCCCGAATCCCAGCGGAAATTTATCATTTCAAAGCTCTGGGTCAGCCCAACTGGAGCAAAATGGATACGGCGATTGCCAAGGTCGAAGCGGCGCGGAAAGAGGGACTGGCTATCACCGCCAACATGTATTGTTACACGGCGGGGGGAACAGGACTTAACGCATCGATTCCGCCGTGGGCCCATGTCGGCGGGCCGGAAGCATTACGCCGCCGGCTGCAGGACAAGGCCACGCGGGCAAAGATCGTCGACGAAATCCTCCACAAAACGGTAGGCTGGGAGAACTTTTACCTCGGAGCAGGCTCTCCCGACCGCATTTTGCTCGTAGATTTTGCCAAGGATCATCTCAAGCCGTTTCAGGGTCAAACCTTGACCCAAATTGCCAAACGCCGCGGTAAGAATCCGGTGGAAACGCTCCTTGACCTAGTCGTAGAGGATGAATCGCGCATCGGCACGGTCTATTTCATGATGTCGGAGGAAAATGTTCGCAAACTGATCCAGATACCCTGGATCAGCTTTGGGTCGGATGAGGCCTCGCAAGCCGCTGAAGGGGTGTTTCTGAAGTCCATACCGCATCCGCGGGCATACGGCAACTTTGCGCGGCTGTTAGGAAAATATGTTCGGGAAGAAAAATTGATCCCACTCGAAGAGGCCATTCGCCGGCTATCGCACCTTCCGGCTACCAATTTGGGATTGGATCGCCGCGGGAAACTCCAGGAAGACTATTTCGCAGACGTGGTCGTGTTTGATCCCAAGACCATTGCGGATCAGGCAACCTATGAACAGCCTCACCGCTACGCCATTGGTGTTCAGCATGTCCTGGTGAACGGCGTCCCGGTTCTCAAGAAGGGTGAACAATCAGGTGCTAAACCGGGGCGCGCGCTTTGGGGACTGGGGAAAAAATAGATCAGCCGCGGGAATGCGTGGTCTTCTTGCGAAATCTGTAAATCAACTTGAAGAGTGAGGAACGACCTCTCAGGCTGCGGTTTCCGTGGCGCAAGGCGCGGTCGATCATCGCCCATGTTTCGCCAGGAGCCTGGAGAATCGGGCCGGATTTTCGCGTGGGCCAAACGCCGTGACGACGGTGATAATTCTTGGCCCATTCGAGAATAATATCTGCAGTTAATTCGGGCGGATCTTTGGGATTGCGCACGCCCCGGTGCCTGGCCAATAAGCGAGGCAAGGAATCCCCGCCAGGAAATCCCCGGCGCCCCGAGCGCAATGCCGCATTAACTCCGGACCAGGTCTCGCCGGGCGCCCCTTTGATGGCACCTGACTTGCTCGTGGGCCAGCTCCCGGTCCGGCGGCGGTATGCGTCCGCCCAGGCCAGGATTTGCCGATGGGAAAGGCGCTTGAGCGCCTGAATGTTGCGAACGTTGCGATGCACAAACAGCAGCTGGGCGAGCGAAGAATCCCCTTTTAAGCCGCGCACCCCCACGCGTAAAGCCCGATCGACGGCCAGCCAGGTATCCTCGGGAGCGTCGGGAATTGTTCCGGAAACTTCCTTGGGCCAAACTCCTTTTTTCTTGCAGTAGGAATCGGCCCAGGCCAAAATCTTGGTGATTGTGAGCCGGGGAATGTTGGTTTGGTTACGCGCCCCGCGGCGTTCGGCCAGCAACAGAGCCAGGGAAGTGCCGCCCGGGAGTCCGCGGAGCCCGAGGCGCAAAGCGCTGTCCATGCGCCGCCACGTTTCGTCGAGGGACTCCCGAATGCGGCCGCTATGTAAATTGGGCCATTTTTTCAGCCGTTTATGATGCGCGTCGGCCCATTGCAGAATCTGCGAAACCGTCAGTGGTTGCCGGCGACCGCGGCGGCGGCGTTTCGTTCGGAAAGGCATGATGGTTCGTCCTGGATTATCCAGGCGCAGAGCAACTATGCCATGGGAGAGGTTGCCAACGCACTTGTTATAGGTCCCGGTAACGTCAACGGCAGGGGAAAATTCGGTCTTATAATTATTCTTCTCGGATAATCACTTCCGCGCAGCCGACGAATCGCTTGGAAAGGCGATAATCATTCAAGGATAGCCCAAACTTTCTGGTCAGCCACTGGAGGCTTTTCAAAGAAAAAAATTGCAGGTGCTCGCCTTCCATCCACATGGCGTCCTGCTCACGCAAGGAACGCGTCCAAACGCCTTCAAAATTGGGCGTGGATAACCAGATGACGCCGCCCGGTTTCAGCAGCGACACCACGTGGGAGAAAACCTGGCGGGGTTCGGCCAAGTGTTCAATCACATCGCCCAAAGCAATCACGTCAAATTTCCGGCCGCCGAAGTCAAACGTGGCAAAATCTCCGACACAAAATTCGACTCCCAATCGGCGCACCGGGTCGGCGTAAGCAGGATGGATGTCGATGCCGCTGGCCCGGAAGCCGAAATCCATGGCGACGCCGGCCAATGCACCGTTCCCGACCCCGACATCGAGAAAATCACCGCCGGGACGGAGTTTCCACAACTCATGCACGATTTCGGCCCAGATGGTAAGTCGGTCATACGTCCAGGAAAGAAGATGAGCGGGGGGAGGATCGAGATAGGCTTCGCGCAGCGCCGCGGCCGATGGCCGCGGATTGGCGAACCCGTGCCCACATTCGATGCACCGGACCCATCGGCGCACCGGATGGATTGCGGGATGATAGTGGTTGAAAGGCAGGCAGTTGATCACCATCATCGGGGCCTGCTGAGAACCTTCGCAAACTGGGCAGAAACGCACTTCCTCGAGGTCATAATGTTGCCGGCAAATCACATGGCGATGAGAAGAATCGGGGGGCTCAATTCTTTGGGCCAGAGCAGGATCCATGGCGATGGCTTTCAAGTGAAGCTCCCAGGCCGCCGCAAAATCACCCTGCGCATTGGCGATCGCGGCCAGGCGACAGAGCATCAAGCCGGGGAGAAAGTTGCCGTGAAGGAGCGGGCGGTAGATCGCGGCGGCGTCCTGCCAGTTCCTACTTCGAAAAGCCTTTTCCGCGCGCTCTAACAATTCCTCGCCCAAAGGAGAGCGGATTGGGTCGGGCGTGCGGCCCTGCTGTAGCAGCAAGACGGTCCAATTGTTTCGGGCCTCTGTGTGATAGGGATCCAGTTCCAAAATCTTCCGGAGGGACTTTTCGGCACCGGTCCAATCCCGACCCTCCCGCAATAAAACCCGGCTAAGCATGAGGTGCAATTCGAGATTTCGGGGATGCGAGGCGATGCTTTCCGACAGGATTTTTCGAGCCCCGGCATAGTCGTCACTTGCGGCACACTTCATGGCCCGTCGACAGGCAATCGCCGGCTGGATGTGCGGGTTTGCCTGGAGGGGTTGAAGGACATGCTCCATTTCTTGCCATCGGCCTTGCGATTGCAGGAAATCCGCCAAACCGAAGCAAGCCGGGACATAATGCGGACATTCCGCCAAGGCCATTTGCCATTGCGTTTCAGCCTCGGCAGCACGATTTTGCGCGCGATACAGCACGGCCAGCGAATGACGGGCCTTGAAACTCCGTAAACCCACGTCCAACCCGGCGGCGAAATAGGTGGCGGGCGGAGATTGCAGCAGACGCAGCAAACTGGCCTCCGCTCCTGTCCAATTGCCCCGGTCGGTGAGCAGCCCTGCTTCCAGAAGAAGAAGTTCCGCATCATCGGGATAGAGATTCAAACCGGCACGGCAAACGGCGAGGGCCTCCACTGGCTGACCCAACTGCCGGTGGCCGTTGGCCAAAAAAGTGTATACCTTGCGAACCCAAGAAGAAGTCGGCAAGGCCCGTTCGAGACTTCGCCGCCAGTACGGCATGGCATCGGCCGTTTGTCCAAGGGCATTGTAGGTCAAACCGAGGTTGAAGAGCGTGAAGGAATCATTGGGATATTCCGCGTCTTGAAGCTTCAGCAGCTCCAGGTTGCGCTCCTGTTTGCGACTGTGCAGGGCGGAATCTTCATACCCGGAGTGGTCAATTACCACATCGGTCCAGCGCATGACAGTGCCGAGCCGTTCGAGGTCCGGCAAGATCTGCTCGTGGACACGGTAATGCCAGCGTACCTGGGGAAGGTTCCGGAACAGGCGGACATGCTCGAAAACAGTCGCCTCGCCCGTAGCCAGGTCGGAAATCGACCGTTGTTTCATGACGTAGGCGGCATTTTCTTCCCCCAACTGATGAAATAATCCCCGTAGGCGGCTGCGATTGGTTTCATCGATCGACTCATCGCCATCGAGCCAGAAAATCCAGTGGCCGGCGGCATGGTGCAGACTTTCGTTGCGCGCGGCGGCGAAACTATCCACCCAGTTGAAATCAACGACCCGCGCGCCGAAACGATTGGCAATTTCTCGCGTACGATCCATGGAGCCGGTATCGACCAGGATCATTTCTGCGACCAGGTCGGCCACCGATTGAAGACAGGAAGCGAGCGTGGCCTCTTCGTTCTTAACGATCATGCATAGAGAAATCTTCGGAGCCATGGCCCGGACTCCACGAGGAAAAATTGACAGCAGGCGCATAAAAAAAGCCCGGTGACATGCGCCACCGAGCTTTTTTATTAATCCCGGCAATGACCTACTCTCGCGCCAATAGGCACTACCATCGGCCCTGGATGCTTAACGGCCGTGTTCGGAATGGGAACGGGTGTGACCATCCAGGTAAACTCACCGGAAATTTCCTTGAGCTGGCGAGAGCCAAGTGAAAAACACTCACCAGACGCCAGCGAGTATATCAACTGGTAGCGATAAGAGTTGATTCTTCATGAGCCAATGTGCGGAGGCACATGGATCAGAGAAAAGGATAAATGCGGTCAAGCGTTCGGCTGTTAGTACCGGTTAGCTAAGACAGTTGCCTGCCTTACACACCCGGCCTATCGACCTGGTGGTCTTCCAGGAGCCTACGTCCCCGAAGGGACAGGAGACCTCATCTTGAAGGAAGTTTCACGCTTATATGCCTTCAGCGTTTATCTCGTCCGTACATAGCTACCCAGCGCTGCCGCGAGCGCGACAACTGGAACACCAGAGGTACGTCCCTCCCAATCCTCTCGTACTAGGGAGAAAGCTTCGCAAGTCTCCTACGCCCACAACAGATAGGGACCGACCTGTCTCACGACGGTCTAAAC
>Ga0306920_100000187_pt1 | contig 72942 bp, 53 predicted proteins | sample flu12Cox44000170_FD_204666 | JGI IMG/M metagenome (GOLD analysis project Ga0306920, IMG submission 204666) | Lab enrichment of tropical soil microbial communities from Luquillo Experimental Forest, Puerto Rico - flux4day.12C.oxic.44.000.170 (v2)... | ecosystem: Environmental > Terrestrial >...
GCCAGATAGACATGAGCGTGCTCCCATTGAGCACGCCGCGAAGTCATTCTGGCCCAAGCCAGTCCTCGGCTCACCCCACTCGTCAACCGCTCGCCTTTCTTCCTCCGCAGAGCGGCTTAGTCCAACTCTTTTTCGGCCTGCTGCCGAAACGCCACGGTGTAGAATTTCGCCATGGGCGCATCTCCTTATCTATTTATCCCCAATTCGCGGAGATTCCGGACAGATTTCACATCCTTTTAGCTTTCATGTCTCGTATCGTGCGCGGAGGTGCGTCCCCAAACCGGGTTTGGGGACGAGAAGATGGACTGAAGAAGAGACGCCTCGTCCCGGGCAGCCGCGGGCGTCATGCGTTCGTCAGTTATTTCAGATGGATGGTTAGGTTGTTGTCCTCGGCCTTGACCTCGGCGGTCAGGCCTGAGGTCTCGGGGGCCCCGAATTTCGGGGGAACGGAACTCGCGGGCACCCGGGAAGGGCGGCCATCTTTGAAGTAAGGGTCGATGCTGACGGTGTACGAGCCGGGCACGGCCCCGTCGTTCTTCACGATAGTCGTGAGCTGGAATGAGCCGTCCGGTCTGATTTCGCCCCAAGCCTCGGCCCCCAGCGTGGTCTTCGGGTGGAACCTGATGATCCCTCCCGAGACCGGGTGGCCGCTCGCCAACAGCACTTTGCCTTTCACGGGATACACCTGGGGCGGCGGCGTGGTGTTATACCTCGGGCCGCAACCGGCCAAGAATACCGCCCCGATGACCCCAAGAAACGCGCGTCGATGCCACATGTGCACAGAACGAAGATTTAATAATCGGACTCGCTCACCGGCAGCCCGTCGGAAATCGCCACGAGCCGTTGCATGATTTGCGGACGGATACTTTCGGTTAAGAACGCGACGTGACCGTCGCAGAAGACCGCGAGGGCCCCGCCGGGGTGGTAGCTGAAGATTTCGTCGTTCGGGCCACAGTTGTTCAGGTGCCAGGGGCAGGCAAGAGGACCATCGAGCGGCCCGCCCCAGGGGGTCTTGCTGTTATTTATGACCGGCTGCAAACCATACTGGCCGGGATTAAGATGAGTACCCGAGGTGGGCGGGCCGGAGACGCCGTTGCCCTGGTCGGGTTCGGCCCAGCGGTTGATCTTCCGCAGGCCGGTATTCTCGGCTTCGTCGGCCCATTCGGGCGGCGGGTCAACTTGCGTACGGTAATCTTCTGGATAGATGCTGCGCATGCCGTAGCCGCTGGGGTAGCGGTACCTCGAGTGCTGCCGGCCGGCGTCTTCCGCCACGGCGACGGTGTTGCTCAGCCCGTCGGTGATCGCGGAGACCTTGGTCCCACCCAGGTGCAGTGCCCCGTCCACACGCGAGCCGTGGGTGGTCGGCGTCGCAGGATCTCGATAACCGGATACCGGGTGAATGTCGGTGTAGACGCAGGGCATGTAGTCGCACTGGCCATAACCGTACGGGTCGGGCTGGCGATTGGGAACGGATGGGCACAAATATGTCTTGATCTGTGTCTTGGCCGCCGCCTGATTTTGTGGCCTGCGGCCAATATTATAAGGCAAACTCAGGTCGAACATTTTATAGGCATTCTCCTGCTCGATATAGGGCAAGATCATGGTCCAGGTGGAGTGAGTGTCGAACGCCGACATTAGCCCGCCGGTGTAATTCGGTACGGTACCTTCGCCGCCGGTCGGGAATTTGCCGTTGGTGTTTTCGTAATTATGCAGGGCGATGCCGATCTGCTTCAAATTGTTGCTGCACTGCGCGCGGTTGGCGGCTTCGCGGACCTTCTGCACCGCGGGGAGCAGGAGAGAGATCAACACGCCAATGATCGCAATCACCACCAGCAGCTCGATCAGGGTAAAACCGTTTCTTTGCGTGTTCGGGACGAAATATACTCTCACGGGAGTATCCTCCTTGCGGGTTTTGGTTCCCAACTCGAAATCGGAAGTTTATTCTCGGATTGTGAAATTCTGGTGGCACGGGGGTTAAGATTCCGTGAAAAAAAGTCTAAGACCAATGCGCACAGTTGGTAATCTTGATATTTCTTCACCATTTTTTCAGCTTCCGGACCTCATTGCTTCACACGGAGTGGGTATCAAATACCCCGATTGTGATCCGTTCCGTGCGATCAGCGTAATGATAGCTTGTTTCAACTAGGAGGAAGTTGCTTATGAACTCGGCATGGTTCCGTAAACCGTGGACGGTGCGGGCCGTCCTGCACCTGTTAGTGGCCGGTGTGCTCCTCGGGCTGCCCTTGGCGGGGGAAGCGCAGACGGTGGTCAACGTCGTTTCCGTGGCAGGCGGATCCTCGGCGCTTCTGGGCGAATTCTCGGTGGCCACGTTCCGCCAAGGGCCGGTCCCGCAAGTCATTGAAGACTCGCCCTTCGCCATTACCGGCTACCGGCCGGCGGGCGTTCGCGATAGCGGGTTGCTGGTCGTCACGAACGTAATCATTCGCGACCCCTCGACCGCAGACCCTACGATGACGGATCCGTTGGAAACGGTCGCTGCCGCCATGGTCCGCTGGTACAGGCAGGATGACACCACCATCAACGTGATCATTTTGCTCCGCTCGGACTCCGGTAACGGCGTGCGCTACGTCGCCAACTTCGCGCGCATCAGCGATTTCCCCGCCGAGGGTTCTGGGAGAAGCGTTTGGCTGCAGCGCCAGTCCGACGGGTCGTTTACCGTCCCGAACGGCGATGGCCTAACAGTGATGAATGCCTTGTTGAACGAGTTGGCCGCAGACCGCGGGTACGATGGCAGCCAGTTGCCCGTTGCGACCGGCTATTCGGACGTCACGGCGGACACCGTCGTCCGCTATGCCAATTTCGCAAACATCAACGTCCCCGGCCTTAAGGGGATCTTGACGCCCAGTTCTTACGGCCCGGTCCAGACGATGCTCCTGTTGTACAATAAGAACCAGGTCTATGGCCCCACCGGTCCCTTCCAGGTGGTGTTCCCCCGGGAATCGGTTATGCCTCCGTTCAACGGGGTGGGCGTGCAGGACCTGCTCAACGCCACCGGCGGGCGTGGCGCGCGGTGGTCGGACGTTGATCCCAGCCTGGCGGCCATGCCTGTCAACCCGGCCCGTCGGGAAAACCCGTCCGGGACGCGTAACACCGAGTACGTGAATATTCAGCGCATTCTTCCGGGTAACCCCTTGCGGTTCGTGGCGGATGACTGCGATATGGTCAACCCAGGGACCGGCCCCATGTTGAACTTCGTGGACCTCCAGTTTGGCGCCTTCGGGTATGCCTTTGTCGGCGGCGTTAACGGGAATGCCCGCGCCAACATTCGGGTTGGCAAGTATATGGACAGCGACGGCAATGTTTCCTTTCCGTTTCCTATCTCAAGCGGCGCGGATCCCGACTGCCCACTGCCCAACAACTCCCACCAGCTTCCCTATAGCGACGACCCGAACGTGCTGTACCAGACCGGCGTCGTCGACGGCACGTATCCGCTCTGGGCTTACGCGAACGTATTTTCGCGGCCCGAACGTGAGTACGCGCTGGCGGCGGCCGCGCAGATGGACATTTTCAACGCCTTGTTGGTCCCCAGCAGCCCCGACAGCGTTCACAAGGAAGGCCTGCTGCGTCCGAACGAGCTCACCGTCGAGCGCAACTATTTTATCTCCTCAATCACGGGTGAAATCGTCACCGACGGACAGCGGGTCGTGCCCCTTGGCATGGCCGTGCAAGTCAACGAACCCCCCGACGACGATCCCGTTCACTAAGCCGGCGAGTGGCAGCTGACTTGTGGCACCAGGCTTCCTGGTCTTCCCTAATGGCCAGGGAGCCTGGCGCAGCCCGCGCAGTTCACGGCCTAGACGATTACGTCTTCACATCTTTTGCAGCATCCGCACATCATTCCTTCACACGGAGCGGGTATAAATCTTGCGTTCCGTGCGAGGATTCTGGCTGGTTTCAACGAGGAGGAAGATGCGTATGAGTTCTACATGGTTGCGTGCACCGTGGCCGGTGCGGGCCGTCCTGCACCTGTTAGTCGCCGGTGTGGCGCTCGTGCTGCCCTCGGCGGGGCAAGCGCAGACGGTGGTCAACGTCGTTTCCGTGGCAGGCGGAACCTCGGCGCTTCTGGGGGAATTCTCGGAACTCAACTTCCGCCAAGGGCCGGTCCCGCAAGTCATTGAAGATTCGCCCACCACCATTACCGGCTACCGGCCCGAGGGTGAGCCGGACGACGGCCTGATGGTCGTCACGAACATAATCGTTCGCGACCCCAGCCACCCCACCCCCCCGGGGAATCCGTTGGAAACGGTCAGTTCCGGCATGGTCCGCTGGTATAGGCAGGATGACAACACTATCAACGTGATCATCTTGCTCCGCTCCGACTCCGGCAACGGCGTGCGCTACGTCAGCAACTTCGCGCGGATCACCGATTTCCAGGGCAATTTCCGGCAGCGCCTGCCCAACGGGACGTTTGTCGACCCCACCGGCGACGCCCTCGTGGTGCGGAACAGCTTGTTGGTCGATTATTTGGACCCGCAGCTCACGTACGCCGGCAGCTTGTTGCCCATTGCGAGCGGCTATTCGGACGTCACGGCGGACACCATCGTCCGCTATGGCAACTTCCCCAATATCAACGTCGCCGGCCTTCAGGGTATCTTGACGCCCGGGACTAACGGCCCGGTCCAGACGCTGCTCCTGTTGTACAATAAGAATCAGGTCTATGGGGAACTCGGTGCCTTCCAGATAGTGTTCGACCGGGTATCGGGTATGCCACCCTTCAACGGGCCGGGCGTGCAGGACCTGCTCAACGCCACGAGCGGGCGTGGGGCGCGGTGGTCGAACATTGATAACAGACTGTTGGCCGCGCCTGTCCTCCCGGCCCGACTGGGAAACCCGTTCGGGGCGCGTTTGACCGAGTACACGAGTATTCAGCGCATTCTTCCGGGTAGCCCCGTGCGGTTCGTGGCGGATGACGGCGACCTCGTCGCCCAAGGGACCAGCCCCATGTTGAACTTCGTGGACTCGGTCTATCCGGAGGGCACCCCCTTTGGGTATGCCTTTGTCAGCGGCGTCAACGGGGATAACCACTCCAACATTCGGGTCGGCAAGTATATGGACAGCCTCGGCAATGTTTCCTTTCCGTATCGTATCACCAGCGGGGCGGGTCCCGACTGCCCGCTACCCCACAACTTCAATCAGCTTCCTTATAGCGACGACCCGAACGTGCTCTACCAGACCGGCGTCGTCGACGGCACGTATCCGCTTTGGGCGTACACGAACGTGTTTTCGCGGCCCGAAGATCAGTACACGGGGGCGGCGGCCGCGCAGGCGGACATTTTCAACGCGCTCTTGGTCCCCAGCAATCCGGACAGCGTTCACAAGGAAGGATTGCTGCGTCCGAACGAGCTCACCGTCGAGCGCAACTATTTTATCTCCTCAATCACGGGTGAAATCGTCACCGACGGACAGCGGGTCGTGCCCCTTGGCACGGCCGTGCAAGTCAACGAACCCCCAGGCGACGATCCCCAGCCCTGAGTAATCCAATCGTTAATGAGGTTTGAGTCCGTGGGGCGTGGAGCGCGGCTGCAGCGCCCCACGGCTCACGCCCCACGAATTTCGCTATTGGTTCAAGCCCGTTTTGCTACCTCGCATACTTTCCCATCGTCTGCCCCTCGCCCAGAATATGTCCCCTCATCGCCCCGACCACTTGGTCCCTGGTCGCGCCTCCTGGCAAATTCAGCATCGAATCCAGGGCATACAGCTTGAAGAAATAACGATGCGCATTGCCGCGGGGCGGAGCGGGACCGCCGAAGCCGATCTTGCCAAAATCATTCGTTCCTTGCTTCGCTCCATCTCCCAATTCCTTCTGCGGCGCAATTCCTTCGGCCAATCCTTGTGTCTCCGCCGGCAAGTTGAAAAGGACCCAATGAACCCAGGTGCTGCGCGGGGCATCCGGATCATCGCAGATCAATGCGAAACTCTGCGTACCCGCCGGAACATTTTGCCACGATAAAGGCGGTGAAATGTTCTTGCCGTCTCCAGTGTAAGGCTTGGGAATCGTATCTCCTTCCCGAAAAACCGTGCTGCTGATTTTCATGGCCATGGCTCGATTCTCCTGATTCTGGTAGCAAAGGGCAGTTTTTTCATAAATTCACGCTCTAAATCCCTTAGAAAGTGTTGACTAATTAGTAAAATTAGGATACCCTAATTTGTCCAGACGCTTTCCTGGGTCTTTTTAGAGGTTAGGGTTCCGTCGGAAAAGGAAGGAATGGCAGAAACCAGCAAACGGCAATCGTCCGACGCGGGGCGTATGCGGAGCAGTTCAAAATGAATGTGGACAAAGTGGCCGGAAACGCTTCGTGCCGGACGACAACGAATCTCTCATCCGTCAATGGCGAGGCAGGTCCGCGTTCTCTGGAAGGGCTCCACAGCTCCGTGGCTTTGCCCCCGCCCTCGGCCGGATTCTGGCGGCACTATCGCGCCTTTGTCGGCCCGGCCTTTCTCGTTAGCGTCGGCTACATGGACCCGGGCAATTGGGGCACCGATCTCGAAGCGGGTGCAAGCTTCCGCTACGCGCTCCTTTGGGTCGTGGCCTTGTCCAGCTTCATGGCGATCATCATGCAAGTCATCGCCGCCCGCCTGGGTGTCGTCACGGGCAAGGACTTGGCCCAGGCCTGCCGGGATTTCTACTGGGAGTGGACCCGCTGGCCCCTCTGGCTCTTTTGTGAAATAGCGATCATGGCTTGCGACCTGGCCGAAGTGCTCGGCAGCGCCGTGGCGATCAACCTGCTGTTCCACATCCCGCTTTCTTTATGTGTACTCATTACCGCGTTCGACGTGTTGCTGCTCCTGGCCCTGCAAGGGCTGGGGATGCGCTTCATCGAGGCGGTCATCCTCGTCCTGGTCGGCACTATTGGGGGCTGCTACTTTATCGAGATTTTCGTCTTACCGCAAACCCAACCCCAGTTCCTGGAGATGGGTTCCGCCCTGCTGTCGCCGGGATTTCGTCAGCAAGGAATGATCGTGGTCGCCATCGGCATCATCGGCGCGACGGTCATGCCCCACAATCTCTACCTCCACTCGGCCCTCGTCCATTCCCGAAAGCTGCAGGGTGACGAGCCGATGACGCGCCGGGCGATCAAGTTCAACACCCTTGACACGGTGGTGGCGCTGTCGGTTGCTTTCTTCGTAAACGCCGCCATCCTCGTGCTCGCGGCGATGGTATTCCACGGCAAGGACAGCGTGACGCTGTCCAGCGGGGAGATCGTTGCGTTCAAATCCGCCACGGACCCCGAATGGACCCCCGATTGGATTCAGGTCGCCCACCTAACCCTCGCCCCGTTGCTCGGAACAGCGCTCGCAAGTACTCTGTTCGCCGTGGCCCTCTTCGCCAGCGGACAGAGCAGCACAATTACTGGGACGCTAGCCGGTCAAGTGGTTATGGAAGGATTCATGCGTTGGCGCATCCAGCCGTGGGTGCGCCGATTGGCAACGCGGCTCCTGGCTATCCTTCCGGCGGTCCTCATCATCGGCATGCGCGGCCAAGGCAGCGTCACCGATCTGCTCGTCCTCAGCCAGGTTGTGTTGGCATTGCAACTGCCATTTGCTATGTTCCCGCTCTTGCATTTCACCAGTTCGCGGAAGCGCATGGGAGGCCACCGCAACGGCTGGTTCTTGCTCTTGGCCGGTTGGGGTTCTTGCCTGCTTATCACTGCCCTAGTGATCTACGGCCTGCCCGATGCGCTTCAGAAAGCATGGTCGGTGATCGTGGGCGTGTAGCCTCAGCTCCCGCGAGCCTGGGCCCTAAGTAGCCCACTTGCTCCGCGAGAGGAAAGCGGCAACTCAGCTCCATCGAGCTGCAGGCTTTTCCTTCCAAAGCCAGATGATCCAGTCCACATTTTTCGGCTCACCGCCCAAATCCTTTAAGCGGGTCATGCACTGGCCGCGATGGTGCTGCGTGTGCATCGCGGCCTGCACCAGCGCTTCGGCAATCGTAATGACACAAGGCGGGTCGGGAAACCATGGTATCCGCACCTTTTGCGATAACGATTCTGGTCTCAGGGATGCCGCGAATTCGCACAGGCCATCGTGGCAAGTTTCGCCGCGCCCCTTCAAGTCGTTGAAAGATGGGGGCGGCCCGCCCGGCGGTCCCCCCGGCACCTCGCCCCGGAACACCGACAAGAACCCTTGTTGGACCCCAAGGATGTGGGCCACGCGCTGGCGCAGCTCCTCATGGTCCCGCGCGGGCGATTTGCCCCAGGCGTGGAAAAACACGGCATTCGCCCATTCGGCGTGGGCCATGAGGTCGCGCAGAAAAATTAGCATGGGAAACTCCTCCTCGGCGGACTTGTTTGCTCAAACCGGTGACTGTGTACCGGTGACTATTGAACCCTCTTCTCGTAATATCCTCCTCGGATGACCGAATAACTTCTGGGGGATCCTTTCCCCGTACTTGGAGGCCTAAAACGATGACTGGGTCTTCTCTTCCCATTGATCCGAATCGCAACCGTCGGCATCCGTTGGGCTTGCCGGCCGGCAGCGTGCGGGCCTTGCTCGCGCTCATGGTATTCGGCCTCATCTGGTGCCTGCTGTTGCTTCCGGAAAAATCGGGCAGGGAAATCCGTATTCCCCTTTACCTAGTGTATTTGATGTTCCTTATTCTGGGCCATTATTTCGCGGCCCGCGGCCATGGCGGCGGAGTCGCAGCTGGCGAAAAACACCCGCTCTATCTGCCGAAAGGATCGCTGCGGTTCATCATGTTTGCCGGTTTTGCTGGCGCTATGGGCTGGGGGTTTTACCACAATCCCAACTTTTTCGATCGGCTGAAACCCAACCTTGAGGAACAACCCTATTTACCGATCTTATTGTTGGGCGCCTTTTTCCTGGGCATCATTGTAGCGCGAATCGGCAATGCACTTTTCACCGGACCGGATGGGTTGGCGCCCTGGTTTCAAGATATCCTGGCCTGGATATCCTTGCTGGCCATGGTGGGGTTGGCCGTCGAAATCATCGTTCATCTCGTTATCAACCCTACGCTCGCTCAGCCTCTCCAGCTCCCCCATTGGGAAGGATACATTGCCGCCCTGGTTGGCTTTTATTTCGGCGTCAAGTCGTAAAGTTTGCAAAAGTTCGACTCTTTTGTGTTGACCTTTGCCCCTTCCCTTCCCCATAATAGGGATTGGTTCTCCTGCTTCCAACAAGATCAGGGTGAGCCCCGTTCCCTGTCCCCGCCGTTAGGGGGCGGGACGCGAACGTCAGGGATGACCGACGATTGGTTTTGCTATTAATTTTTTCAACGAGGTTCGCAGCTTCCAAGGCAAAAAAAGATCGCTGGAGGTGGCCGGAAGCGCTGCGGTAACCAACACCAACCGGGGAATAGAGCCCCGCACCATCCCCACCTGAGGAAACAATGCTGGAATTCTGCTTGCTCTGGGCTTGTCTGGTGCTGGGAGGAGTGGCCGGTAGCCTCATATTCCGTGAGGTTTCGCGCGGCATTTGGCATCAATTGAAACGGGTTCCGGTGCGGGTGCGCCGGCCCGTCTGGCAGCGTGCTTGGGGTCCTACCGAGTCTCTGGCCTTAAAAAATATTCATTTCTGCCATGTTGCGGGTTGGAGTTGTTGTACCGCGCACGCCGTGCGAAAACTCGGTGCTGCACCGGGGTCCGCAATCCGCGTTCACTTCCACCGCCGGAGACGGTAGATTCGGCTGAGTTGTATCCGTCCGTTTCTGACGATTCTTTTCTATCCCTTTCCGGAAGTTTTTGCGAATCCGAGAAGGAGTGGTCGTTATGGACCCACTACATTGTGTGGTCTTGATTGGCCTGGCCGCTCTCGTGGGGGTGTCTGTCGGTTACGGCGTCGCTCGCATTGTGGATCGCATCCGCCTTACCGGCAGCCGGGCCAGCGCTGCGGTGATCAGAGCACAGGCCCAGAAAGAAGCGGAAAATATTCGCAAGGAAGCAGAACTGCGCGTCAAGGATGATCTCTATCAGAAACGCGAAGAGTTCAACCGAGAAGCGGAAAAAACTCGCGCTGAATTGCGCGATCAGGAACGCCGTCTCGAAAAGCGCGAGGACGGCATCGAGCAAAAACACCAGCTCCAGGTGAAAAAGGAACGGGCCCTGGAGCACGCGCAGCGCAAGCTCCATGAGAAACGCGAACAGGTCGAAAAACGGGAGCAGGACCTCGAGCGCGTGATTCAAGAGCAGAATCATAAACTCCACGAAATCTGTAATCTCAGCCGCGAGGATGCCGAAAAGCTTCTTCTCCAGCGGCTACAAAAGGAATTGTCCAACGAAGTCGCTGCCCGCATCCAGAAACATGAGGAACAAGTCAAAAGCATATCCGAAGAAAAGGCGCGGCAAATCCTGGCCACCGCTATCCATCGCTACGCGGCCCAGCACACCGCAGATACCACCGTCAGCACTGTGGATATTCCCAGCGATGACATGAAAGGCCGGATCATCGGCCGCGAAGGCCGTAACATCCGCACTTTTGAAAAATGCACCGGCGTCGACGTCATCGTCGATGACACCCCCGGCGTCGTGGTGGTCAGCGCCTTCGACAATGTCCGCCGCGAAATCGCCCGCCTTGCCCTGACCAAGCTGATTCAGGACGGCCGGATCCACCCGTCCCGTATTGAAGAGGTCGTCAAGGAAACGCAGGCGGAAATGGAAAGATACATCCTTGAGGTGGGCAAACAGGCGTGCCTGGATGCCAGCATAACCCACTTGAACGAAAAACTCGTTCAGCTCCTGGGCCGCCTCAAATTTCGCACCAGCTACAGTCAAAACGTGCTGCAACACAGCGTGGAAGTCGCTCATTTATGCGGCCTGATGGCCGAGGAACTCGGGCTGAGCGGCCAACTAGCCCGCCGCTGTGGTCTGCTCCACGACATCGGCAAGGCGGCGGACCACGAAATGGAAGGCGGCCATCCCAAGATCGGCGCGGAACTCGCCCGCCGTTACGGCGAAACCAACAAAGATGTCTTGCATGCGATCATCGGCCATCATGACGATGTCACCATTGACCATGTCTACACCGTGCTCGTCGCGGCCGCCGATGCCATCAGCGCCTCGCGCCCCGGCGCCCGCCGCGAGACTCTGGAAAAATACGTCAAACGATTGGAAGAGCTCGAAGCCGTTGCCTCCGGCTTCCCCGGGGTCGAGCATGCGTATGCCATCCAGGCCGGCCGGGAAGTGCGCGTCATCGCCAATGCCTCGCAAACGTCGGATAGCGACGCCGTCAAGGTGTGCCGCGACATCGCCAAAGCCATCGAAGAACAACTGAATTATCCGGGAGAAATCAAGGTGACCGTCGTCCGTGAGACTCGGGCGGTGGAGTTTGCTCGGTAACCCATGCGCATCCTCTTCGTTGGTGACATCGTGGGTAAACCGGGCATGGCCTTTCTCAAGGCCGCCCTTCCCCTGTTGGTTGCGCGAGAACAAATCGATTTCGTAATTGCCAACGGCGAGAATGCCTGCGCCGGCTCGGGGTTAACGCCCGGGCTTTATCGGCAAATTCGTGATGCCGGCGTGGACCTGGTGACGCTCGGCGATCACATCTACAAAAAGCGCGAAATCATCCCCACGCTGGAAAACGACGACCGGATATGTAAACCGGCCAATTATCCGCGCGAGGCCCCCGGCCGGGACTACGCGCTTGCCTCTGCCAAAAATGGCATCCCAGTGGCTGTTTTTTGCCTCCAGGGGCGAACCTTTATGCGCGCAGTGGATTGCCCCTTTCGCGCCGCGGACCGTGTTCTCGAAGAGTTATTGGGCAAGACCTCGTGCATTGTCGTCGACATGCATGCCGAAGCCACCGGTGAAAAATACCTCTTGGGGCACTACCTCAAAGGACGGGTCAGTGCCGTCCTCGGCACCCACACTCACGTGCCGACGGCAGACGAGCAAATCCTGCCGGGCGGCACCGCTTTCATTTGCGACGTCGGCATGACCGGCCCTTATGAAAGCGTCCTGGGCCGCCGGATCGACCGCGTGCTTTCCACCGCTGTGACGTTCGTTCCCAGCGATTACGATGTGAGCGACGGCGATCCGCGTCTGGGCGGCGCTATTTTTGACATCGATCCGGCCACGGGACGGGCTTCCCATATCCGCCGGATCATGCTCGATGAAATCGGCTTGCAGAAAATGAGGGAGTCAGCTGCCGAGTAGGGGCCATCCCCTCCTTGACTCTTGCTAATCATCAATGCGCGAATTCTTTTCCTTGTTTTCCTTCTCGTCGTCGGGCGCGATCAAAGTCGAGGCAGCGGCCGGATCCCCTTCCACGCGCAGCGGTTGGTTGAATTCCTGACCGTCCACGGTGAGGACCACGCGGTAAATACCGTTGGGAACCGCTTGTCCGCCGAACACGGCTCCTTGCGCTTGCCGGCGGCCAGCGCCGCCGCCAGCCGGCCTATCGGCGGGCCGTGCCGCGGACCGGGCGAGGTTCCACGGAATGAGGTGAAAGCCGGGGTCCTTCTTCGCCGGCAGTTCGCTCACGGTTTTTCCCGCGTAGTCCACGACCTTCAAGCCGACGTTTTCCGCCTTTCGCGTGAGCGAATAATGAATTTGCGCGCCGGGCGGCGGGTTCTGTCCGTAAAACCTTCGGCTGCCGCTTCCATAAATCGAAATCCGCGCCGGTTCCGATCGCCAGCGGACGACGGTATTGGGCTCGAATAAATGCGCTTTCGCGGTCAGTACGCCCTTGTTCATCTGCCGGAGCGGCGTGACGTCCAGCACCCATAAGCTGCGCCCGTGTGTCGCGGCTACAATTTCGCCGGCTGTTGGATGAATTGCAAACTCGTGAATCGCGACGGTCGGCAGGTTGTTGTTCAGCTTCGTCCACGATTCGCCGCGATTCACCGATACCCAGGCGCCGAACTCCGTGCCCAGGAACAGCAAGTTGGGGTTTTGAATGTCTTCCCGCAAGACCCGCGTGGAACCTGACGGCAGGTTGGCCCGCAGCGACTTCCAGGTTTGGCCGAAGTCTTCGGTGACAAACACATAGGGCTCATCGGCATCGGAGCGATGGGCGTCGTAGACGACATAGGCCCTTCCCTCCACGAAGCGCGACGGCTCGATACTGCATACCCAGTGAGACCCGGGAAGCTGGGCCTCTCGCGGAGCGAGAGGGCTACTTTCGTTGGTCCGCGAAGCGAGAGGGCTACTTGCCGTCAGGTTGGTCCAGTGGTTGCCGCCGTCGCGGGTGATCCACAAGTAGCCGTCGTCCGTTCCCACGTAAAGCAGTTCTGCATTCTTCGGTGATTCCGCAAGTGCGCTTGCCGTGCCCCGCTTGGTTCTGCTGATTTCCGGCGAGATCACACGCAGGTCATCTCCGCGATTGACAGAGCGGAAAACATAGTTGCCTGCGCAGTAAAAAATCCGTGGATTGGAGTTGGAAAGAATGAACGGCGTGTTCCAGTTAAAACGATAGGGTTTCGTGCCCTGTTGCTGGCGGGGCCGTATGAAGCCCCTTTCGCCGGTGCGAAGGATGTAGCGGCCGATATTTCCGTCCTGGCTCTCGAAATAAACCAGATCGGGATCATGTGCATCAACTCGGCAGACGAAACCATCGCCGCCGCTGACGAAGACCCAGTCTTCGTTCAAGGCGCCGCCGGACAGGCCGTGGCTTGGGCCGCCCCAACTGCCGTTATCCTGCAGGCCGCCGTACACTCGATACGGCCGCTTGTTGTCGAGCGCGACGTGGTAAAACTGGCCGATGGCCATGTGGTTCAGATGGTCCCAATGCTCCATGCGATCGTACGTCACATAAAAACCGCCGTCGCAACCGACGATCATGTGCCGGCCGTCGCGCGGGTTGATCCACAGGGCATGTTGATCGGGATGGACGCGGTTGCCGCCGTCGGCCTTGAAGGTCTTGCCGCCGTCGGTGGACCGGTGCAGGGAGATGCCGCAAACGTACAGATATTTGTCATCGCTCGGATCGAAGCGGATGCAGCTGAAATACATGGGCCGGGGGTTGAGACTGTTGATGCGGGTCCACGATTCCCCGCCATCGGTGGAAAGGTAAATCCCGCCGTATTCGAAGCTATTGGGGCCTTGTTGATCCTGAACATTTTCTACTTGCCCGCCATAAGCGAAGCTGTAGGGTCGGGTGCGCGTACCCCCGCCGATTGTGCCCAGGACCGGTGCAGTGAGAGTCACCGGGAACTCCTTGGTCTCATTTTCGCGCACGATCTGTAGAGTGATCTTGTCGTCTTCCTTGCGGTCGCGCAGTAACTCTCCTAAGTTTCGGAAGCCTGCAACGTCTTTCTTGTCCAGAGTCTTGATGACATCGCCTTCCTTGATACCCGCCTTCGCGACCGCGCCGTCGGGTACAATGCGGTTGACATACACACCGCCGCCTTCCACATCCTCGCCGAAAGCACCGAGCAACATGGCCCCGCCCCCAAATTGCCGTTGCCCGGAACCAGGCCCGCCCTGCCGCGGACGCGTGCCCAGAGTCAAGGTAATTTCCAGAGTCATATTGCCGCGGACAACCGTCAGCGTAATCTTGTCATCCGGTTTGCGAGCGCGGATTTGTTCCGTCAAGGGTCCGTAGCCGGAAATCTCTTTCTTGTCGATCGCTTTGACGATATCCCCTTCCTTGAGGCCGGCCTTGGCGGCCGGGCCGTCCGTGGTGATCTGCGTCAACTTGGCGCCGCCACCGCCATCTTCTCCCTGGACTCCGAGGAAAGTTTGGCTAGGGGGCGTGCCCATGGCGATTTTTTCACAATCGATTATCGCCACAATTTTATTGGGATCCTTGCGATAGTAATCGATGCCGATTCGTCCCTTGGCGCCGGTGGGCAGGCCATTGGTCAATAACTTGAATGTCTTGCCGCCGTCCACCGATTTGTACAGGCCGCTGCCCGGTCCCCATTTCTTGATCGGATCGTAAGCATCGTAGCCATCGGTCAAAGGCGGTTCGCCGCGGTGGCTGTCGAAGCCATCACGTTGTCTTTCCCAGGTTGCGACCAGTAGAGTCTCGGAATCGGTTGGATGCATACGGACGTCAATTACCCCGGTCTTGTCGTCGACAAACAGAATGCGATTCCAGGTCTTGCCGCCATCCGTGGTTTTGTAAAGGCCGCGTTCTTCGCTGGGGCCGTAGAGCCGGCCGAGGGCGCCGACGTAGACAATGTCCGGGTTTTTGGGATGGACGACAATACGCCCGATCTGGAACGACTTCTTCAGTCCCATGTTTTGCCATTTCTTGCCGCCGTCCGTCGATTTGTAAACGCCGTCGCCATAGGAGACCGAGTTGCGCGGGTTGTTCTCACCCGTTCCGACCCAGACGATATTGCGATCCGACGGCGCCACGCACACGTCGCCGATCGCGACTGTGCTTTCTCGGTCAAATTGGTGCTCAAACGTGACGCCGTTATTCACCGTTTTGAGCAACCCGCCCGAGGCGGTTGCCACCCAGTAGGTGGACGGATCGGCTTCGAAGATCGACAGCGCGATGATCCGGCCACCCATGGAAGCCGGGCCGATCGAGCGCCACGTCAGCGCCTTGATCCAATCCGGCGAAATGGTGCCGGGGACGGCAGTGGCAGTACTGCCGTTGTCGCGTTTCAGATCCTCTACTTTCCGCAGCAGATCATGGAGTTGCCGTTCAATGTCGGCAATTTGTTGATCCCGGGAGTTCGGCTCCGCCGAAAGTGCCGCCAGTCCGAGGGTCGAAAAACCAAAGGTGAACAACCAACCCGCGAGAGTTTTGCGCAGTAGCATGACTGAATCAACCTTCTTGGCAAGCGACATAGGGGAAAAAAGCTGAGTGATATTGTACCTGGAAAACGGGGTCTTGACAAATTGGGGCCGTCTTGGCATAGGTCTACCCCCTGCGCTGGATTCGAAGCATGATCCGTGAGGCGTGAGGCGTGAACTGACGCTCCACGCCTCCGGCGCCGCGCCGAACGCAATGGCGGGATGGAGAATATGGGAAGCAAAGGCTGGATGGCTTGGAGCGGATTCCTGGTTGTCCTCATTGTCGGGTGCAAGTCCGGTCCCATTGTCGAAAACCCAGTGTTCCTCCGCTTTGACCCGGCCGTAGCCGTGGAAAACCCGGTATTCGTTCCCGAGGGACCGGCTTCATACGGCAAGGTTTTCGAAAAGGTTCTGAGCGTGGCCGGCGATTATTTTGAGATTCGCTATTCGAACCGCTACGACGGCCAAATCCGGACGTTCCCGCGGATTTCTCCCGGATTGGAACAGTTCTGGAAGCCCGGCAGCCCGGATTTCGGCCAGCGGTTTGAAGCGACGTTGCAAACAATTCGGCATCGTGCGGAGATCGATATCGAAGCCGCCCAGGACGGCGGCTTCTTCGTGTCCGTGGTAGTTTACAAGGAATTGGAAGATCTGGCGCGGCCCATTCGGGCCACGGCCGGCTCCGCGATTTTCCGCTCCGACAACACCGTGGACCGTCAATTTGAAGTCATCGATCCATCTATTTTCGAATCCAACTGGATTCCGCTCGGACGTGACACGGCATTGGAACAAGCCATTTTGCAGCAAATCAAGAATTGTATGTGAGAATAATCTCAGTAATCCGCATGTGCTTGTTTCTGCGCCGGTAATTTAACGATAAAAGTGGAACCCTTGCCTACCAGGCTTTCGACGCGAATCCTTCCCTGGTGCTGTTCAATAATTTGGCGGCAAACGCTAAGGCCCAGGCCGGAGCCGCCATGCCCGTTTTCGTCCGGTTCCTTGGTGGTATAAAACGGCTCGAATATCAACCGTAGCTGATCCGGTGGAATGCCGACGCCTGTATCGCTGATGCGGATTTCAACCATGTCTGTAACCGGATTTTCCCGAACATCGATGCAGAGTTTTCCCCCGCGCGGCATGGCTTGACGGGCGTTGATGACCAGATTGAGAAGGATTTGCTCGATCTGGCCGGGGACTACCGGAGCCTGCGGCCGGCCGTTGAAATTCCTTTCTACCTGGACGCGATGCTTGCTCAGATCTTTTTCGGTGAGAATCAGCACCTCTTCGACCAGGGCTGCAATGTCGGTCATATCCCGGTGAGTCGATTGACTGCGGGCGAAGCCGAGCATACTGCCGACAATCGTAGCGGCCCGCTGGCTGCCTTTGAGGATTTTTTCCAGCGCCTGGATTCGAGCGGTAGTATCGCTTTCGGCGCGAAGGCCCAGCTTGGCGTAATTGATAATCGTCGTGAGGATGTTGTTGAATTCATGGGCCACGCTGGAGGCGAGTTCTCCGACGCTGCTGAGTCGTTGGGCGTGCAGCAATTGCTTACGAAGCTGGTCGGTTTCCGGGTTTTCAATCCCCATCTCCGCCTCGATCATGGGTTATCTCCTGCAGCTCTATTGGGATTCAGCAATTGGTATCGACAAGCCTTGCGGGCGCTCTTCATCGGAAGTCGTTGTGATTCCGTCCATTACGGAAGGAAGATAGGGAACCGCGCCCGATGGCATGGGAAGTGGAACCTTGAAAGGAATACGGAATGCCGCGCTGCCGCGGTAAACCACGAAGAACGGGCAAGGGCCGTTAGTGCACGCGCCATAAAGTTAGGGAATCTTGAGAGAATAATTCTTCATATTTTGGCGGCACTTGAATGATTTTTCCGTCTGGATTGAAGACCCATACATAATCAAATTTCTTGCGGACTTCCTCGTTATTAATGAAATACCCAGTATTCAAAATTCGGCCGTACTCCTTGGTTGGTGGAAAAATCCGCAGGGTATGCTGGTCCAGGTGGGAAAACAAATTCGAAACGTAAACGCCGCGCTCGATCACCGCCCACGAAACGAAGTGCTTCTCGGGATAACTCTTGCTTTCTTCGGGCAATAGAACCACGGGCAAAACCCGGTCGTGGGGTTCGAGAAAGGCAAAGGCTTGCGCCTGGTCCTCCAGACGCCGGGACAATCCATTCCAGGCGATCGCAATGGAACCGAAGCGAATCAGCAAGCAAACGGTGAGCAAAGCGATGCCGATGCGCCATCGTTGAATTGGGATTGCTCCGAACATGGCCAACAGGCAGATCAATACCGCGGGCAAGATTCGAGAATCGGCGTCGCTGGTGGTTCCTAATTGAAAAGGAGTTACCAGGTACCAGAGGGCGAGAACCGCCACCGCCAGATGGAGCCAGCTCCATTGCCATTTGCGAAAACAATCGACACCAAATGTCGCAAGGATGATGCCTATCCAGAGAATGCTGACTGCCGCATCCGCCGGCCAATCGTACGTTCGAAAAATGGCAAAAGGCAGTTCCAGCTTCCGGAGCCAGCCTCCCCATTGATACCCCGCTGCCGGGTCGACAGCGGCATGAACCATCGAGTAATAATAAAAGAGCAGCAAGGAGGGAATGGAAGGCAGCCCCAGCAAAAGTGCCCTTTGGAATAACTTTTGCCAGCCATTCTTTTGCGAAATACGCTGAATCGCCTCGACCCCAAGGTGACATCCCGTGATAACTCCGTAAATCACCCAGGGCGCCAAATGCCAAAGAAAGAGGAGTGTGACCAGCACGCAATGAAGTAATAATTCCCAAACCCGTGGCCGGGCCGCTCGGTTGAGCCGAATCTGGTGGGTTATGGCCAGAAAGGCAATCCCCAGACCGGAATAGTAATTGAGAAATCCCCAGAAGAATTGACTGCTGAACGTCAACGGAAGAAACAGGAGCGAGGCCAGGACCGCTTGGGGCTGGTAACATCCCTGTTGCCAAATAAACAGCGCCGGTCCAAGCCAGTACAAAAACGCGCAGAGAGTCAAAAACACTTTTCCCGCGGTCAGGGGACTCCAAATCTGCATCAATAGGGGAATTACCAAATCCGCTCCCAGATTGGGCATTACGCGATATTCAATTTCATAAAAGGGCGGTAATTCGCGGCCGGCGAGTTTTAGACTTTCCAGATAATGCCGGGCCATATGATTGGGCAGGTCCATTAACGGAACGTACCTGCGCGACCAGATGCAATAGACTTGCAACGACCAGCCAAAGAGAACGAGAAGAAGAGCCAGACGCCAAACCGGCCCAGCGCCGGCCGGGGATGGGGTACCCGAGCCGATATTAAGATGGGAACTGTCAGATGACATGACGTCACTTCCTTGCGACCCGGCGAAATAGAGCTACGTGTCTTTTGCAAATGTTTTGTCGTCAGTTGCTTTGGCACAAAGCACCTGATAACCTCGACACGATGCTACTTCCATATTACCAAAAGTTTCGACCACAAAAGGACCAACCGTCTTGGTTTGTTTGGTCACCAGATAGAAACGGCCGCCCGGACCGAGCATTTGCCGGCAGCGATGAACGAAATTTTGGGCAATGGTCCCCTGGGCGTAATAGGGTGGATTGGCCAGAGCGACGTTAAAACTGCCGGCCGGAAGCTTATCGATACTGCCGGAGCTTAATACTTCGAAATTTTGCAGACCGTTCAGGCGGGCATTCCAGTCGGCTAGCGCCAATGCCCGGGCATTGCTGTCTGCGAAAGCAACATGACCTTTCTCCCCGGTTAATTTTCCCGCCCATGCGCCGTTGGTGCCGCAACCACAGCCCATGTCGAGAATGCGATCCCCTGGCCGGATGGTCATGGTTTCAACCAAGGCGCGTGCACCGTGATCGAATCGGCCATAGGAAAAAACGCCCGGACGAGACAAAAAGCGCAGCGAACATTCCGGGCTCATCCGAACGTGAAAGGTCATTTCATGCCGGCGGCGCGGCCGGTTGCCGTGCCGGGCAGCCCAAAATATCTGGCCGGTGCTCGTGGAATGAGCGTGGAACTTGCCGAATACCTTCTTGAGGAGCGGAGCGAAAAAATCATCCTTCTTATAGGGTGACATGACGATCAAATTGCCTCTCTGCCCGAGCAGGTGATAGGCCTGTTCCACCAAATCCAGTTTCAAGCTTCGCTCGCCGCCTGGCGGTACGGGGTAGAGAACGGTTTGGAATTCTCCCGGTAGATCCCACAAATCGGGGCTGGTGACCACCTGACTCTGCAAGCCGGCTTTTTGCAGCTCATTGCGGAGACGATCTCCCTGGTAGTCGTCCATTTGGTAACAAACTGCTCCATGAATTTCCAGGAGCACGAGGAGGCGAACCACCTCTGCGGGAGAACCTAGCGCGACCGCGACGGTGCCACCGATTCTTTTGTGTATTTCAGAAACATCCCAATGCTTCATCGGATATATCATACTCAGTGGTCAAGGCAAGGATTCTCGAAATGATATCGTGGCTCTTGACGGTTGGTAGGAGACGGCTACATCAAATGATCGACGGCGGAGTCGGGCGAAACCTCTCCGACTGCGCCGGTGTTAAATGGTCGATTGTCTCCACTATTTCATGTTCTTTGATTGCAGGAACTGATTATGAAACGGCGAATTCTTCTGTTCCTCGGGGCCGTGGCCATCATGATTTCTCTCGCGGCATTGGCCGCGCAGAAGAAACCGGGACTCCTGGTGGTCGACTGGGCCTCCAAGGCGGCCCCCGAAAAGCTTCCCGCGGCCGTTCTCATCGAAATGGGGCTGAAGGATGAACAGCCTACCAACTGGAACAGCCGGGCGGTCATTAGCGGGGCCCGGGTCGTCCACCGTGAGGGTTATCGCTTCCGCGACAAGGATAAGCTGACCGAATCGGACGGTTGGGAAATCACCACGCGCCGCCCCGTGCCCGGCGTAGGTAATCAGAACCCGGCGTTGGCGGCGACTAGGCGCATGGCCAGTGCCGGCGTGGTCCTGCATCTCGCGGACATCCAACCGGAGGCGATCTTGACTGTGGAGGCGCCGCAAGGCGAGTCGCGCAAAGCCATTCTTCCGCTAAAGGAGGTATTGGCGGGCGAACCGAAGCTTCTTTGGAATGGCAAGGCGGTTGTTCGGCGGGTGTCGACTTCGTTGCCGGTTACGGCCTCCAAGACCGAAGATGATTTTCCTGCGGCGGCGTATGGCCCGGACGGGACGCTGTGGCTGGCCTACATCAGCTACACGGTGAAGGAAGAGCGGCGGCGGTTCCAGCTTCAGCAAATCGCGGAAGAGCCGGCCAACTTCAAAGCGTATTACACTCCCGAATTCGGCGACCAACTATTCATCAAGTATTACCGCGCCGGCAAGTGGAGCGAGCCGATGGGTGTGACCGGTCCCAAAGAGGATTTGGTCCGGTGTGCCGTCGCCGTGGAAGGGAACGGCACGGTCTGGGTGGCGTATAGCGCTAACCGAGAGGGCAACTATGACATCTATTTGAAGTCCCTACGGAGCTCCGACGCGGCGCCGCGTCCAGGGAAGGAACACCGGCTGACCACGAATCCCGGCCCGGACCTCAATCCCGTGATGTGTACGGACCAGGCGGGGCACGTGTGGCTGGCATACCAATCCTGGGACAGCTCCCGTGGCGCCCAGATTGTCGTTTGCCAATGCAAGGAAGGCGAATGGGGCCCTGATCGGCCGATCACTTTGAAGCATGCGGGAGAAAACCTATGGTACCCCGTCCTGGCGGCCGGCCCGGATGGGAAAATAGCTGTGGCCTATGACGCTTACAAGGATGGCGACTACGACGTCGAGGTGGTCCGCTTGGATGAGCAGGGGTACCCGGCCCAGGTAGTTGCGGGTTCGGCCCGTTTCGAGGCACGGCCATCGCTGGCGTACGATGCCAAGGGCCGACTCTGGATTGCCTATGAAGAAGGCCCGGAGAAATGGGGCAAGGACTACGGCGCCCTGGACGCCAATGACGGCAGCCCACTCTACAATATGCGGTCGGTGCGGGTCGCTTGCCTGGAAGACGGCAAATTGATGAAACCCGCAGCGGAGTTGCCGACCTCTGCGCCGCGCGGCCAGGCCCAGATGAATTTTCAGTCGCCGCGCTACGCCTATCCGAAACTTGGATTGGACGGAACGGGCCGCCTGTGGCTGACCTATCGCGACAAGATGCCGACACCGTTCGGCGTGCAGCCCGGCACAGAGTGGCTCACTCGGGCGCGGCGGCTGGACGGCGACAAATGGACGGAGCCCTTGGAAATTCATCACTCGGACGGTTTGCTTGATTCCCGGCCAGTACTTTTGCCTTACGCCGGCGGCGGTCTGTTGGTCATCACCAACACTGACGGCCGCTTTGCCACGCCGGGGGTCATCGACAACCAGATTTATGCGGCCGTAGTCGATCTGCCCGGCGAACCAATGGAACCAAAACTCGGGCCCAAGGAGCCGGGGACGAAGGACGGCAAACGGCAGGCCGAAGAGATGGCGGCGGTCAAGCGCATTCGGGACTATCGCGTCGATGTCGATGGCCAGAAGCTCCAGTTGTTACGGGGCGAGTTTCATCGCCACACCGAGATATCGTTTGACGGGGGAGCCGACGGCTCGCTGGAAGATATGTATCGCTACGCCATCGACGCTGCGGCCCTGGACTGGATCGGCAACACCGATCATGATAGCGGCGCCGGAAGGGAATATAGCTGGTGGCTGATTCAGAAATCCACCGACGCTTACCGCGTTGCCAACGCATTCACGCCCATGTTTGCCTATGAGCGCAGCGTCCAGTACCCGCACGGTCATCGCAACTGCATTTTTGCGCGCCGCGGCATTCGCACCCTGCCCCGGCTGGCGGAACCGAACATGGACAAACGCGTTGGCGGCGTTCATGCGGACGATGCCAAAATGCTCTACCGGTATCTCAAGGAGCTCGACGGCATTTGCGCCAGCCACACCAGCGCCACGAACATGGGTACGGACTGGCGCGATAATGATCGGCAGGTGGAGCCGATCGTGGAGATCTACCAGGGCGACCGGAATTCTTACGAGTACCAGGAAGCGCCGCGAGCCGGCCATGACCCCCAATCGAACAAGCTGCCAACCAGCATCGGCGGCTGGCGGCCGGCGGGATTCATCAACCTTGCGCTGAAGGACAAGGGATATCGGCTCGGATTCCAGTCGTCCAGCGACCACATTTCCACACATATTTCGTACTGCATTGTGCTGGCAGAACGGGCCGACCGCGCCGCCATCATAGCAGCGATGAAGAAACGCCACTGCTACGCCGCGACTGATGACATAATTCTCGACGTGCGGAGCGGCAAGCATTTGATGGGGGACGAATTCAAGACCGATGCTGCGCTGACCCTGCAGTTCAACGTGGTCGGCGTCAAGCCCCTGACCCGGATCGACATCATCAAGGACAGCGAAGTGGTCGCAACGTTCGAACCGGGAAAGCAGGATTACAAAGGCGCCTGGACAGACCCGAAGCCGGCCGGCGGCGCCCATTATTATTATGTCCGCGTGCAGCAGTCCGATGAGGAATTGGCGTGGAGCTCGCCGATGTGGATCGAGTACGTTAAATGAGATTTCGTCGGTGAAGTCGTGAGAATTCAGCTAGGAAACCTGTCTAGAATGCCGGGCGCACGAGGTCCCAATAGATGACGAAGGGGATCCAGGTCAGGGAGACCAGGGTCACGAGGGTGTAGTAGATGCGGCCAGCGCGAGAGCCCCGGCCATGGCGCCAGGCGGCGAGGCAGCTGTAACAAACCAGGAGAACGAGTACGAGCGAAAGCCAGGTGGCAATCGCCAGGGAGTTCCAAATGAGACCGAGCGAAGTAAAAATCGGATTGGGAACAGCCTGGACCAACTGGTAGACGATGTACGTAAAGGTGATCAAGATACCGATGTTCAGAAAGCCCGATAGGGCAGCCAGCCATTGGGTCCGCCGCATCGGGATGTGCGGTAAGTCCTGAACGCGGTGCAGCTTGCGCCAAAGCGAGATTGCGGGCGCGGCCATTGCTGCAGACGCAAACACGACAACGAAAAAGAGAAGCTGCCAGGGTTGCACCAGGCCGGAGCCGTACCAGCTCACCTGATGCATGCCACGCGATTCGCCGGGGATGATTTCGGGGTCGACATCAATTTGGCGCGCCTCGGCAAACTCCGGCCCACCGGTGTGATGGTGAATCCATTGGACGACGGTGTCGAAGTAGCCCGGCACCCAACGCCGTTCGGGCTGGATTTCGTGAGGTGAGCCGGTCTTCACATCGTCCAGTCCATGCGAGCCGTGCGGAAAGAGGCGCACGGAAAAGTCGCCATTGCCGCGCTCGCGGAGGGAATGCGCCCAAAGGGCGGCGCTCTCGCGGGGAGGCGTGACCGAATCGGAACCCCCGAAGATTGCCAGCACCGGCTGCCGGATGCGGGGCATGACGGCTGTCGCGTCATGGAACATATTGAGGTTGTCATCGGTAAAGGGATTGGGAATCGGCATGCGACCCAACTGATGTTCGCGCTGCCACTGGTAGGCCATGGCCGCACCTTTGCGTTCCAACTCGATGAAGCGCTCGGGCACGCCGAGGGACTCAAGATTCTGACGGTGCCGCCAAAGCTCTTGTTCGGCAGGAGTCACAGCGCCGCCGGAGATGGGCACAATAAAGGCGACTTCCGGCGAGCGCGCGGCCGCGGCGGCCATGACCCAGGCGGCCTGGCTGATGCCCCAAAGGCCGACTTTGCCTGGCTGAATGCGGCTATCGCGGCGCATGAACTGCACGCCGGCCAGCACATCGTCGGCCAGGTCATCAAAGTCGGCGCAGCGCCAATCGCCGGTCGATTCGCCGGTGCCGCGTTTGTCGAACGCGAGGGTGGCAATGCCGTGGCGGGCGAACAGGTCGGCCTCGACGGAGTGAAATGCTCGCGGCGTGGGGCCGCTGCCGTGCACGAAGACGAGCGCCGGGTGGGGCCCAGGCCCGGGGGGCAAAGTTAACGTGCCGCTCAAACAGACATCGCGGCTGGAGAAGGTCACGGGTTCTTGCCGATAAAGCGATACCCGGGAGGCGCGCTGTGGTGTTTGACTGGGCGGCGTAATCACCGCAGCGACGACCTTGGCGCCCTCGTCAATTTCGAACGTAACGGTCCGGAGATCATCCGCGAGAAACTCGCGTGGTCCAACAGGCACGATTTCGATCCGCCGATCGCCTTCAGCCAGGAACAGATAATTGGGCGTGGCATATCGGCCAATGAAGACGACATGATCGGGGGTCAACTGATAATCGCCGGCAAACGCATCAAATGCCGCGGCGTCCATGTCTTGCCGCCGCCGGAAGGAGCAGGCTCCCGATTCACCACCGAATTCCGCGGTTCCAACAAGTTTATCATCGCGGATCGTGCAAGACAGTCGAACGGTGCCGTGCGGAATTTGAAACGACCCGGCAAGTTGATCGGCATCGGTTTGCACATCCGCAAGCGGCGCGTTGCGAATACCGAGCGGACGGCTAAAAGCGAATCCCGTGGTGCGTCCCGCAGCATCGCGTAAATGCAGGCGTACGAAAACATCCCGGCCGTCGATCCGGCAACTGCCAACCCAGGTGGCTAGCGGATCGGCAGTGGCGGGTTTGGCCGTGAGGACCGGATGAAATAACATGAAGAGCACAACCAATCCAGAACCGAAGCGAAACATTGATGCAGCCTCCGGGAACGCGACTGATCACACCGACTTGTATACTGCAGTTACTCTCGGCCGTTGTCCGGGCCGAAAAGTTTGGTCGGAGACGGGCAGAATACATGCCGCCCAGCTGACATGCGACCTCTTCCCGAGGACTTTGGCGGCTACTGCCTCCACCGCTTTTCTCTCCAGAAGATTTTGACAGGTTCGAGCCAAGAGTCAAGACCCCGGGAGGAACTTCAATTCTTGAAGGATCATAAGGCCGCTCGCACTTCAAACATTTACAATGACAGCCCCGAATCTGGCATCTTTGTTGCATTGCACAAGTGGGGCAAGATTGCAAGGAATCAAGGAGAACGACCAATGCCGACATATGAAGCGATCGTGATTGGTTCCGGCCAGGCGGGTAATCCGCTTTGTCAAAAGCTGGCGGACCATGGCTGGACCGTGGCGCTGATCGAAAAGGAGCATCTGGGCGGCACCTGCATTAATACGGGTTGCACGCCAACGAAAACGATGGTTGCGAGCGCCCAGGTGGCACACTACGCGCGGCATGCACGCAAATGGGGAGTGGACACCGGAGAGCCGAAAATCGATCTGGGCAAGATCGTCGCCCGGAAGGACCAGGTCGTCGGCCAATGGCGGGCCGGGCAGGAGCGAAAAGTACAGGAGCGCAAGAACCTTCACCTGTATCGGGGTCAAGCGCGGTTCGCCGGCCCACACCGTGTTCATGTCGGCGAGCAGGTGCTGGAGAGCAAGCGCATCTTTATCAACAGCGGCGCAAGGCCATCGATTCCGCCACTGGAAGGTCTTGACGGCATCGACTACCTGGACAACGCCGGCATCATGAAGTTGACCACGGTGCCGGAACACTTGTTGGTTCTCGGGGGCGGGTATATCGGCCTGGAGTTCGGACAGATGTTTCGCCGATTCGGCAGCATGGTGACCGTGGTCCATCGTGACGAGCAAATTCTTACCCGTGAGGACGCGGATGTCGCCCAGGAGCTGCAAAAGGCCCTGGAAAATGAGGGCATCCGTTTTGTGCTCAATACACGGACGACCCGCGTCGAGAAACAGAACGGGCAAGTCCTGCTGAAGGCGGGAGGGGGAGGCGGTTCTGAGATTGCGCGCGGATCTCACCTTTTGGTCGCCGCGGGACGACGGCCCAATACCGACAATTTGGGGCTGGAAACTACCGGAGTGCAGCTCACGGACAAGGGTTTTATCAAGGTAAATAATCGGTTGGAGACCAACGTCCAGGGGATCTGGGCCCTGGGAGATGTGAAAGGCGGACCTGCCTTTACGCACATCTCGTTCAACGATTACCAAATCGTCTACGGCAACTTGATTGAGGGTAAGTCTCTCACGACCGACAACCGGCTCGTGCCATATGCCGTCTTTACCGATCCGCAACTGGGGCGTGTCGGGGTGACCGAGAAGGAGGCACGAGCGACCGGCCGCCGGCTGAAGATCGGCAAAATCCCGATGACCTGGGTGGCGCGGGCCATCGAGCGGGATGAAACGGCCGGCCTGATGAAGGTGGTGGTCGATGCCGAAACCGACCGGATTCTCGGGGCGGCAATCCTGGCCACGGAGGGTGGCGAATTGGTGCAAATTCTCGGGTTTGTGATGCTGGCAGGCGCACCCTATACGCTGTTGAAGGGAGCGATCTACATACATCCGACGCTTGCTGAAGGATTTTGGAGCTTGATGGAGGGGGTTAAGCCGGTTCAGTAGTCTCTCAGGAAAGTTGGTTGCACTTAACGGAGTTCTCGCCAACGACGGCAGAGGTCGGAGGCGGCTTCGGACCATATCGGGAACTGGAAGATGAAGCCCGACTGCAACAACCGACCCGGGACGACACGGCGGCTTTTCAGGATTAGTTCGGTTTCGGTCCGCAGGAAAAAGGCGCCGACTTCGAGCATCCACCTTGCGGCTGATAGGCCGAATTTCATTCCGCACGCCGCACGAAGGGTGGCCATGAACTCAGCGTTGGGCACGGGGTTGGGCGAGGCGAGATTGACGGGGCCCTCCAATTCCGGATGGTCGATCAGCCAGTAAACGGACTTTATGAAGTCCTGGTCATGAAGCCACGAGACGTACTGGCGGCCGTTGCCGTTGGTACCGCCAAGCCCGCAACGGACCAACCCAAAGAGGACATCGAAGACTCCGCCGGGGTCCGGGCTCATGGTCATGGCGGAGCGAAGCAATACTTTCCGCGTTTGTGGGACGACGGCGTCGTTGGCGGCTTGTTCCCATGCGTTGGCCACCTCGATACTGAACCGCCAGGTGTCCGGGACGCCGGCCTCTGTACCGCCCAGGATGCCTGATGTGTCGTCGTTGGGGGCATCGTAGCGATGGGCGTAAATCGTGGCGGTGCTCGCTTGTAACCAGACGCGAGGCGGCTGCCGGGCTCTGGCAATGGCTTGGCCGACGGCACGAGTTGAGTTCGTTCTGGAATCTTTGATGAGGCGCCGATTCTGAGCGTTATATCGGCAGTTAACACTCCGCCCGGCCAGGTTTATCACGACGTCCGCGCCATCGACTTCAGTCGCCCAGTCGCTGATCGTCACAGCATCCCAGGCAACCATGCGCCAACGAGAGTTGCGGGGGTTGCGGCTGAGAATCACCACGTCGTGACCGTCCGCGGTGAAAGCGCGGGCCAGCAGCGTACCGACCTGGCCGGTGCCTCCGGGAATAACAATCTTCATGTCTGCACCATGCGACGCTCATGCGGCAAGCTGTCTCCTGGAAAGGCGGCGTGCGGTTACATCATGGCTGCCTGGCGGGCTGCTCCTTCAGGTGCTCGCGATAGGCGTCCAGGAAGTCTTGGGCTGCATCGGGCGGCACCAGATTGCGGAACTCGTACCCATCCACGAACCGGACCAGGATGCGCTGGTAATGGTGGCCCGCCTCCTTCTCGATACGGACGAGACAGACCTTGTCGAGGTCGACAATGGCCAGGAGTTCGCCATCTGCCACTTGCCTTCGGAGCTCAAAAAGTCGCGCCATCGGGAACTCCTCGTGCTGAAGAACGGAATGTAGTGCCTAGAGACGCCGCCCGTGGGCTCCGACTCGCTGCCGGGCCAAGGGTGAGGGAACGGGCTCGGGAAGCGGGGCCGCCGATGTAGCGCTTCTTTCGCAATTTTATGATGAGAGCGGAGATGCGGAAACCGTCGCTTACTCGGTCCGTTTCCGGTGGTAGTCTCGGAAACGAAAAAGGGAACCGGAATGTCATATGTGAATTGGTCATCGGTTAGCCGGGATGTCCCAGGTGAAAGCGTTTTTCTCTTCCTTATAGGGGAGCTTGCCGAATTCCTCGGGCAGGGGTTTGTTGAAGAAAACATGGTCCGCGTAATCCAAGAGATCGTTGTTGTTGGGGATATGGCCGACAGGGCGGTAGCGGATGCTGATATTGTTGCCAGCGCCCAGAAAGTCGTAGACCTTCTTGGCGGCGAGGTAGGTCAGTTGCGCGCCTTCGGGATTGATCCAGGTATCTTCGGTGCCCTCGGTGCCGAGCAGAGGGCGCGGGGCGACCAGGGCGAGGAGGAGATGTTGATCGACGGGAAGGCGGTCGACGTTGCCGATAAACTGGTTGAAATCCGGCCGGAACCAGTGGGGGAATGCGCCGACGATGTTGTGGAGTTGCTCACTTTTGCCGTAAATGAAGCGATAGGGGCCAGCGCCCGCGCAGCCGGAGTGGCTGGGAACCGTCAGCGCAATGCGGTCGTCGAACGCGCCGGCGATCAGCGCGGCCTTGCCGTAGCGCGAGTGGCCGGTGACGATTGCTTTCTTCGAGTCGATTTTGTCGATTGTTTCGAGGGCATCGATGACGCGATGAACGCCCCAGGCCCAGGCCATGAGCGCGCCCGTGTCGATCTTGTCGCCAAAGAGCTGGTAGACGCCGGCGGTTCTGGCGCGGTCCTTGTTGTCGATGGCTAGTTCCTGGAAGCTGCATTCGGCGACGGCGTAACCGCGGTTGGTGAACATGGTGAATGATCGGCCGGGTGGGGCCGCACGCCTGCCAAAGCTGCTCTGGATGACAACCGGAAAACGGTCCTTGACGTCCTGAGGCAAGGCAACGCGTACATGCATGGTGAGGATCTTGCCGTCGTGCTCCAATTGCAATTCGAGTTCCTGGATCGTTAGATTGTTCTCCTGGTCTACAGCCGGGTCGGTTCGCTGGATGGTCATTTTCTTGGGTTTGGCAGGCAGATGGCCATACATGTAGTCCTGGAACAAATTCTTCAATTCTGCGCGGCGGCGCTGCCAATCGTCCTTGTTGCGGACCCAAGAGCCATCGGAAAAAATGAACGGGTTGGGAAGTTCCTTGATCCGGGGGAGCTCGGCGGCGGGTTTCGGCGAGTCGTTGCCGGCAGCCGGGAGCAGGCAAGGGTTGGAAGTCAGAATGAGGATTGTAAAGAAGGAAACGCTACGCATGGTTAGACCTCGTTCGGTTCGTTCACGCTGTGCAGATCCGTGCCGTAAATTATATGAAGAAGGCAATGCTGGCGGGTGTGGGATAGCTGGTCAAACTGATGCACCTGCCGGGCGAACCGGCAGGGGTTTTGGAAGCATTGCTGCTTTCGGAGATTTGTTTTCTCTTGACATTCGGTCGCGATGGTTTAGGCTCAAAATCATGGTTCATTGTTCAATCGTTGGATCTTAATATGACAAGTTGCGGGCGATCGAGTGTCTGCCTCGTTTGCGCTTCGAGCTTGTATCACCTGCAAATGAAGATTGACGCACGACCAAGCGCCAGAACCGCGCCGAAATTGGAAAGCAAACCATGACAAGCCGCGCTAAATCCGAATATCGTTACGAAAAACTGACCTGGCCGGAAATCAACGATGCAGTCGAGCTGGGCAAGGTTTGCATCGTGCCTTGCGGGGCGGTGGAGCAGCATGGGCCGCATTTGCCGCTTGATGTGGACATCATTTGCCCGAGTGAAATTGCACGGGGCGCCGGGCGGATCGTTCCGGACATGATCCTGATCCTGCCGACGGTGTGTTACGGATACACCGGCCACGTCATGGATTTTCCGGGCACCATCAACAACCATTTCGAGCATTTCATACATCACGTGCTCGATATTACCAAGTCGCTGGCATACCACGGTTTCAAGAAAATCGTGCTCCTCAACGGCCATGGGTCCAACATGCCGAATCTCGACCTGGTGGCGCGGCGGACCAACCTGGAAACGGATGCCGAGTGCATTCTGGCAGCATGGTGGCAGCTTCTCACGGTGGACAAGGAATTTCTGCCGCGGTGGCGGCAAAGCAAGTTTCCCGGCGGCTGCGCCCATGCCTGCGAACTGGAAACATCGCTTTATTTGTATCTGGATGGGGACAATGTTCGAAAGGATCTGATAAAGAGCGGCACGATTCGCTTCAATGAGGAGAACAGCCCGTTCAACTGGGTCGATCTTTTCGCCGCCGGGCCGGCGACCTTGATCTCCTGGACCAGCAGTTACTCCGAAACGGGAGTTTTGGGGGAAGCTGAACTGGCGACGCAGGAAAAAGGCCGGCAAGCTTACGAAGAGGCGGTAAAGCAGCTGGTGCGCTTTATCCACTATTTCATGGACCGGCGGAAAGATGAACGGCGCGACCGCCACCGCAAAGCTCCGACGATGGCGATCCCCTGGGGGCAGAGGCCAAATGAAACCATGCATTAGCCAGGCGACCACCATGCCTTGCAGCTTTGCCGAGGATGTGGAAGCGTATGCATCGGCCGGCTGGCAGGCGATGGAAGTTTGGCTGACCAAGCTCGAAACCCATCTGGAAACTTATTCCATAGCAGATACCCGCCAATTACTCGAAGACAAGCAAATAAAACTGGCGGCGGCTTCCTATCAGGGAGGTTTGCTGCTGTCGCAGGGAGAGCAACGCAAGGCCCATTACGATCACTTTCGCCGACGACTTGATTTGTGCCAGCATTTCGGGATTGGGATTCTCATTATCGTCGGCGATTTTGGCGAGGCGGTCGACAACACCTCATTGAGCAGGGCCGCCGTCTCGCTCGAGCAGGCAGCGCAATGGGCGGCCGGGTATTCCGTGCAGCTCGCGCTGGAATTCCGGAATTCGAGCGCGTTTTGCAGCAGCCTGGATACGGCCCTGGCCTTGATTGCGCAATGCGGTGAGGCGAATGTCGGCGTGAACTTTGACGTTTTTCATTACTATACGGGGCGTAGCAAGTTCGAGGACCTGGCGCTGTTGGCGCCGCAAAACCTGGCTTTTGTGCAACTCTGCGATCTGGCCGGGATTCCCCGGGAGCTGGCGACGGATGCGGACCGTATACTTCCCGGCGACGGCGATTTCCAATTGCCGCCGATTCTCGATTGCTTTCGCCGCCTGGGTTACACGGGGTATGTTTCTCTGGAGGTCATGAACCCGATATTGTGGCAGACGAAAGCCTCGCAACTGGCCGAACTGGGTTTGTCGGCCTTGCGGCGGGTGCTTTCGGCCCAGGATAAAGAAATTATCTCAAAAAGGGGTCAGACCCCCTAGAATCACGGGGTCTGATGCCAAGTGAATATGATCGTTTAACCCGGAGCCAACGGCGACGGTGCAAGCCAATCGAACGACAACGTCGCCGTTGGCTCCGGGTTAAACGAGGAACCGGTTATGAACTTTTTCGGGCAAGTGCGGTTTCACGTTCGTTTTACGTTGCGGCTGCTGTGGGATTTTCGGTGGTCGCTGTTGGTTTTTTGGGGCCTGGTTTTCGGCGGCGGTTGGGGGCTCATGGTCTACTATCACCAAAAGCCGCTCGATTTTTTCGAAGCTTCCTATGCGACGTTTCTGATTATTTTTCTACAACCGAACCTGGAGTTTCCAAAAGAGTGGTACTTACGGCCATTTTTCTTTTTGTTGCCGATCATCGGATTGGGGGCGGTGGCGGATTCGCTGGTTCGTCTGGGCTTTTATTTTTTTGCCAGAAAACAGAATTTACCGGAGTGGCACCGCATGGTCGCATCATCGTATCGAAATCACATGGTTGTCGTCGGCACGGGCAAAGTGGGCTACCACATCATCAAGGGGCTGGTAGGGATTCGTGAACCGGTGGTGGCGGTCGAACAGGACGCCGTCGGCGAGTTGCAGACGGAGCTCCTGCAACTGGGGGTGCCGGTAATAATCGGCAACGGACGAAACCGGCAGACGCTCGAACAGGCGGGGGTGGCCAAGGCGCGGGTGATCATTCTCGCCACCGACGACGACCTTGCCAATGTCGATGCCGCGTTAACCGCACGCGAAGTGAACCCGGCGATTCGGGTAGTCTTGCGGCTATTCGACGATACACTGGCGAGCAAATTCGGCGCGACTTTCCATATGCCGGCGATTTCGGTATCGCAGGTTTCCGCGCCGGCTTTTATCGCGGCGGCCACCGGCCGAAAGGTCTATCAAACCTTTGAGTTGGGGGGCTTTCAACTGCACCTCACCGATATGACAATTTATCCCGAAGGAACTCTGGTCGGGAAAACGATTGGAGAAATCCAATCGCAGCGTGCCGTCAATATCGTCATGCACCGGCATCCCGACGGAGTCCAGGTGAACCCCGGCCACGAGGTAGCCCTCGGGCCGAACGATGCGATTTTAGTCATCGCGCCCAAGGACCGGCTTGTTGAAATCGAGGAAGCGAACCAGCCTTCCTCGGCCAGGAAATGATTTTGTCTTTGGTCATTCGTCATTTTTGGGAGAACGGTAATGGGATGGGACTTCGTCCTGCTAATAATGGCTCTTGGGGGGCTGCTGTTTGCTTTTTTTTCACTCCTTATCGGCAAAATGTTTATTCAAAAGCGCAACAGCATCCATGCACTGGACACGCTCTGGTATGTGGCCAGCGCTCTTTTGATCAGTTGCGCTCTCGGGGGGCTGGGCCTGCACTGGCGCATGAAAGACCGTATCGAACTGTTGCAAAACCAGTTGGATGAGCTGCGCAACAAATACGAGGAATCCTAATCCTCGGTGGGCCGGTCCTGCCGGTTCAGTTTCTTCAAAGCATCCTCATCGATCCTGAGCAGCGCCTCGTCGCGCAATTGTTTTAGGCAGGAGTCGAGGTTATGCTTGCGGACTTTGTTATCGCGTTCATACGAACCGAGCAAGCCGTCCGGTCTTTCGGCCTCGAATTTGAAATTGGCTGCGTAGCGTTCGGGCCTGCGCACCAAGACGGCGACATAATAATTGGCCTTGGGCTTATCGTGTACGACGATGGCCTTGCCTTCTTCTTTCAGGCCGAGCAAATCATTGACCATTTCGGCAGACGCATATTCCACTTTGCTTTGGGGAATCTTGTACGCGGTGTAACCCTGATCAAATCGGCTCATGGTCGCAGCCCGAGCCAACTCCAGGGGCGCCACATGGTCCAATTCAAACAGGGCGCCGGCCAGTTTGCTTTTGTCGAGCAAGCTGATCTTGGCATCTTCGCCCGTCGTGTTTTTGGGAACCTGGTCGGCGATTCTCCGGGCTTCCTCTTCGGCCAATTTGCGGGCTTTTTCGAATTTCCACCGGGCGATCAGCTTGTTTTTGGCTTCCGCAAAAGAGGGAATGTATTCGCTCTTTTCATCGATTTTCCAATACAAGAATTCCTCACTTACGCCGAGGCGGTGGGGCGAATACAACTGGCCGCTTTTGACACTGTTGAAGATTTCCTTGGCAAATTCCTTCGCATTGGTATCGGTCTGGTGGAATTCAAAAGGTCGATTGTGTGCGGTTTTCAACGGTTCGAGGCCGACGTCCTCCTGCAGATCAAATTGATCGCGAGCCTGTGCCGTTTGGCCGTGCTCCAGATTGTATTTTTCGATGGCCCTGACTACCCGGATTTTCGACTCCGCGACAGATTGATTCTGCTGGTTGTAAACCAAGGCCGCAGTGGTAAAGGGGGCTGGGCCGGCGGAACCGGCGAAAGTAAAAGCGCAAGCCAGCCGGCTCAGGTCGCGTTTCAGCAGAGTTTCTTCCGCTTTTTTCTGGATTGCCTCGGCCAAGAATTCAAGTTCGTTGGTTCCCGCCGAAGCCAGAGCCTGTCCAAACAGCGAAAGCCCATAGTCTTGTTTGTAAATGTCATCGAAACGTTTAGCGCCAAGGCTGGACAATTCATCTTCCAGCGCCTTCAAGCTGCTTTTGGCAAGATCCTTGGCCAATGTTTTGCGGTACTTTTCTTCCAGGAAGGGGCGAATTCTGTTCATCGGCAGGTATTTATTTTGCGGCTCGACAGCGAGAATCGTTCCCAAGATGGTGAGAGGATTGCCATCGGCACCCGAAGCCGTCAACGCGGTGACGGAAGCGGCTACACTGCGCAGCTCCGGTTTCAGCAGGGCGAGTTCCTGACCCATGCCGGTATTTTGATAGGACAAGAGTCCCGCCAGTGCAGGCCAGCCGTTCGTTCCGCCGGCGGCCACTGCCTGGCCAACGAGAGAGGCAACTTTTTGCGGCCGGTCTGCTTCGAGGTCGTGCAGTACAAGCTCCTTGTGCCAGGAAGGCATGGGGAATTGGTATTTTAACTCTCCGGCATAATCATTGAGCAAGGCTGCCTCGTAAACCAGGGGGAGAGTCGCTCGCAGAATTGCGTGGGCGGCATCCGTCGCCTTCTGGAAGTGGGGCGCATCGGGCCGGGCGCGGACCCATTCGAGCCGGTAACGCGTTGGTTGCTTGAACCCTGCTTCTTCTTTGCCGGGGTCATAGAGCCGATACTTATTCTTTTCGTACAATTCCTTGAGTTCTTCCTCAGTCGGCTCGCCGACTTTATTCAAAAAGTCCGGTTGATTGACGGCAATGGGCAGCAGCGCCACTGTGCCTTCGGTCCGCTTTTCCCGGTAGTAATTCCAGAATTCCGCGGGAGTGAGCGCATCGGCGGTGCGATTGGGATTTTCATAAAAGCGCAAATCATGGCCCAAAATGGCTGTCTGGGCAATGTGCACGCGAAATTCATCCGCAACGGCAGTAAAAAATTGCTCCGGCGTCATACGGTATTTGCTGCGAACGGCCCGGCCGAGGTCTTCCAACTCCCTTTGGGACAATTTATTGCGGGTTTCCTGGTTAACCAGCCGCGAAAACTCCTTTGGAGTTAATTGAATTCCGAGCCGATCCGCCTGATGGCGCCAGATCATGAAATCGATCAGATCCTTGTTTTCTTTGCCGCCGCGAAAATACAATTCGCCCCGATCGAGCAAGAAGTTCAATTCCTGGTAGAGTACATCCCGCAGAGTTTGAACCAGAGCGGCCTCATTGGTTTTTTGCTGCGATTTAAACTGCTGTTCCAAGCTATCGAGCAGGAACCTGTTTTCTTCAAATTGACGGGAGAATTGCTGCAGAACCATTTGGCGAAACTGGGGAATATTCATGAATTGCCGATTCATCCGCAGGCCATCGAGAATCTGCTTGATGCGGTCTTTTTGATACGATTCCATTTGAGCTGTTTCGAGCCCGTCGGACACCTCTTTTTCAGCGTTTACGGTTGCGAGAGACAGTGCCTGGAGAATGAATAGATTGGCTGCTTCGCGTTGCATCCGAAGAAAATCCAGATCCTGCGCGGTGATTTTCCGGCCATAGGCTGAACCAACGCTGAGACTTGTGCCCCTTCCTTTGCCGGAAAACAGTTCAGTAAAAGTGCCGGATGCCCCGCTCAAAATAAACACAAACATGCAGATAATGGTCAGTAGGGCGAACATGACCTTGCGATATTTCCGAAATGCATGGAAAGGATTGAAAGCCATTGTGAATCCTCAAGTTACGACGATCCTTGATCGGGATTCTCGGGTCCAGGGCTTGACACCCGCTTTACACATATAGTATGGGTGGTTGGCGGACTTCACCCAAAATAGCGATTGTAGCGAGTCCGCAAGAAGACACAACGCCAACCGTATGGTACGGTTTGGTTACGTACTGTTTCGAGAATACTGAAGGACTTCGGCGGGAGCCGCCATGGCAGCACGGAAAAAGAAAAGTCTGGTGATTGTGGAGTCACCGGCGAAAGCCAAAACGATAAACAAATATCTCGGGACCGGTTTCGAGGTGGCCGCCAGCAAGGGCCACGTGCGCGATCTCCCCAAAACCCGCTTCGGCATTAACATCGAAAAGGGTTGGGTGCCGACCTACCGTTCACTGGACGATCGCAAAGAAGTGTTGACGGCGCTCAAAAAGCAGGCGGCCAAGGCGGACGCGGTCTACCTGGCTCCCGACCCGGATCGTGAAGGCGAGGCGATTGCCTGGCACCTCAAGGAAGCCCTGGGGCTCGACGACTCCCGTACTTATCGAGTCACGTTCAACGAGATTACCAAGAAAGCGATTCAGGATGCGTTTGCCCATCCCGGCGCGATCGACATGGACCGGGTGGCCGCACAGGAAGCGCGGCGATTTCTCGATCGTGTGGTGGGTTATAAGTTAAGCCCGCTCTTGAGGAGCAAGATTGCTCGCGGCCTCAGTGCCGGGCGGGTTCAGTCGGTGGCCGTCCGCCTCATTGTGGAGCGCGAGCGAGAAATCCAGAGTTTCAAGCCCGAGGAATACTGGAAGATCACAGCGCTTTTGCAAACCGACGGGAAGGTCAAATCCACAGCGCCCAAAGCAAAGGCCAAAAAAGCAGCGAAAACAATCGCGGTAGAAGGCGGGAAGGACCAACCCCCATCGGATACCGCGCCTCAACCCGAGATCCCGGAAGGGGCTTTCCTGGCCGAGTTGGCCGAATGGAAAGGTGAAAAGTTCAAAGCGAGCAACGGCGAGCAGGCAAATGCCGTCGTCAGCGCATTGCAAAACGCGGCCTACGTGGTTGCCAAGGTCGAACAGAAAGACCGGACGGAGAAACCTTCACCTCCATTCACGACCAGCACGCTGCAACAACAGGCCAGCATTCGGCTGCATTACACGGCGAAGAGGACGATGATGCTGGCGCAGCGCCTGTATGAGGGCGTGGAACTCGGGGCGGAAGGTTCGATTGCTCTCATCACCTACATGCGTACCGACAGCACGCGCATCTCCGAAGATGCCCTGAAAAGCTGCCGTGAATTGATTGGGTCGCAATACGGCAAACCGTATCTGCCCGAAAAACCCAACTACTATGCTTCCGGGAAGGGAGCGCAAGAAGCCCATGAGGCGATTCGGCCGACCGATATTGCGTATACGCCGGAGAAAGTAGCGAAATTCTTGCCGCACGACCAACTGCGCCTGTATACGTTGATTTACAATCGGTTCGTCGCGAGTCAGATGAGCCCGGCTGTGTTCGCAGTTACGAACGTGGAAGTCGCCGCAGCTGACGGGATTTTCAAGGCGCAGGGCAAGATCCTGAAGTTCGACGGCTACCGGCGTGTGTTGCCTCCGGGCGGCAAGCAGGAAGATGCGCTGTTGCCGGCACTCACTGAGAAACAGAAGTTGCAATTACTGCAGTTGACGCCTTCGCAACACTTCACACAGCCCCCGCCGCGTTACAGCGAGGCCTCGCTGGTCAAGGGGCTGGAAAAAGAGGGGATCGGCAGGCCCAGCACCTATGCTGCGATCATCAGCAAAATCCAGGAGCGCGGCTACGTGGAAGTCAAGGAACGCCGATTCCACGCCACCGAATTGGGCATGATCGTCACCGATCTGCTGGTGGAGCACTTCCCGAAAGTCCTGGACGTGAAGTTTACCAGTCACATGGAGGAGGAATTCGACCTGATCGAAGAACGGAAAGCGAAGCGCGACGAAGTGCTCACGGAATTCTGGGAGCCGTTCCAGCAATCGCTCGACGTCGCGCAGACCAAAATGGGAACGCTCAAGGGCGAGGAGACGGATGAAAAGTGCCCACTATGCCAGAAACCTCTGGTGGTCCGGTTCAGCAAGGCGGGGCGGTTCCTCGGTTGCTCCGGCTATCCGGAATGCAAGTACATTAAACCGCGCGAAGGCGAGAATCGAGAAGCTCCCAAGGTCACCGAGCATACCTGTCCAGAGTGCGGCAAACCGATGTTGCAGCGCATCGGCAAACGCGGGCCGTTCTTGGGTTGCAGCGGGTATCCCGATTGCAAGACGACCATGAATTTTGATGCAGAAGGCAAGCCGGTAGTGGCCAGCAAACCGACGCAGCACGTGTGCGAGAAATGCGGATCGCCCATGATCCTTCGCGAGGGCCGGCGTGGGCCTTTTTTGGCGTGTAGCGGCTATCCCAAGTGCCAGAATGCCAAGGATGTGGATGCCGAGGGCAATCCGATCAAGCCGATCGAAACGGGAATCCAATGTGAAAAGTGCGGCGCCCCGATGACCGTGAAACGCGGGCCGCGCGGACCGTTTTTAGGTTGCAGCGCCTATCCCAAATGCCGGAGCACGAAGCCGCTTTCCGATGAACTCAAGGAAAAGGTCAAAGCGCTCTTGCCGGCGCCGGTGAAAAGAGCTGTGCCCGCCGTGGAGGTCGAAGATACCTGTCCCGAATGCGGCGCGCCAATGAAACTGCGCCCCGGACGGCGGGGATTCTTCTTGGGGTGCAGCAAATACCCCAAATGCCGGGGAACGAAGGAGGCGTCGCCGGATCTGTTGGAGCGAGTGCAGGCAAGCTCGGCATAGATTAGGGGTTTAGGGATTAGGGGTCAGGTGGGTGTTCGATGTAGATTATGTTTCGACGGGTGAATTGTTTCTTAGCCCTGTCCTAATGACCAATTCCAGTAGGTCCCTTGCCAAAGAAAGACAAAACCAAAGCGGCGTGAAAGCGCCGCATTCCAAAGAGAAAAAACAGAAAGAAAGCGGCGTGAAAGCGCCGCAGTCCAAAGCAAGACAAAACCCGAAGTCGCCGAACCATTTCCGCCGGTTCCGAAGCCGAAGCCCGAATCAGCCTGCCCCATTCACCGCAGAATTAGGTTCACAGATCTGGGAATACGTCGCAGCCGAAAGGCCGTTTTTGCGACGTCATAAGTGGAGATCTCGTTGGCGTTTCGGGAATACGTCGCAAAGGAGGTCGATACGTCCGGGGTTTGCAATTTCGTCCACGGGGGCCGGGGGGGTGGTGGACGAAACGTATATTTCAGAAGAGATTGTAACAGGTTGGCGTGGGTTATGCGAAGAGGGAATCGTTATTTGTTAGTCATTGGCGGCTGGGAATGACAGCTTGCAGGACCCCTATTCTTGTTCCAGGGCATCTAACTCTTGCAGAGCCCTACTGGCGTCAAAGACGGGGGCCGGCAATGTGCCGGCCAAGCGCATGGCTTCCGCGCGATCGAGGTTGGGCCGGGCTTTTCCCCATGCGCGAAAGACCGGAAGCCGCCGTCTGAGGGCAATGATTTCACGGCGCGTCCGGCCCTTGGGAGCGTCGGGCCATTTGCCGCGCTGTTCCTGAATGTCAAAAAACATCGGGACGATCTTTTGCATGTAGCGACAATATCCCGGGTTGTCCGTCTGGAAAAAGAACAAGCCTTCCGAAATCAGCGAGTGATGTACCAGGGCAAGGAATTCGGGCGTGACCAGCCGCCGATGCACCTGGCCCGGATCGTAGTAGGGTTGCGGATGGTAGCAATGAATCTCGGCGACCGATCCGGGTGCAATCCAGCGGTCCAATACCTCCTTACCGCCGACAACGGCAAAGCGAATGTTGGTCAAGCCGCGCTGATTGGCTCTGCGGGTGGCATAACGAATGACCAGCGGCAGGATGTCGACGCCGAGATGCAGATGCTCCGGCCGCCAAACGGAGCTGCCGATCAAGAAATGGCCGTTGCCGCATCCCAGGTCGAGAACGACCGGCCCCTGCCTGCCGAACAATTCTTCCCAGTGCAAATGCCCCTCTACCGGCAACTTTTTGAGGCCGGTTTGGGTCCATTGCGTGGAGTCCAGGATTTCACCCGCAATCGGGACGCCGAATTCTCGTTCCGTCCGGCGTTGGTGAGTACTCATTGCGTATCCGTTTTTGGATTCAGAGCTGCCACGAGAGGCTGAACTACGCCGGTGATCTCTTGAAGCACTTCGGCGCGCGGCCGGGATTTTAGATTTTCCAGCCGCCGGACAAGGGCACTGCCGACGATGATTCCATCGGCGACATCGCGCAGCATCCGGACGTGGTCAGGTTTGCTGATGCCGAAACCGACGCAAATCGGCAGTTTGGTCTGTTGCCGCAGCCAACCGATCTGATCCCGGAGTTCGCGGGGTAGTTGATCGCGTTCTCCGGTGATGCCGGTGACACTGACGCAATAGAGGAAGCCGGTTGAAGCCTTCGCGATGCGCAAAGCACGGTCTTTGGGAGTTGTCGGGGTCACGAGTTGGATGAGCTTGAAATCACACTTCGCGGCCTGCGCGACCAAGTTTTCCGCTTCTTCGACGGGCAGATCGGGAATAATGGCTCCGCCAAAGCCGGCTTCCTGTGCCTCGGCCAGAAATTGATCCGGGCCTCGATGATGCACCAGGCTGTAAGAAACCATGGCCGCCAGGGGAATGTCGCGAGACAGCTGCCGCGCCCAGGCGAAAATATCGTTGACTTTGAGACCGCCGTCAAGTGCACGTGTATACGAGGCTTGAATCACGGCTCCATCCGCGATCGGATCACTGTAGGGAAAGCCGATTTCCAGCATGCTGGCCGGGCTCTTGGCCAGCTCTCGGGCGAGAAGTGTCGTTGTTTCCAAATCGGGATCGCCCGCGGTAATGAAAGGAATGAAAGCCTTACGGCCTTCGGAGCGAAGCCGCTGAAAGAGCGCGTCGATGGGGTTCATAGGGGAATTCAGTGGGGTCTAATCGCATTCATTGGGATCGCGAAGATATTCTTCCAGCATTTCTTCAAAACCGTTACGGGCCTCGTCTTCCGAATCGGCAATGACCTCCAATTCCGGAAACACCGAACAACTGGCCCGGTAGCGGCCGTCGTCGAGGCGGTTGACTATCACTACGCAGGATGCCATCGTTCATGCCTCGTCCGAACCTTCGATTGCCTGGCCCTGGAGCCGGGCTACTTCATAACAATCCTTGTCCCCGCGGCCCGAAAAACAGATGACGACCACATCGTCCTTGGCGCGTTTGGCGGCGGCGCGCATGCCCTCGACCAGCGCGTGGGCCGTTTCCAGGGCGGGCAAAATGCCCTCGAGCCGGCAACACAAGTCGAATCCGCGCAATGCGTCGGCGTCGCCGACACTGGTGTAATGAACCCGGCCGGTGTCCTTCCAGAAGCTATGTTCGGGACCAACGCCGGGATAGTCGAGGCCGGCCGACACGGAATGCACGGGAGCGGTTTGGCCGTCGTCGTCCTGCAGGACATAACTATAGCTGCCATGGAGAACGCCGGGGCGGCCGTGGATTAAGGTGGCGGCGTGATCTCCGGTCTGGTTGCCTCGCCCGCCGGCCTCGACACCGACCAGCCGCACCGTGGCATCCGTTACAAACGGATAAAAAATTCCCGCGGCGTTGCTGCCGCCACCCACGCAAGCCACGACCACATCCGGAAGCCGGCCGGTCTGCTCCAGGCATTGGCTCCTGGTTTCCTCACCGATGACCGATTGAAAGTCGCGGACCATGACCGGAAACGGATGGGGACCAACCACACTGCCGATGATGTAATGAGTGTGTTCCACGGTGGCCATCCAATCGCGCATGGCCTCATTGATGGCATCGCGTAGAGTTCGGCTGCCGCTCCGGACGGTAACCACATCGCTGCCGAGCGCGCGCATTTTGAAAACATTCAAGCGTTGGCGTCGAACGTCTTCTTCGCCCATGTAAACCTGGCATTTCAAGCCGAATAGGGCAGCCGCCGTGGCCGTTGCAACGCCGTGTTGCCCGGCACCGGTTTCCGCGATGATCCGCGCCTTAGTCATGCGGCGGGTGAGGAGGACCTGGCCGAGGCAGTTATTGATTTTGTGCGCCCCGGTATGGTTCAGGTCTTCGCGCTTGAGAAAAATCCGAGCACCGCCGGCTTCCCGAGTCAAGCGCTCGGCAAAATAGAGGGGCGATGGCCGGCCGACATAGTGCCGCAGATAGTAGTGAAATTGTTTCTGAAATTCGTCATCCGCGGAGGCGCGCTCATACTGTTCCGTCAGTTGCCGGAGCGCGAACATGAGCGTTTCGGGCACGAACCGGCCTCCATAGGGGCCGAACCGGCCTTGAAAATCAGATACAGCACAAGTCTTTGCCACTAACGTCGGTCCTTCCGGCCGCTTAGCCGGCAAACTGGTTCACCCGCCAGGCAAGCAGGCGGGGGTCAATGTCTCGGATGTCAAATTTTCAGCCTAGAAGCCCTCCAGGGACCGGTCAAGCTCAAAGCATCTTGTGTGGTGTAAACCGCGAACTCTTTTTATAATCTCATCTAGAGTAGCCGAAAACATTGAGGTGCAGGATGCCCGAGTTGCCGGAAGTGGAAACGATCGTGCGGGATTTGCGTCCCTGTCTGGTCGGCCGGCGCATCATGGCGGTCAAGGTGAGCCGCAAGTCGCTACGGCGGCCGTGGCAACGGCAGTGGCAGAAACAGTTGATCGGCCGCGGCATTAGCGCGCTTCGCCGCCGCGGCAAATGGATCGTCTTGGCCCTCGATGGCGAGTTCTTTCTCGTGATTCACCTGGGAATGACCGGCCAACTGCGGGTCGTTCCCGACCGGGAGCCGGTCGCGGACCACACCCATGTGATTTGCCAACTGGACGGCAGCACCGAGCAACTACGTTTTCGCGACATCCGCCGCTTTGGCAGCGCCACTGTGTTGGAGGACCCGGATCGTTTAGAAACATTTTTCCAGGAATCGAACCTGGGTCCGGAGCCGTTCGACCTGGAGGCGGCATATTTTCGGCGCTGCCTGGCGAAAACGGCTCGATGTTTGAAAGCGGTTTTGCTCGATCAGCGCGTTGTGGCAGGGGTCGGCAATATTTATGCCGATGAGGCGCTATTTGAATCTCACCTGCACCCGTTGCGCCGGGGAGTGGATTTGAGCACTGCCGAAGCCGGCCGCCTGCGTAAGGGAATTGTGACGGTGATGAATCGGGCCATCCACTTGCGTGGGTCGAGCATTCGCGATTACATCGGCGGCTCGGGTCTGAAAGGAAGATACCAGGAAGAATTTCGAGTCTATGGCCGGGCCGGACAACCCTGTCCCCGGTGCCGTAAAGCCATCCGGCGGCTCCGAGTGGCGGGGAGATCCGCGCATTTTTGTCCTGGATGCCAGAATAAATGTCCTATCGTGCCTTCAAACGTCTGTTAGGTGAAACCAGCCTGGAGCGGAAATGCCGTTTCCTGTTCGGGGCCGGGATTCTGCTGTTGATCACGGGGAGCTTCTGGTTATACGCCTATCTCACGGAACAACTGGCCTACAAGCAGGCCTCGCCGCTCGGCCGGCTTTTGGTAAATTGGGTGATTACCAAACAGCACCTGGAGAAACTGCATGTTTCGCAGTGGCAATGGAGTACTTTGACCAACAATGATTTGGACGAAGGACTGAAAAACCCGCCGGCTCTGGCGGCAAAGGAGTGGCAGCAATTCAGCATGGCGCTGAAGGATCTGGCGCTCGATGAGCAATCAAACGAGCTGTTGCCTGAAGCCGCCCGCGAGTATCAGCACATTATCATCAAGCCCAAGGCGCGCAACCGGATTAACCAGCCGGAGGACTCCTTCGAAGCCGACTTGCTGAAAGAATTCCTGGCCGACAAGAATAAATACGAGGAAAGCCGCGAACCGGCTTCCAAACAACGCATTTACTACTACGGCGCCGTCCGCGCCACCAGCAGGTGTCTGGATTGCCATCCCAACGTGAATGCGGAGGAAAAAGAGGCTTACGGGGAACTGAAGCAAGGCGACCTCATGGCACTGGTGCGCATCAATATTCCCACCACCGCCATCGAGGAAGGCGTCCACCGCAACCGCGCCTGGCTCATCACCACCGCTTTGGTCTCCGCTCTCCTGATCATGAGCGGCAGCTACCTGATCGTACGCTACGTGATCGTAAAGCCGGTCAAGCACCTCAAAGAAGTCAGCGACGCCATCTCGGCCGGCAAACTGAACGTGCGGAGCGAAATTCAAACCGGCGATGAATTCGAGGATCTGAGCCACGCCTTCAACCGCATGTTGCGCAACCTCGTCAGCATGCAAGATCGTTATCGCGAAGTAAACGCCCACCTGGATCACAAGGTCGATGAACTGGCGCAAGCCAATTTATCGCTATACGAATCCAATCGCCTCAAGAGCGATTTCCTCGCGACGATGAGCCATGAGCTGCGCACGCCGCTCAGCAGCATCTTGGGTTTTAGCGAAGTGTTGTTGTCCGGCGATCCGCTGAATGAAAAACAAATGCGCTGGGTGCGCAATATCCAAACGAGCGGCGACCGCCTGCTGAACCTCATCAATGACATACTCGATTTGGCCAAGATCGAAGCCGGCAAAATGCAGGTCCGCCTCGAAGAATTCAGCATTCACGATGTTTGCGAAGGCATTCTCAACATGTTCCGGCCCCTGGCCGAAAAGAAAAACATTGAACTGCGCGGCGCCATCGATCCGGGGATTCCGTTGCTGCGCCAGGATGTGGGCAAATTGCAGCAAATCCTGTCGAACCTGCTTTCCAATGCCATCAAATTTACGCCGGAAGGCGGCCGAGTTTCCATCAAGGCCCAGGCCGAACCGCTGCATCTTATCCTGACCGTGACCGATACCGGTGTCGGCATTGCTCCCGATGAAAAGGAACTCGTGTTTGAGAAGTTCCGGCAATCGGGCAACCCGCTGACGCGCGAACACGCCGGCACCGGTTTGGGGTTATCGATCGTTCGCGAATTAGCCAAACTTTTGGGAGGGGATGTCACGCTCGAAAGCGAGCTGGGGCAAGGGAGCACGTTTACCGTCAAACTGCCGTTGCAACTAAGCAAGGAACCGAAACTCGAACTCGATTTGGCCGACAGTCAAGTTGACTCGGCCAAGCCCCAAACGATTGATGACCACAGTTTCTCCCATTTCTGATTCGCAAAAACCGCTCCGGGAAAGTGCCCAATATCTCAAGGGCGTCGGCCCCGCGCGCATGGAGAAATTGCGCAAACTCGGCATCGAAACCGTCGAAGATCTGCTGCTTCATTTTCCCCGGTCGTATGAGGATTTCACCGATATCCGGCCCATTGGCGGGCTCACGGCAGGTAAACTGCAAACCGTGCAGGGCGAAATAGTCGAGATCAACGGCAAGGAACTCGCCGACGGGCGGAAAGTCGTCAGCGTGGTCCTCAGCGACGGCAAGGACGTTCTCGAAGGCGCGTGGTTCAACCAGGTGTATGTGGCGGCCCGGCTGCGCTACGGCGAACACGTCGCGTTTATCGGCAAACCGAAGCGGTATCGCGGCCACTGGCAAATGAATAACCCGCGCATTCAGAAACTCGACGACGCACAAATTCAGGAAGGCATTGTTCCGGTGTATCCGCTCACCGAAGACTTGCGCCGGGAGCAACTCCGCCCGATCATACAGCACGGAGTGGACCAGTATGCCCACCTGGTCCCGGAAACGCTGCCGCTGGAACTCCTGGGGAAACGACGTTTCCCGGAATTGCCCCGCGCCCTGCGCGACCTGCATTTTCCCGGCACCTTGCCCGCTGCATTGAATGCGCGCCGCCGGTTCATTTACCAGGAATTCCTGATCCTCCAGGTTGCGCTGGCGATTCGCCGGCGAGAACTGCGCGACCGGCTTCGCGCGCCGATCCTCATGGTCACGCCGCAAATTGATGCGCGGATTCGCCGGCTGTTTCCGTTTACACTTACAAAAGATCAGAACCAGGCGATCGCAGATATTTGCCGAGACCTGGCCGGGGCGCGGCCCATGCAACGATTATTGCAAGCCGATGTCGGGGCCGGCAAAACCGCGGTCGCGGTCTATGCCCTACTGGCAGCGGTCGCCAACAAACATCAAGCGATTTTGATGGCTCCGACCGAAGTCCTTGCCCAGCAGCATTGGCGAACGCTGGAAACTTACCTTGCCCAGAGCCGGGTGCGCCGCTTGCTTTTGACCGGTGCGCTGAGTTCCCGGCAACGCCGGCAAGCACTGGAGGAAATTCGCGAAGGACGGATCGATTTGGTGGTAGGAACGCAGGCCCTGATTCAAAACGACGTGCAGTTCGGGCGACTTGGTTTGGTGATCATTGATGAACAGCACAAGTTCGGCGTCCACCAACGGGCGAGGGTGCGCCGGCTGGGGATCGATCCCCACTATCTGGTCATGACCGCGACACCGATTCCCCGGACCGTCGCCCTGACGGTGTTCGGCGATCTGGATACCTCCATAATGCGCGAGCTTCCGCCGGGCCGCCGGCCAGTCGTCACGCGCTGGGTCCCGCCGGATCTTCGCGACCAGGTTTATGAGCGCATCCGCGGCAGCCTGCGCGAGGGCCGGCAAGCTTATGTCGTTTGTCCCCTGGTCGAGGAATCGGCCACGCTGGATTTAAAGACAGCAGTCAAATCGTTCGAGGAACTCCAGGCCGGACCGTTTCATGAATTCCGCCTCGGCCTGCTCCACGGCGGCCTGGAGGACCGGGTGAAAGACCGGGTGATGGAGCAATTCCGCCGCCGTGAACTCGACCTGCTGGTCAGCACCGTGGTCATTGAAGTGGGCGTCGATGTCCCCAACGCCGTTTTGATGATTGTCGAGCACGCGGAGCGTTTCGGGTTGTCGCAGCTCCATCAGTTGCGGGGCCGGATCAGCCGCGGCGTGGTTGCGGGTCAGTGCTTTCTGTTCGCGGATCCCGCCTCGGAGGATGCCCGCGAGCGCCTGCAAGTTTTGACACGCACGACGGACGGCTTCGAACTTGCCGAGCATGATGTCCGCCTGCGCGGCGTCGGCGAGTTTTTCGGAACCCGGCAACACGGTCTGGGCAACTTCCGCTTTGGCGACCTGCTGGCGGACCACGATTTATTGAAAATGGCTCGCCAGGATGCGATTGCTTTGGTCGCCGCGGATGCCGGGCTCCGGAAACCCGAGCACGCACTGCTTCGGCAAGCGGTATTGGATCGGTATGGGAAAACGCTGGACTTGTCGGAAATCGGATAACAATTTGGTCAATGGTCATTTGTCATTGGTCAATGGACCAATTACAAATGACCAACGACTATTGTGGCTTGTTGCCTTTGACTTGATTCTGCGATACGATTACCCAGCAGCTCACGTGAATTTACGGCCTCCTGAGGCGCTGGCTCATGAACCGGCTTCTCGACCGTTTGGAACGCATGATCCGCCCCGTCAGCGTGCCGCAGGTGACTCTGGGTCTCATTGTCCTGCAGATACTTGTGTTCCTGATGGCCCAGGCGCGCCGGGACTTGATTGGCCAGCTGGACCTAGTGCCCGACAATGTGCTCCGGGGCGAGATATGGCGAATCTTCACTTTTCTCATCATCCCGCCAATTGGAAATCCCATTTGCGCGGCGTTTTTCTGGTATCTCTTTTACCTGATGGGAACCGCGCTTGAAGGATACTGGGGTGTCGCGCGGTACAATCTATACTTGCTGATCGGGTTCCTCACAACCGTTGGCGTGGCATTCCTGGTTCCCGATCACGCCGTTTCGAATGCTTTTCTGCAAGGCTCGGTGTTTCTGGCCTTTGCCTTTCTCAACCCGGACTTCGAACTATACCTGTTCTTTCTGTTGCCGATCCGCATCAAATGGCTGGCGCTCTTGACCTGGATCAGCTATGGCGTGATGGCAGTAACCGGGGACGTGTCAACCCGTTTGGTCATCCTGGCCTCTATATGCAACTTTGTGCTCTTTTTTGCGGCGGACATTGGCTATAAAATCCGCGGGGCCCGGCGGCGGATGGCCTATCAGGCCCAGCTAATTGCCACTGCCTCGGAAAAAGAATTCTATCATTGCTGCCTGGTCTGCGGTATTACCGATCAAACGCACCCGCAAATGGACTTTCGCTATTGCTCCAAGTGCGAAGGCGCGTGCGGTTATTGCATGGATCATTTGCACGACCATACGCACGTCAGCAAGACCGAGGTGCCGTCTTGATGGATCCTGCCCGCCGAAAGTTCGAGGCCGGGAACATACGACGAGAGAACGTACCACAGGCGTTTGCTCTACTGGTCTCGCTGGCCGCGCTTGCTGCCCCACCAGCCGGGTGGACCCGGGAGCCTTCCGCCGCCTTCTCTCCGGACAGCAAATCCTTGGCCTTGCTGGACGGGAAGGGCACTGTCCGCATCTGGGACGTGGTCGCCGGTAAGGAGGGGAAGAGGAGCGCGCTCTCCCTTGATCCGAATGAATACGTGAAGCAGGTCCATTACATGCCGAACGGCGACCTGGCAGTTGTGCTATACCAATACAAGGGGTTCAAGTCCGGACCTGGCTGGGCGACTCAGGGGACGATTTCGGCTTGCCTGTGGAACCTTTCGTTCGGGCATCGGACGCCCTTTATCGAAGTCGGGTACGGTGGGCTGGCTGTTTGCCCGAACGGCACGCTGCTGGCCTATAATAGCGGTTTGTGGGAGTTGGCCAGCGGCAAGAAACTGCACAACGTGGCTCTGCCCAAAGGCCTGGTATTCGAAATCGACTTCGCGCCGGACGGCAAGACCGTGTTGTACCGGATCAGCGAGAGCTTAGCCCAGGACTTTGACCTACTCTTGCTGGCGGATACAGCTTCGGGGAAAAACTGTTCCAGATCGGAGAGATCGACCTGGAGAAAGAGTGCAATTTCTTCTTCGGACCAAAGTTCTCCCGTGACGGGAAGCTGCTTGCGTTCTCGCAAGAAGACCAGCCAAGCCTTCACCTGTGGGACGTGGCGCGCCGCAAGGCCGTGCACCGCATACCGCTCCCAGAATCGGAGCATGTGGTCGGGTTCTCGCCGGACGGCCGGACATTGGTCACATGGTGCCGTACTAGACTACGCTTATGGGAGACACTAACCGGGAGGGAACGTCACGCAGCCGATATCGGAGGGGGCGTGAATGCGGTCCTGCTGTCTCCTGATGGGAAAACCGTGGCCCTCTTCAAAGGAAAGGCCGTCGAGTTCCGAGGTTTGCGGGACTGAAGGCAGGCCGCAGAGCTATGCGTCAGGCTACGCAACAGGTTGTGGCTAATGTCTGCTTCGACGCGGAAGGGCTAGTTCAATGAAGATCAAAGTGAGCTTGGCGTTGTTCGTGTTCTTAATCTGCCCAATGCCGATGACCGCCGTCGGCGCAGGGGATGACAATCGTCTTGTCCATGAGGGGACTGTGGCGGCTCCGTTAGATCAGGTCTGGGCGGCGTTCACGACCAAAGACGGGCTCGAATCGTGGATGGTGGCACACGCCGAAATCGAACTCAAGATCGACGGCAAGATGCGCACGCACTATGACCGCAAGGGGAAGATCGGCGATGCCAAGACTATCGAAAACACCATCCTTTGTTACGACCCCAGGCACATGTTCGTGCTGAAGGTCAGCAAAGCCCCCGAAGGCTTCCCATTTCCGAACGCCGTCCAGAATATGTGGACGGTAATCTATTTCGATGCGGAAAGTCCCGAGAGCACCCGTGTCCGCGTGGTGGGTTTGGGTTTTGGCAGTGACGAGGAGTCCAGGAAGATGCGGGCTTTTTTTGATCAGGGAAATGCGCTAACGTTGCATCGGCTCCAAAGGCGATTCGCTTCCGAGAAGCAGAAATAGTAATTTGGGACCGAGGTGCAAAGTGTTTTTTTTTGATGACATGCGACACTGTCAGCAGATGAAAAATTGTCGTCATGAGGCACAGGCGGCCAAAGGAGATTGGCCGACCGACTGTGCCTTTGGATGTTATTCAGCTTCTTTTAGTGAAATGGAAGTGTCGTTGCAAGTAGCAAACGAGCAGTCGATGCGGAAGGTTGGTCAGACGATCGTAAGTGTTACGCGATAGGGGCTTTGCTACGCTGTCGCTCCGCGCCCCAGAAGATTCCGCAATTTGTCCAGCAGCCTCGTGACGTCTTCCTGGTCTTCGTCCGGCAAATCCTGTAGGAGTTCGACGATGCGGTGGACGCGGACAGCCTGGTAATCGTGATAAGCCTTGCTGCCTTCGTCGGTAAGACCAACGTCGATTTTGCGCTTGTCGCGCGAATTGATGCGGCAGGAAATCAGCGGGACATGCCGGTTTTCCAGAGACCGGATTATGCGGGACATCTGCGCCGGCAGCACGCCCAGGATTTTTTGAATGTCCCCGACATTGGCGGTTCGGCGATCGTGCAAAATCGCCAGGGCCAGAAATTCGACTTCCTTGAGATCGTCGACTCGGCGTCGGCTCCGTGGCGTTGCCAGGCACAAGTGCGTCACGACTTCGAATAGATCCTGGGCAATTTCCTCGATGCGGGCCCCTGTTGTGGTGGCAACCATGTAGGCCTTCCCCCTCGTTGTCGACGCATGCCGCGGGCTCGCCGGGTTATTCAATGAACCCACCGCATAAATAATAATGGATTCGCATTTATAGACTTCAATATATAGGTGCTGACAACGGCCTGTCAATTGATTTTGACCCTGCAACTGCCGGCCAGTCCGGTTTCCCGTGGAGGTAAGATATGAAAAATTGGCATAATCGGTCCCACTAGTGGGTTTTTCGGCTCAGCCAGATGGCCAGGATCATTGCTACCATCGCGACCGCGAGCAAGAACCAGCCGGGATGTTCGGTGAAAAAGGCGTCCAATGTGCGCATCAGCCGGCCCCAGCGCGTGATCTTCCGCAGCGACCTCAATTCCTGCCTTAGAAACTGACGATGGGCTGTCAATAATTTGAAGCCATCGCGCCAGTCCCGCGCCAGCGTCTCCCGCTGCGTCGGCAATAACATGCGAAACGTGGGAACGATCATTGGTTTCGGCTGGTTGGCCAGCGTGACCACGTAAAATCCGGGCTGGCCGGCTTCTCCCAAGAGAGGAGGAAAATTTTCGAGATGGCGGCGAATGGCGCCGAGCTGGCGGGTCAATTCCGCCGCTTCCGTCGATCGGGCCAGGCGCCGGGCCGGGTGATTGAGATATTTGCCTGCTCTTTCCCAAGCCGCCAGCAACTGCCGGGTTCGCCCAATCCGGTAATACAACGCCCTTTTAGTGACCAGCCCGCGCCGCGCCGATGAGGACCGCGCTGTTTCCAAGATGGCATCGGCCGGGGGCTTTAGCGGGATGGCCGGGGTCAATGGCTGTTGGTGACCTTCCCCTTCGGAGATTTCTCCAGTTTCCGGCGCCGTTTCTGGAATGGCGATGCCGGAACCTACAATCAATTCAATCGGCCTGCCGACCTGGCCATTCGCTCCCAAAGTCCATCCCGCTACCCAGGAGCCGATGGTTTTGGCAAACGAGTTTGGCGGCGTGGTTCCCACCAACCGTGAGGCTACCCCACTTGTTCTCGCGGCAAACAATTGTGCATCGTAGCTTTTCTTGGCCTCAGGATCCGTCAGGCACGTGAACGCTCGCGCCAGCAAATTCATGGCCTCCGTGACCTGGTCCGGACTGTTCAATTGCTGGGACCGCAGCCATAAAAAGCGCTCATGAACATGGTGTTCAATCCGTTCCAGGTCTGTTTCGCCCGGATGCAGTCCCAAAAGCGCGTAATGGTCCGGCGGCCAGTTTCCCGGCGGCAACTTCAACCAAGAGCGAACTTTGTCGTAGTTCATATCCGGTGCGAGCTACTTCTAATTATTAAAATGGCAAATTTGTGGCCGAAAAGCAAAGCAAGTCAAACCTGGCAAGCGACTTCAATGCCCATTCCGCTCTCCGCGGAGGCAACCGGCTTGTCTGTTCGGCCTGGATTTGCTACAACCTCGAATTTGGTGGGGCGTAGCGGGAACCATTTTCACCACCCTCCGCCCTCCACCGCTCTACCCCCTCCATCGAATATCGGAACCGGCGCCATGAGAAATTTCTTGCGAGCGCTCAAATGCTCGTTGCCATATCGCGGTAGATTGATTTTATCAATTATTTGCGCCCTTTTCGCAGCCATCTTTTGGGGAATGAATGTCTCGGCCATTGGCCCGGTGCTTCAGATCCTTTCCGATGATAAAAGCCTGCAGGACGCCTTGGAGGAAACCATCCAGGACGTGCAGGGCCACTATGACGCGTGGCAGGGGGAATTGGAAGTTCATGCCAAGCGCATCAAAGAATTGAACACCCTGCCGCGCACTTCCCAAGTCGAAAAAGAACTGCGAGAAAATACGAGCGCCATCTCGAAACTGGAAAGCCGGCTCGATACTGCCAGCACCAAGCTGTACTGGTATCGCATCGCCAAGTGGTACATTGCCCGGTTTCTTCCCACCGACCGGTTTGCGACGCTCGCCTGGGTCATTGGCGCCATCGTGTTGGCCGTGGCCATCAAGGGCTTCTTCGAGTTTTGGCAGGAGTCGCTGGTGGGGAGCGTAGTAAATCTGTCGCTCTTTGACCTGCGTAATCGATTTTATCGGAACGTTATTCACCTCGACGTCAATCACTTCGGGGACGAAGGCACTCACGAATTGATGGCCCGATTCACCAATGACATGGAACTTCTCGGCAACGGCGTTAAAACCCTGTACGGCAAGGTGGTCGCGGAACCGCTCCGGGCATGCGCCTGCGTGGCGGTCGCCATGTTGATTAGCTGGCAATTGACGTGCATGTTTCTGATCCTAGTCCCGATAGCGGTGTACATTCTGTACAAGGTCGGACGGGTCATGAAACGGGCCACGCGGCGGCTGCTGGAGCGGGTCTCCGCCATTTACAAGATCCTCCAGGAAACCTTTCAGGGAATTCGCGTCGTCAAGGCATTTACGATGGAATCCTATGAACGCCGCCGCTTTTGTTCTGCCACCAAGGACTATTACCACAAGGCGATGTGGGTGGTGAATCTCGATGCCATATCCGGACCGGTCATTGAATTACTGGGGGTCGCCGCCGTGGCCGGCGCGTTGCTCGCCGGCGCCTTCTTGGTCTTGCGCCAGGAAACGCATCTATGGGGTATGCGCATGACCGATCAACCTTTAGGCCATATTGTCCTTTTGCAGCTTTATGGATTGTTGGCTGCCATCGCCGATCCGGTCCGCAAGTTATCCAGCGTGTACACGCGGATTCAATCCGGCGCTGCGGCCGCCGACCGCATTTTTGCGTATCTCGACCGCACGCCGCGTGTCCAGCGCAATGCAAGCGGATTTCGGCTGCTCCGCCATGACAGGAGCATCGAATTTCGTGACATTTGTTTTTCCTACGAACCGGGCCGTCCGATTCTCACCAACGTCAGTTTGCAAGTTCGCGCCGGCGAAATCATAGCTCTGGTCGGAAAAAACGGCTGCGGCAAAACCACCATGGTCGGCCTCCTGCCGCGTTTCTACGATCCCGACCATGGGTCCATCCGGATTGATGGCCATGACGTTCGCCACGTCAACTTGCGCAGTCTCCGGCAGCAAATCGGCATCGTCACCCAGGAAACCATTCTCTTCGACGATACGATTTACAACAATATCGCCTATGGCAATCGCAAGGCTCGCCTCGACGACGTCGAGGCGGCTGCCAAAAAAGCATATGCCCACGACTTTATTCAAAAACTTGTGAGCGGTTATCAAACGCGCGTCGGCGAAGCCGGCGCCAAATTGTCCGGCGGCCAAAAACAGCGATTGGCCCTCGCCCGCGCCATCCTCCGCGACCCGCGCATTCTCATTCTCGATGAATTTACAAGCCAATCCGATGCCGAAAGCGAAGCCTTGATCAATCGCGCCTTAAAAGAGTTCATGCGCAATCGAACCACCTTTGTGATTACCCATCGCTTGAATACCCTCGAAATCGCCGACCGCATCGTAGTGGTTGACAACGGCCGCATTGAAGCGGTCGGCAGCCACGAGGACCTCCTCAAAACATGCGGTGTCTATCAACGCTTGCACGAAGCGCAATTCCGCCGTGCCGGTTAGTGCCAACAACCAATTGGCTGGCTTCGAATAGAAGGCAGAAAGTTGAGGGATGAAGGATGAACCATAAACGCGCGCAGCGTGGGGCGTGGAGGGTGAGGCGTGAGCCGACGCTCCAGAGACCACGCCACACGCCCGACGCTCCACGCTACACTTTACCCCTCGCCGCTCAGATCCTATTCTTGGTACTCCTATGCAGTTTCCTGTTCTTTTATCGCCTGTCTGATCGCGACTTATGGAGCAGCCACGAAGGGCGAGCGGCCCAGGACGCGCAATCCATTCTCAACAACAATCGTTGGGGATTGCCCCGGTTATTCGACCGGAAATTGGAATTGCAAAAACCTCCCATGTATTACTGGCTTGTCGCCGGTATCGCCCGGCTCAAGGCAAGCCAGGTTGATGCTCTCGCCGTGCGCTTGCCCGCGGCACTCGCGGCACTTGGAGGTGTCCTTGCCGTATTTTGTTTCTTGCACAGTCGTGGCCGGCCGATAGCCGGCGTCATTGCGGCCCTCATCCTCGCTACGGCAGTTCATTACACCGCGTTGGCACGTATTGGCCGCATCGACATGCCCTTAACTTGCGCAGTTACCGTCATACTTTGTTGCTTTTATTCAGGCCGCCATGCTACACGGAGCACGGTAGGATGGATGTGGTTTCTGCCGGCTTATATTGCGCTGGCGATAGCGATCTTTCTCAAGGGACCAATTGGTTTGGTATTGCCCTTCGCGGTAGCCGGAGGTTTCTTGGTCATGGAAAGGCAACTTCCTCCGCCTTGGCATATTAAGCGCTGGTTTCAGTTGATGCACGAATTTGGCCTGTGGTGGGGCCTGCCCTTGGTTTTGGGACTCTCCGCTCCCTGGTTCATCTGGGCGAATGTGCAGTCCAATGGATCTTTTTTTGCAACCTTCTTTCAGCATCACAACTTCGATCGCGTATTTGGCGGCTCGGTGGGAGACCATAAGCTGCGGTCTCACGAATGGTATTTGTACGGCCCTTATTTGGCCGGTTACTTCCTTCCCTGGAGCCTACTATTGCCCATAGCGCTCTGGCATTCCTGGCAGCAGAGAAGAAATGCTCCCGACCCGGAAGCAAGGTTCGGAATGGCATGGTTGCTTGCAGTTATCTTGGTGTTGTCCTGCGTCGGTTTTAAACGGCCGGACTACTTAGTGCCGGCGTTTCCGGGCGCTGCCATTTTTCTGGGTTGCGTCGCCGAGCAGTGGTATCAACGTTTCCAATTCCGGCGCCGACTATTGTTCGGTTTCAATTCGTTGCTTGCCGGTTGCTTGGCCGCCTGGTTTTGTTATCTCCATTTTTTTCTTCCCGTCCAGGAACCGGGCCGCGAATATCGCCGCTTTGCCGCGGCAATTCGCCGCCACGTTCCCCCTCCGGGGCTGGTGCTTTTCTTCCGGACCGAAGCCCACGCCCTGGCCTTCCACCTGGGTCCTGAGATCGATACTTTCCTGGAATGGGAAAACCTAGCCATCTGGGCCGGCAGACCAGGTTGTCACTACATCGTCATGCCTCTTTCGTGCGCCCGCGAATGGCCTGAGCATGTTGCGTCGGGACGATTGGAGGAAGTGATCCGAAGCACAGAATTTGCCGGCGCCGGCCAACGCGAAAAACCTCTGGTCCTCATGCGTTCCTGCCCATACGATAACCCCCCATGCATGATTTCGAGGAACGACCTCCCATAGCCACGGCCTCCGTGACCGTCATTTTACCTGTCTACAACCAGGAGGCTCATCTGGTGGCGGTTGTGGAAACGTGGGTGCAGCAACTCAATATTCTCCAAAAAGAATACGAACTTTTTCTTGTCGATGATGCAAGTACGGATCGGACGCCAACCTTCGGGGATGATCTTGTAAGTCGGCACCCTCATATCCGTCTCTTCCGCCATGAAAGCCGCCGGGGTTTCGGGGCTTGCTTGCGAACCGGCCTGGATGCTGCTCAACATCCCCTGCTCTGCTACACCGTTTGTGATCGCCAATATCAGCCTGCTGATTTAAAGCGCTTACTTGCGTGGATCGACAAAGTTGATATGGTCGTCGGCTGCCGCATGGTGCGGTCCCGCCCCATGCCTTTTCGGTGGCAAGACTGGTGGAAGCGTTTTCTGATCCGCCGGCTTATGGGCGTGCATATGCGTGATTTGGATTGCCTGTTTCTCCTGGCCCGCCGGCACATTTTTGCGCAAATTCCAATCCAGTCCAACAGCCAATTCGCCCATGTCGAAATACTGGCAAAGGCCAATTTTCTGGGCTGTTTCATGACCGAGGCGCCGGTTTCCTTCCAACCTCTGTCAAGGATAACACCGAATCCGTGGGCAACCGACAAACGCCAAAACTGGCGCGAAGTACGCCACTTTTTTTTCCATCCCGATTTTGGACCGCTGGCAATAGACGTCAGGGATCAGAGATCAGAGGTTAGAGATCAGAAATCAGAAACTCCGAACACTGGCGTCTGACCTCTCCCCTCTGACCCCGGACACCTCTTCTTGTTGTCAAATCCTTCCGGGAATGATAGCCTAGCATGCAAGGACATTTTTCACCGTTGGGAGCATATCAGTCCGTGGATTTCATGTCCCATCCAATCCGGTTCCGGCCTTGGCTGCTTGGCTTCGGTATACTTGCCTCCATCGGTTGTGGCAGACCATCCGAACTTCCCGAACTCGTCTGGGGCAAGCAAGGTGTTCTCGATGGCGAGCTCGTTCGGCCCCGCGCTGTGGCTATCGATGCCCACGACCATCTGTATATTGTGGATTTTACCGCCCGTATCCAGGCCTTCGACCGCGACGGCAGGTTTATTACGGGCTGGAAAACCCCCGATTACCGCAACGGCCGGCCCAGCGGCATGGCCATCGACCGAGAAGGGAACGTAATCGTATGCGATTCCCACTACCATTGCTTGCGGATCTATTCTCCCGAAGGGGTCGAGCTGCGCAAAATCGGCGGCATACCAGGCCACGAATCGGGTCAATTCGCATACATCAGCGACGCCGTACAAGATGAGGATGGCCATTTTTATGTTGCCGAATTCGGCGAAAACCACCGTATCACCAAGCTTGACTGCAATGGCAAGTTTCTCCTTTCCTGGGGAAGTGAGGGCACCGAGCCTGGACAATTCTCTCGCGTCCGCGCTCTGGCCTTAGGGCCGGACGGCAACCTCTACGCCGCCGATGCCTGTAACCATCGCATTCAGGTATTTTCCCGCGATGGGAAGTTATTGCATCACTGGGGCAAGAACGGCGATTCTATCGGAGAACTTTCTTACCCTTATGATTTGGCGTTCGCTCCCGATAAGAAGCTGTACGTGGTGGAATACGGCAATCACCGTGTCCAGAAGTTTACCATGCATGGTAAATCATTGGGATGTTGGGGAGGGGCCGGGCGCGAACCGGGTCGATTGTATAATCCCTGGGCACTTGCCGTGGATAGCAAGGGCCGGGTCCACGTGATGGACACCGACAATCATCGCGTTCAGCGGATCGATTTTTGAGGCCCGTCATGGATAATCTTCGTGATTTCCTGATCATTCATTGGTTCGACGGTCTGCTGGTAGTCCTCGCCCTCGGTTTCGGGTTTTTTTTTGGACAGCGCTGGCGCAGAAAACAAATTCGCTCCAAAGTGTTATTGCTCCTTGCCGCTGCTTTCGGTTTGTGCGGACTGGGTGGTTTGATCGTACCATCGCCATGGGCTTTGTGGGGAGGCGCCGCCGCCCTAGCCGGATTGTTTTTTGCGATTCTGGTCGTGTTGCTCACCGGGTACTGGTCCGCCATTCTCGGTTACACCCTGGCCGCTTTCTTGTTGTTGGGCTTGGGAGGGATATCCGCCAAAAAAATTGGTTCCGGATTGCTGGAAATATTTCAAATCATCCGTCACCTGGAATTCATGCAGCCGGCCTGGCTCGTCCTGTTGCTCTTGATTCCGCTCATCATCTTTCTCAGTTATCGCAGCCTGGCTGGCCTGGGACCTTTCCGCCAACGCCTGGCGATTGGTTTGCGCTGTCTATTGGTCTTATTCCTGACGCTGGCCTTGGCGGAGTTGCGGATCCGGCATCCGAATGAAACGGTGACCGTGTTGTTTCTCGTCGATCGTTCTCTGAGCATTCCTCCCGAATTCGAGCCGAATCCCGACAATCCCAGTAAGCCAATTGACCGCCGCTGGGAGCGTATCAAGCGCTTTATCAATGCAGCGGTCGAGCACCGTGGGCCGGACCACAAAAAGGACAAGGCCGGCGTGATTGTATTCGGCCGCCGCCCCCGTTTGGAACTACCTCCCGCCGAAGTGGAAACTTTGAATTTCCGCGAAGTCACGAGCGTCATCGATAATACCTACACCGATATCGGCGCCGCCATCAAATTGGCGTTGGCTTCCTTCCCCGAAGGCTCGGGGAAACGCATCATCCTCCTGAGTGATGGCAACGAAAACTTGGGCGATGCCGAGGAACAGGCTCGGCTGGCCAAGAATAACGGCGTGCAAATCGATGTCGTTCCCCTGGCCGCCGGCTATCGCAATGATAGCGAAGTATTGGTCCAGGAAGTCGTAGCCCCGCCGATCACCGAGCAAAGTTCTCAGCTCCCCATTCGCGTGCTCGTCCGGAGTCACAATCCAAATATTGTGGTCGGGAACTTGACTCTCAAGCAAATTACGCAGATCGAGGACCAAGAGGGAAAAATTACCCCCGTCCTTGTTACGGTTCCCCCTTCTCCCATGCAGGCGGTGGTTCGGCCGGGACTGAATCCCTTCACCTTCAAACAAACCTTGACCAAACAACAATCCTATACCTATGAAGCGATTTTTCAACCAACTCATGTCCTCGACGACAAGGGTCGCATGATCTCCGAAGGCCTTCCCCTCGACCGAACTGAAAATAATCGGGCCTCCACCCACGTCATTGCCCGGGGCCAGCGCAATGTACTTTTGGTTCAGGCCCGCGACAACGAGCACGACAAGTTGCTCGATCAATTGGAGCGCGTCGGCGGTAGATCCAAGTTCAAAGTGGTGCCCATGCTTGCGGAACGGTTGCCCAAGGACAAAGAAGATCTCGGAGTTTTCCTGAGCCGGTTCGATTGCCTGATCCTGGCCAACGTGCCGGCCGAATTATTCAGCGAGGACCAGATGGAAATGATCGGGAGCAACACCCATGAACAGGGCTGCGGCCTGATCATGATTGGCGGACCGGAAGGCTTCGGCGCCGGTGGCTGGCAGGGAACCGCTGTCGAAAAAGCCTTGCCAGTCGACTGCGATATCAAGGCCCTCAAGGTCCAGGGCAAGGGCGGCCTGGTTCTCATCATGCACGCCTCGGAAATGGATAACGGCAACATGTGGCAAAAGAAAATTGCCCAGCTTGCCATCAAGAAACTTTCTCCCATGGATGAAGTCGGCATCATTCAATTCACCTGGGGCGGTACCAAGTGGCACATGCCCCTGCAAGTCATCGGTGCCAAACGGGATAACTTGCTGAAACAGGTCGACAAAATGATTCCCGAAGACATGCCGGAATTTGATACGGCCCTGCAAATGGCCCACAAGGATCTCATGGATCCGAAGCGGGAACTCGCCACCAAACACGTAATCATAATCAGCGATGGCGACCCCCAGCAAACCAACACGCAAATTCTCCCCCAGATGCGCAAGGACAAGGTTACCGTCACCACCGTCGGCGTCGCCACCCACGGGGCGCCTCAGGATCAGACTATGAGCAATATCGCCCGGGCAACCGGCGGTCGCTTTCACAAGGTTACCAGTCCCAAGGCTTTGCCGGCCATCTACATCAAGGAGACCCGACTCGTCAGCCAGTCCTTCGTCTATGAAAAAAAATTCTCTCCCAAGCTGCTATTCAAAACCGGTCCCACTGAAAAATTGCCGGATGAATTGCAGCCTCTTTACGGCTACGTTCGGACCACGCCCAAGTCCGTTACGCCACCGGTCCAAATTCCGATTCTGGCGCCGGCCGCCGGGGATCAGGAATTTCCGATCCTCGCCTATTGGCACCATGGCCTCGGCAAAGCGGTCGCCTTCACAAGCGACGCCCGCAGCCAGGAAAACAAACCCTACTGGGACCGCGACTGGGCCGGGTCCGATATGTACCTGAAATTCTGGGAGCAAGTCCTGGATTGGTCCTTGAGGTCGGTGGAAACCGGTAAACTCATCATGACGACGGAATACCGCGATGGCAAGGTGCGCGTAATCGTCGATGCGCGGGACGATGCCAACCGGCCCATAACCGATCTCAAGCTCAAGGGCGGCATCACTCCGCCTACTAATCCGGACGGCAGTATCGGCAAATCCCCGATCAAACTCGGCGACTTGAAATTCGAACAAAAGAACAGCGGTGTTTATGAAGCCGAGTTTAAGGCGGATGAGGCCGGTTCGTATTTCATCAACGCCCAGGCCCGCCGCACTGTCAAAGCCGTACAGGACGGCAAAGATGTGGATATCGAAGAAGGTTTTGACAGCGTGCGATCCGGTGTGACCATTCCCTATTCCCCGGAATACGCCGACCTGGAAAGCAATTCTCCGTTGTTGGAAAAATTGGCGATGCTGACCGGAGGCCGGATTTACCAGGACGAGGAACAGAAACTCGCGCAAACAGCCCGCTCCGGGGATGTGTTCCGCCTCGCCGGTTTGCCGCCTTCGCGCTCCTCGCAAGCCACCTGGTACTGGTTGCTGTTGCTCACGGGAATTGCGTTGTTTTTTGACGTGGCGGCGCGCCGGATCGCGCTCGATCCCCGGGAAGTGACTCAGGTGGCCCGGAATGCGTGGGCCAGGCTGCGCGGCCGGGCGATGGCGGTGGTGCCTGAGGCTTTGTTCCTGGAACGCCTCAGGACTCGCAAAGCGCAGATCGCCGAATCACTTCAACTAAGCCGCGCTGCCAAGCGCTTCGAGACGCCCGAAACAAGCGCTCCCTCAGCAGCACCCCCAGGCGCGGATGAACTCCTGGCCCAATCGCCAAGCAAACTTCCTCCCCGGCCCAGTCCACAGCCGCGTCTGGAACCCAAACCGGAGGAAGAAGCTGCCGATTATACCAGCCGCTTGTTAAAGGCGAAGAAAAAAGTCTGGCAAGAACGTGACCGCAACGATGGATGACTATCCCCTAGTTTAGCCCGGAGCAAACGGCGACGGGTATGAGGACTTTGGCATGGCTTCGGATCATTCAATGCAGCAACGCGCCGACCAGTTTCGTCAAGCATATACCCGCATTCAAAACGAAATCGGCAAAGTAATCGTTGGTCATTCCGAAATCGTGCATGGCGTGCTCACCTGCTTGTTCGTCGGCGGCCACGCGCTGCTCGAAGGTGTTCCCGGCCTGGGCAAAACGTTGCTGGTTCGTACCCTCAGCCAGGTCCTGGACTTGAAATTCAACCGGATTCAATTCACGCCCGATTTGATGCCCTCCGACATCATGGGCACGAATATTATCAATGAAACATCACATGGTCAGCGCGTCTTCAGCTTCCAGCCCGGACCTCTTTTCGCCCAGATCGTTTTGGCGGATGAAATCAATCGGGCCACGCCCAAAACGCAGTCTGCCCTCCTGGAAGCCATGCAGGAGCACAGCGTCACGATCGGCGGCACCATACATCGCCTGCAAGAGCCGTTCTTCGTCATGGCCACGCAGAACCCAATCGAACAGGAAGGCACCTATCCTCTGCCCGAAGCCCAGATGGACCGGTTCTTTTTCAAACTATTGGTCAACTATTCGAGCCGGGAAGAAATGGCCACGATCCTCGACCGCACGACCCGCAATGAGTGGCCCGCGCCGGTGAAAATCATGGATGGTCCGGAGATCGCCCAATGGCAAAAGCTGGTACGCGAAGTATTGGTGGCCCCGCCGGTGCAGGATTATGCCATCCGCCTGGTCCTCGCCACGCATCCGCAAGGAGAATTCGCCACCGTCGATGCCAACCGCTACATCCGCTGCGGTGCCAGTCCGCGCGGCGGGCAGGCCCTGGTCCTGGCCGGCAAAGTTCGAGCACTGCTTGAAGGCCGTTACAACGTCAGTTTCGATGACATCCGGCGCGTATATTTGCCGGCCATGCGCCATCGCATCTTGTTGAATTTTGAAGCCCAGGCCGAAAACATTGCTTCGGATACGATCCTGGCCGAAATCCTGAATGAAGTCAAAGAAAAAGTCTCGGATTCCACCCTAACAGCAAAGGCAACCAAGTAAAACAAAACGGGACCGAAGAGAAGGACATGAATTACGTTGTTCTGTCGTATGCATCGATTCCGCATCCTCGATCCTCGAAAATAACCGATGCCCGAAACGCCAACCCAACCCCTGTTGGACCCGCAATTCCTGGCCCGGCTCGAACAACTGGAGCTAGTGTCGCGTAAGATCTTTTTGGGCCGGATGAAGGGGGAGCGCCGCAGCAAACGCAAGGGCCAAAGCGTTGAATTCGCCGATTATCGCAACTATGTCGTCGGCGATGACTTGCGTTTTCTCGACTGGAACCTGTATGCCCGGCTCGATCGCCTCTTCCTCCGGCTGTTCTTGGAGGAAGAGGATCTCCATTTTTACATCCTGCTCGATAATAGCCTGTCGATGGACTTCGGCAGCCCGTCCAAATTGCACTTCGCCAAACAAGTTGCTGCCGCGTTGGGATTTGTTGGGTTGGTGAACATGGATCGGGTTGTCATCGAGGCCTTCAACGACCGCCTGACGCAAAGCATGCCGGCGCTGCGCGGCCGGCGGAGCCTCTGGCGTCTGCTGGATTTCCTGCAGAAAATCGAACCCGCCGGTCCGAGCGATCTACAACGGGCCCTGCGCAGCTTCACTATCCAGTGCAGCGGCAAGGGGATCGTCGTTCTTCTCAGCGATCTGATGGACAAGGGAGGTTATGAAGAAGCGCTTCGCTATCTGGTTGCTCGCCAACTGGATATTTACGTGATCCAGATTCTGTCGCAGGAAGAGATCGAGCCGGAAGTCGTCGGCGATCTAAAACTGGTTGACATTGAGGACGAAGATGTGGCGGAGATCACCGTCAGCGGCCCACTTTTGAAACGCTACAAACAAAACCTGGCTGCCTACCGGGCCGCCCTACATGAGTTTTGCACCCGCCGCGGAATCTGCTACCTGTTCACCGGCAATCAGGTTCCTTTTGATCGGTTGGTGCTTACTTATTTGAGGCAGCGCGGTCTTGTGAAATAGGAGCGCTTGATGGCCATTCCACGCCTCAAACCGCCGAGCTTTCTCGCCCGGTTCTGGTTCCCTCTTTGCCTCATCGGCTTACTTTTCATAGCGATCCCGGGAATTATCCTGTTCGCACTGAACCTTTACGGCCAGGACGGTGAGGTCAATCAATGGTTGGAAAAAGCCTATCAACTCAGTTACCACATCTTGATTCCCTGGTGGGGCGGACTCCTTCTTTTGCTCATTCCCATTTTCCTTTTGCTGCTCTATTTTCTGAAGTTAAAACGTAAACCGCTCAGCGTACCCAGCACGTTTCTTTGGAAGAAAAGCATTGAAGACTTGCACGTCAATAGTTTGCTGCAGTGGCTGCGGCAGAACGTTTTGCTTCTGTTGCAGCTTCTGGCTCTTTTGGCCATGATTTACGGCATCATGGCATTTCGGTTTCACGGCAACCGCGGAGAAGGCACTCCGTATATACTCATGATCGACAACTCCGCCAGCATGTCCACCACCGATGTCGAGCCCAACCGGCTCGAGTGGGCCAAACATGAAGCGCTCAAGGAGATCGACGCTCATTCCGAACAAGATCCCGGCATGGTAATAGTTTTCAATTCCAGCGCGGAGATTCAGCAGTCTTTCACCGGCAATAAGCAGCTACTGCGCAATGCGGTGAAAAAGATTGAACCCACCCAGCGCCCCACTCGGATCGAGGAAGCATTGAGTTTGGCGGAAAGTCTGGCCACGCCGCTTCGGTCGACCGAAAACGTTTCCACTCAGCCGGAAAATCCGGAGTTCGGAAAGGAACGCACGAACGTACCAACTGTTGAACGCGTCACCGATGTCCACCTCTTTTCCGATGGGCGATTCCCGGATTTGTCCGAGGCTTTTTTGGCCAATTTGAACTCTCGGTTGGCCGGCAACACGTCCGCTTTGAAAAACCTTAACATGCATTTCCATTTGGCCGGCAACCCGGGGCCCGACAACGTGGACAATGTCGCCCTGGTCACCTTCAACGCTCTTCGGGACGAGCGGGACCCCAACCAAGTCCAGGTGTTCGTCCGGGCCCTCAATTTCCGCACCCGCGAAACCATCACCAAAGTCCGCCTGGAAGTATTCGAAAACTATGAATTGACAAAAGTCTACGAGAAACCATTGAACTTGCGAGCAAGGCGCCGGGTTGAGGAAAGCGCAGCCAAGAAAAGCGAGGCCGATATTCCGGATATTCCGGAAGACACCGCCACCTTCGACCTGAACGCCATCGATCCCGGCAAAAACATCGTGTTGCACGCCAAATTAATGGATCTGCGCGACAGTTTTCCCCTGGACGACGAAGCCTGGCTGGTCATCAACGTCCCGCGCAAGGCGCGCGTGCTCATCGTTGGCGGCTTGAATGAAGCTCTGGACAAATTCTTCACCGCCGAGGAGGTTTTGGAAGTGGCCCAGGTGGACCAATTGACGCCGAAGGACCTTGCCGAAGATACGTATCGCAAGGCTGCCCGCAACGGCACATATGACCTGATCATCTTCGATCGTTGTGCGCCGGCCACCGAAAAGGACATGCCGCGGAGCAACACCTTCTTCATCGGCCTGCCGCCGCCACCATTCAAAAAAGAAAAACTCGAAGTCATTGCCAATGCCGCCATTACCGGCTGGACCAGCAGTCATCCGGTGCTCCGGGATCTACGGGCGCTTTACACCATCGGCATCGGCGAAGCCTACAAAATCAAAAAAGAAGACCTTCCCCCCCGGACACTTTTTCTGATCGAAGCGCGCCGCATTGCCACGGACCAAAATATTGACCTCGGCCTCCTCTTTACCTTGAGCCGCGAATCGTTCACGGACCTGGTAATGACGTTTCCCCTCCGCACCGAAGATGGTAATTGGAACACCAACTTTTGGCTCCAGACCAGTTTCCCCCTGTTCTTGCGCAATGTCCTTTTTCATCTCGGCAACCTTAATGACAGTCCCACGGAAGAGTCCGTGCAGCCCGGCATGGTCAAGAAGATTCGCCCCGAAGAAAACATCAAACAGCTGTCGGTGACCGGGCCGAACGGCAGGGAGCATACGGTTTCGCACGAGGACCGCGAATCGCGAACTGATTTCACGTTCGGCCAAACGGAACAGGTGGGCGTTTACAGGATTAAATGGGACGGCAAAATGCACGGCAGTTTTCCAGTCAACCTGCTGGATGCCGAAGAAAGCAATATTGAGCCGCGCTCCTCGTTTCAAATCGGTACGGACAGCATCGTGGCCGGCCAGGAACGCGGCCAGCCTCGCGACCTTTGGAAATGGTTTGCTCTGGCAGCCCTGATCATTTTATTGGTCGAATGGTACATCTATAACCGGCGCATCTATGTCTGAGCGATCGCAAACGTCCTCGCCGACCCCTCCGCGGCGAGGAATTAGTGGCTTGCTGGAATCCAAGGATCCCCAGCGGCAATCATTTCCCGAATACCGCCAATACATCCGGCATCACTATGACGGCCTCGCCGGCGCGCTCACTGCCCTGACCGGCGTAGTTACCGGCCATGAAGCCCTCGCCGGACGGCTCATTCGCCCCGGCGCCTTCGATGTTGCCGGCTGCAAGCGCATTCTCGATGCCGGCTGCGGCAACGGCAGATATACCCGTTTCCTTCTCCGCCAGGCCGATCCCGACGCTCTGGTCACTGGTTTTGACTATTCGCAAAAAATGCTGGCGCGCGCCCGGCACCGCCTTCGTGGCGGCCGCGCCACGCAAATCGCGGCCGATCTGACTCGTCTCCCCTACGCGGCCGCTACCTTTGATGCCATCGTCTGCGGCTGGGTGTTGGAGCACCTCCAGGACCCGCGTCCCGGTTTGCGCGAACTCGCCCGCGTTCTTCGGCCCAGCGGCAAACTATTAATTTTGGCCACTGAGGATACGTTTACCGGAGCCCTTTGCAGCCGGCTCTGGCATTGCCGGACTTACAATCGGCCGGAACTTGCCGAGGCGGCCAGACACTGCGGCTTGCAGCTGCATCGCGAGTTGTGGTTTTCCAAAGTGCATGCCTGGCTCAGGCTCGGAGGGATCATCGCCGAATGGCGCCGCAACACGTAAGGGTGGCGCGTAGGCCGAAAAGCAACACTTCACGCTCCACGCCTCACCCTGCGCATCGCAAAATGATTTTCGTCACCTCCGGCCGGCAGTTATACCGCAGAGGATGTTGCGCCGAAAGCCCCCGGCACACGTGCAATACGGTCGAATCTTCCTCGTACGTTCCGCCGTCGTAGCGCCGGCTATAACAACTGGGGACCAGGATAGGTCCGATCACCGGCAATCGAACCTGCCCGCCATGATTGTGTCCCGACAACATGAGATCCACCCGATTCTTTTGCGCCCAGCGAATATTGTCCGGCGTATGGCTCAAACACAACCGAAAAACGTCCTTTGGACAATCGCTCAGGTCGGGGACCGGGCGCATCCACGGATTTTCGTTCCCGATCACGACCAGCGGTTCTCCTCGGATCTCCACCGGTTTCCAACAATTGCCCAGGACATCTATTCCCGATTGCCTTAGCAGGCGGCGTATTTCTTCCGGGTGATACCATGAGTCATGATTACCCAGGACGGCCCAGGCGGCAACGCGCCACCGCAACAGGCTAAATAGCGGCACAATCCAACTATGGTGATTCCGCGTGTCCACGATATCTCCCGTTATGGCCACGATGTCCGGATCCCAGGCGTGGCACGCGTCCATGATCTGCTCATAGAATTCGCGGTCCGGTGTGCCATGCAAATGGAAATCGGTTAACTGAACGATGCTAATACCGTCCCAGGCCGTCGGCAGCTTCGGCAACCGCAACGTTTTCTCCGAAAAGTCGACCTGAAACACGTCGTTTTTGGGCAAATGCACCAGCCAGCGATATTTCCCTTTGCCGATGGGCTTGTAGCCCAACTTGGCCGCCACATCGAGAGTCCCGGTATGATTTTGCAGAAGCACATTGGCTCGGCGCAGATTCCGGCGCACGGTAATAATCGGAAAAAGGATAACCCCGATCGCGGAGCAAAATAGCAGATAACCGCCCACCCAGTCCTGCACCAGTTGCTCCGGTCTCAGATTGCCTGGCCCCGTCCCGTCCCATCCAAAATAGTGCCACCAGCTCCACGGAATGGCCAGTACCAGAAGGCCGTGAACAAAACGGACAGGGGTCAGCAGACGGTGATTGACCGGAACTCCATACCACCAGTTGCAATGAAAAATCAGCAAGGCCGTATTTCCAATGCATCCCCCCACAAATAACAGCCAACCAAAAATAAACATTTCTTATTTACTTTTTCCTTCTTTTTCTTCATTGATCTGAATCATGAATCGCGGAGCGCGAGGTGTCGATTCACGCCTCACGCCTTCATTTCCGCAGGCTGTTTTTCCGGCCGGCCGGCCGCTGGAACCGGCTTGGGATTCTCCAGCGCTTCCAGAAGTTGGTCAATCCGAAACGGCTTGTAGAGCACGCAGCCAAGCCCCTCCTGCCGCGCCTTGACAATCGAATGCGAGGGGTCGTAACCATAGGATGTCATGAGAATTACGCGGGCCATCGGCTGTGCTTGCTTGAGGCGAAAATAAACCTCATACCCATTCAGGTCCGGCAAGCGAATATCGGCCAAGATCGCGTTATAATTGCTGAGCTTGGCCATCGTCAATGCCTCTTGGCCGTCCTTCGCGGTTTCTACCACGCATCCGAACCGGCCCAAAATCGCGTGGGCCGATCGGCGGACGCGGTCATCGTTGTCCGCCACCAGAACGCGCATTTCCTTGAGTTGGGGATGCGCTTTTTCCCCGCCTTTCGAGACATTGCCTGCCGGTGCCAGCCCTTCTCCCACTTTTTGAATGCACTGCTTCAACGACCGCGCCCCGGCCAGAATTTGCTTTAGCTTTTCCGCCATTTCCGGCTCATGACCAATATAGCGATCGAGCACCGCCGTCGCGGCATTCAGAATCTCATCGACGGGCAACGCGACCTCCCGGTTGATGGCTTCGATCGATTGCGACGCCGCACTCTGTTTCTCTGCCTGCAATAATTCCAGCGTATGCAACGCGGCAGCAATTTCTCGGCTGAATATTTCCGCAAACTGCAAGTCATCCTCGCCGAACGCGTGCTGCTGCGGACTTTCCACGTTAAACGTGCCGATCACCATATCCTGGGCAATGAGCGGCACCGTCAGCGAACTCCGCGCTCCTGTCGCCCCTTCAATATAACGGGGATCCGTCTTCGTATCCGGACAAAGATAGCTTTTTCCGGTCGCGGCCACAAATCCAGTCACCCCGTTTCCCTCCGCCTTCGCATACAGCACCCGTTGGCTGGCTTGGGGCGTCATTCCTTCAGATAACAGCGGCTCTAACTTTCCCGACTGCCGGTCGATTAGCCGGACTTCAATCACGTCATAATGGAGCAAATCGTGTGTAAAACGCCGAATGTTCAACTTGAGGTGTTCGATCCGTTCTTCCACCGTCATGTCCGCCAATTGATCCGACGATAAATCCGCGAGTTCGTAGCCGGCCTGGTGAATGGCAGTGAGTTTTTGTTGCTGGTTGACCTCGGCGGTAACATCTTGCCCCAAACTGATGAGTTGGTTCACCTTGCCGTCCATCTCATGGACCGGCGTGATATGCAGTTCCAGGTATCGGTTGTCCCGGCAATGCAAACGCGTAACGGTGTTTCGGCCGGCGAGCGCCGTATGAAAAGGGCTGTAATCCGGCCCCAATATCTCCGGCGATTCCAGCGCGTCGAAGTACCCCTTGCCGCTCACCGGCCCGCCGCACCACGCCTCAAACGCCGCGTTCGCCCATAATATCCGCAGGTCGGCATTCACCACCGCCACCCCATCGGGCAACGCTTTAAAAATCCGCTCCCCCTGAATCAGGTTGCCCGTCCATTCCCAAACCCCGGAATCCTTGGTGTCGGCGTAAAAGCCTTCGAACCGCTCGCCGCGAAGCAATTCGAGACCTCGCGCCAGATTATCCACGCGCACCACTTCATAGTCCTCCGCGCAACGATCAAATATGGCTCCGGCACTATGCGCCGAACCTTCCAAAACCAGTATGCGCGGTCGCTTGGACACTTTGGACTATCCCCCAAAAACCACTCGACTTGGCATTAGTGCGAGCCCACTAATGACCAAGCACGCATGGCGAAATAGTTTTCTCAATTATAGAAATCGCGCCAAAACCGAACAAGCCGATGTTCCCGGCCCACGACACCCCCGTTAAAATGCATATCAGTCGTGTCAATTGTGTAAATGACTTATGACGAATGACTGACGTCGGAGGCTCCTTCATGATTAAGCTTCGGCCCGCCTGCCTCGCCCTTCCCGCAGGATTGCTTTTCACAGTGCTGGTCCCGCCGGCATCCGCGCAGGGACCCGATCCCAAGGACTTCGAAAAGGTCCTCGACAAGGCGATCCTCTTCCTCAAAAAACAGCAAAACCCGGATGGCAGTTTTTCTCCCAAGATCGCCGGACCGGGTGTTTCCGCCCTGGTCGTCGCCGGCCTCCTTCACAATGGCATGAGTCCCCGGGACCCTTTCATCGCCAAAACCATGGCCTATCTGGAATCCAAGGTGCAAAAAGACGGCGGCATCTACGACAAGTTCCTCGCCAATTATACGACCAGCGTTTCGCTCATGGCGTTCCGCCAGGCCAATCAAAACGGCAAATACGATGCCTTGATTCGAAACTCCACCCGCTTCTTGAAATCCCTCCAATACGATGACAGTGTCGATGAAAATGACCCGAAATTCGGCGGCATCGGCTACGACAAAAACAAACGCCCCGACCTGTCCAACACCCAGTACTTTGTCGATGCCTTGCTGGAAGCCGGCGTCCCCCCAAACGACCCGGCCGTCCAACGTGCCTTGATATTCATCAACCGCTGCCAGAATCTTGCCGGTGAGCAAAACGATCAGGCATTCGCCAAGAAGGCCTCTCCGGAAGACAAGGGCGGCTTCACGTATACCCCCGTCGATCCCGGCAACAGCCCCCACAAGACTCCCGCCGGCGGCCTCCGTTCCTCCGCGGGCATGACCTATGCCGGCTTGAAAAGCTTCCTTCATGCCGGCGTCAGCAAAGACGACCCCCGCGTCAAGACCGCCGTACAATGGATTCGCGCCCACTACACGCTCAGCGAAAACCCCGGCCAGGGCCAGGCCGGGCTCTATTATTACTACCACACCTTCGGCAAGGCGATGAAAGCCCTCGGCGAAGATCCCTTTGTCGATTCCTTCGGCAAAAAACACGACTGGCGCCGCGAACTGTTCCAAGAATTGCAAAAACGCCAGCGGCCCGATGGTAGCTGGATCAACGACCAGGACAAACAATTTGGCGAAAACAATGCCGACCTCGCCACCGCCTTCGCCATCCTGACCCTAAGTTACTGCCGCTCACCCTAATCCTGCTCTTAATCTTGCTCATAATCTTACTCCTAGTCGTAATTTTCATCTTGCTCTTTCTCTTGGTTGTCGTGTTCACTGAGCAGTCTCCTTTTTTCCATCTTTGGAGATCCAACCATGTCCCGCCGTCTTCCGTCACTCGTTACCGGCTTTCTCTTGCTGCTGACCCCCAATCTGCCCGCCGATGCCTTTGACCGGTATGTCAATCCCGTGATCGCCCGGGCGCCCCAGGCGGAAGGAGCCAAAGAGCTCAAAGAATTGACTCCATCGCTGATCTCAGAGCATGAAAACATCCTTCCTGACTCGGAAGGCGCTCTCCTCGTGATGAAAACCAATGAAAGCCGATACAGCAAATTGCTCGTTCAGAACGCCCGCCGCAAAGTGGGCGACAAAACCCTTCCCATCCTGATCATCGAGCGCTTTGTTACCTTCAAAGAAGGCGAGGAACGAGCCGTCCATGCCTCCGGTGGGAATATTCACCTGTTTGCAGGCTTTGAATTCAATCTGGACATCGGCCAGGTCGTCCCCGCCGGCGTAGGCGGCGACCTGCGTTTCGTCGTCGATGGCAAAAAGGTGTTCGCCGAACCCCTCGGCAAGGCGAAGCTGTTTCTTCTCACCAAACCCCTACCCGGAACCGAGCCCAAGAAATCCGCCAAACCGGTGATCGGCGATGTCTTCGAACCGCGCTTTTTCAACGGCACCTTCAAATTATTCGACGATGGCCGCCGTTCCGGCACTATCACCCTCCAGGTGGACGCCGCAGGCGCTGTCACCGGCTCGTATATTTCGGATAAAGACGGCCAAAAATACGACGTCTACGGCAAAGTCACCACCCCCAAGCACGCCATTCAATTCACCATCAAGTTCCCGCGCACCGAGCAAGTCTTCCAGGGCTGGATGTTCACCGGCGATGGCAACGCCCTCACCGGCTCCTCCCGCCTCCAGGACCGCGAAACCGGCTTCTACGCCCTCCGCGCCGACCAGGACTGACAATAACTAATAACCAATAACTAATAACCAATAACCAATAACTAATGACCAATGACAAAAATATGTTTCGTCCACCACCCCCCCGGCCCCCGTGGACGTAATTGCAAACCCTGGACGTATCGACCTCCTTTGCGACGTATTCCCGAACCCTCAATGCGATCGCTACTTATGACTCCCCAAAAACCGCCTCTCCGCTGCGACGTATTCCACCCGTCATGAACGTATTCTTGTTCGCTGTATTTTTGCATTTTTCACTTTCCATTTTTGATAGCGCCTTGCAGCTTTCACCTACTGCCCCTTGACCACGAACACAGATGCCCTACCACCAAAAGCCCACATTTTTTCGGACTGTTTGTTGACAGCTTCATGTCATCTCAACTTCCTTAACCTCGGGCAAAGGCACAGATAGATGCTCAATCTCCTTTGGGCGCCTGTGCCTCCGGACTACCCTTCGCGACAGATTTTTGTCACTTTCCGAACAAAAAAACGGCACCGAAGGGAAATGCGTCCCGTCCATGGGCCTGCGCATCCCAACGACATCGGCGCCAGCCGATCGCCATCGTACCGCCGGCTCGAGCGCAGTCCAAACCCAGTCCGGAGTACTCACTACTGACCTGGTACTGCGTGCTCGACACCCTCAACTCCGAGAGCCGTTCCGCGTCGTTGCATCATCGCCTGCAACGACGAATCAATGACAAATGAGTACGAGGGACCAACTCCCAATGACTCTTGACCACCCGATCCATGACTCTTGTCGACGTCGTTGCGTCGTTGCACCCACTCCGGCCCGGCTACATTGCGTGCATTGCATGCAATGCGAGCATTGCACGCATTGCATGCATTGCATGCAACGACTGCAATAACTGCAACGACCAGCAGACTTCGAATGACGGCACTGCGTGCTCGGTGCTGCGTACTCGACACCCGTGGCCGGCATTTCGCGACAGACCTTTGTCATTTCACAACATCATTCGTTCTGTGCACCGGATTTACAACGCGGCTCCCAAACGGTTAGGTCATCCCAATGACAGTGGGACCTTCTCGTCGCTGCCATGGAAAATCCCTCCAAGTCATCGCATCCAAACCTGCTCGTAGATGACACGCGTGCTGCCGCTTGAAACTTCTCTCAGCCCACGGCCAGCTGGCAGGTCGCCGCCACCGCCGCTTGAACCTGTTCGGGTGTCGGCTCAAGCAAATCAAGTGGGCTCGTGACACTGGCCACTCCCTGCCGGGCGACGTGTGTGTAAATCATCGTGGTTTCCCAGCTCTCGTGGCCTAGCAGCAATTGCACCGAGCGAATATCGACGCCCCGCTCGACCAAATGCGTGGCGAAACTATGACGGTAGGTGTGGCAATGAATGCGTTTTTCCAATCCGGCAGCGATGCCCGC